>Ga0181539_1002746_pt1 | contig 17087 bp, 9 predicted proteins | sample PEATcosm2014_Bin_46_FD_119767 | JGI IMG/M metagenome (GOLD analysis project Ga0181539, IMG submission 119767) | Peatland microbial communities from MTU Mesocosm Facility, Houghton, MI, USA - PEATcosm2014_Bin23_60_metaG | ecosystem: Environmental > Terrestrial > Soil > Wetlands > Peat | place... | reverse complement strand
CGCCTTTGCGGGAATGACCTATGCATTGGCTGAAAAATGATGTTTTCTATAGGGCAAAGTGAGAACTGAAACATGAAAGGGATCCAGCGGCGCCCCTCCGCGCCTTCCTCCCAGTTCTCAGTTCTCAGCCGTTCGGCCCTGGGCTCACGGCCGAAGGGTCCTCGCTCTTCAGTTCGCGCCGTCCGCTGCCGGGGAATGACGCTGACCGAGATCATCGTCGTCATCTCCATCATGGTCATCCTCGTCAGCGCCGTAGTCGTAGCCGCTTTCCGCATCTCCTCCAAGGGACCGGTGCAAGGCACCAAGGGCTTGCTCCAAAAGCTCGCCGTCGGGCTGGAAGCCTACCGGGCCACTTACCGGATGTACCCGCCTATGGATCCCAACGATCCGGTTTCCCCTTTGACGCTCACAACGCCCGCGCAGCCCGCCCAGGTTGAAGCAAGCTCGGCCGTGCTCTGGCAGGCGCTGGAATATACCGGGCAGGGACAGTTCATTTCCCCCGTCTCCGCCGCCTACAAAGCCGCCGGCGGCAGCTTCACCGATTCGAATACCGGCTCGGTGCAGAAGTGGTACTACTACCAGGATGCGTGGCAGCAGCCGATACGCTACGTCTGCCCCTCGCCGTACACGCAGTACACCCTGACCTCCGGCGGGCCGGACCTGATCCTGGGCACGGCCGATGACATCGTGGTGCCGTGAGAATGCAGAATGCGGAGCACAGCGGAATGCGGAATGCGAATTGCGAATTGCGGAATAGATTGCGGCCAGTTTCGCGCGCCCGTTTGCGCGCCGTTCACTCCGCAATCTGCAATTCGCAATCCGCATTTACCTTAATTGAAATGCTCGTCGTCCTCGGCATCATCGCCCTGGTCACGGCCCTGAGCCTGCCGATGATCGTCCCCATAATGCGCACCCGCACTCTGAATTCGGCCGTGGACACCGTCAAGTCCGCCTGCATCCTGGCCCGCAGCACGGCCATCCAGCAGAGAAAAATGATGAACCTGACGTTCCTTCAGTATACGGATGCCACACACGGCCCGGGCATAGTTTTGACCGCTTACAATCTTGCGGGGTGCGTGACAGCCAATTCCGATACCCTTACTGACAGCAATCAGACCTGGCCTGTCAATTCTTTTCAATATGACCAGATATTGATGTTCCCAACGGGCTATCCAACGTGGAGTTCTTCCTCCTCTTACAAGATCGGCAACCCAGTCGTAGACAGAGGAACGCTCTACGTATCCATTTCCAATAACCCTAGCCCCAGTTTCGAGCCGCCAAACTCCGCCTACTGGCAGGCCATACCTACACCTCAAGTCAGAAAGATTCAAAAAAATGATGCAACTACAATAACCATATATGAGCAAGGTGGGCAACCTTATAACCCTAATGACCCCAATGATCCTAACGAACAGGACTGGTACCCCCAGCCGGTAGCCGGAAACGTATATGTAGTAATGTTATCTCCCGGCGTTCCTCCAGCACCCTATTGTATCCATAATCTTGCCAACTACGGCAACAACAGCACGCTTGCCAGCAACGATGTCAGATTTCTTCTGCTAAAAACTTACTCACAATATATGGGACAGACCGTACAATATCTTCCCACGGGCTGCCAGTTTGATTTCGGATCAGGTTACGCGGGCGCTGTCCCTTGGAATTCTTCTACGACATATGTGCCGGGCAATATAGTCTCCGACAAGGGCATTGTCTACCAGTGCATCAATGGCAACACTAACTCCGAGCCATCCTGCACTAATCCGGATTATACCCATGTCCCACCGACAAGCACTAATTCGAACTGGCAAATTCCGGATATGACCGCTTGGACATACGTGTTCTTTCCCGATGGCGAGGCGTGGACTTTATCGCCGCCGGCACAGAACTTACGCGATACGACATGGTTCAGCACGACCTATATGGCTGGCGGAGCCGTCTCGGGCCCCAAGGTTCTAGGCCCCATATCGCCGGGCCTGCCGGCGGTTCAGACAAGTTTTGGACTGTTGAACTGCAACACGGCCACTATCATCGTTTACGCGACGACCGGCCAGGTGATTTCACAATGAACTCAGAGTGCAGAATGCGGAATGAACGGCGACGGCATGGATCGTTCCGTTTCAACTCTGCACCCGCCTCGGCGGGCAAGCTCTGCACCAGCCTCGGCGGGCAAGCTCTGCATTCTGCATTCTGCACTCGTCAGCGCCGCGATGCGGCGCTGACGCTGATCGAGATCCTGATCGCCATGTTCATCTTCCTGGTCGGCTGCCTGGGCGTCCTCTCGGTGTTCCCGGTCGTCATCAACAACGCGGGGCGCGTGCTCGGCGAGACGCGCGGCAACATCCTGGCGCAGTCCGTCGTTGCGCAGATCACCGCCGACTGCCGCGTCAATTTCGAGCTGCCCGTGTCCGGCACCGCTTCTGTGGCGGCCGTCACCGCCACACCGCCTTGCAATACGCTCACGCGGCAGAACGCCAGTACGCAAAAGCAAAGCTATTTCGTGACGCTGCTGGACGGCCCCGGCCGAGGCCAGAGCCGCTTCATCACGGCCGACACGGACGCGGTCATGACCGTTGCGCCAGCATGGACGCCGGTCTATGTCTACAATACTGCCACGCCTCCAGCAATGGTGGGCACGTGGGCGGCGCCGGGTAGTCTCTCCGCCTACTTTCCCGCCGAGCACTACAGCATTACTCGCATGGGCCTGCCGGAACGGCCGCTCGTTGCAGGCGAGCAGATTGTGCAGGGCTGGCAGGGACCGCCGGGGCCTTACACCGTTGCCACCACGTGGCCGCTGACAACCAACACAAACTATAACTATGGCTCGTTCGGCCTGAACCGCGATCTCGCGGTCCGGTCCTTTGCGTCCGGCAATGGTTTCTACGCGGGCATCGCGGCCAGCGCCGCCTGGACTTCTACCGTTACTTACAACCCGGGCAACATTGTCTCGGACAAAGGCGCCACATACATTTGCATCAATGCTAACAGCGGCAACGAACCGCCAAACACTAACTACTGGTCGAGTTCCCCTGCGCAGGTGGCCCTGTTCCTTGAGGACAGCAACAGCACCGGCACAATAACGAACAACCCGGCAACCCCTTATGGTTATCTGACAGACACGAAGATGTGGAGCACGAACCAGTTCGTCGGAGTCAACGTCAGAATCACCAGCGGAGCCTGTGCCGGGCAGGTGCGGACCGTCACTACCAATAGTGGCAGTACCTTGACCGTCCAGCCGCCATGGGTTTTGCCCCCCAATACCAGCACCAGTTCCGGCGGATACGAAGTGGGCTGGGTGGGAGCTGGGACGACGTACGGCAACACCTGGTGCAAGTCGCTCGAATCGAACACGGCGACCTCCTCAACCAACACAACGCTTACCAGATCAAGCGCGGCGTGGGCGTCCAATCAATTCCAGGGGAAATACCTTTATCTCGATGACGGGACGGGCACAGGCAATTGCCAAGCGCGGGCCATTGTCTCCAATACCGGCAGCCTCCCCGACAACACCGTTACGCCACCGACGCCAGCCTACACACTCGTCATAAGGCCGCCTTTCACTCAGTCGCCTGGAGCGACGAAGTACCAGATCATGGAAAGCTACGGCTACGTCCTCATCACCAGCGGTCGCGCGACGAACCGGCTGTTTCCGATCGTCTGGGACGCGATTGACCCCACGAACACGAACGGACACTTGATCGTCTGCGCGGGGACAGACTTCACGGCCTTGAACGGCATTACAGCCGCCCAGAGCGGAAGCCAGTACAATCTCCAGAACGCCACGACCTTTACGGTGATCGGGAACTGTAGTCAGAGCCAGCTCGCATGGCCTTTGGGCAGCAGCTCTCCGTCCATGACGATGCTCCTGAACGCCGTCCCGGACGGCAGCGCAATCGGCTCGCCGCCGACTCCGCTCTCGCAGACTCCATACACTACGGGGACCGTGTCCGTGACCCAATATCAAACTGCCGTTACTGGCACGGGAACCTCCTGGGCCAGCCCCTGGCCGGCGGGTGTCATCCCCGGTGAGGTTTTTGTCGGGCCGGACGGCTCTACTTACGGAATCTCTTCAGTCGTATCCAACACCAGTCTGACGCTCACCAGCCCATACGCAGGAGCGAACCCATCCGGGCCCGCCTCCTATACGATCATCCCTTGGCCGCGGCCGATTCGGCCGTGGCCGGGTCCATACTACAACATTGGGACAGTCTCTGTTGTCCAAAACAGTGCGTCTGTTACCGGCGCGGGAACCACCTGGGCCGCCCCCAATGTCAGCACCGCTGAAGTCTTCATCGGGCCGGATGGCTCTATTTACGGGATCTCCTCCTTCTTATCCAGCACCAGTCTGACCCTCGCGAGCCCATACGCAGGAGCGACGCTATCCGGGGCCGCCTATACGATCGCCACCTGGCCGCCGCCCTGGTTTAACACGATGAACATCGTCGGCCACCCGAACCGCCTGGCTCTGGACCAGATCAACGTGCCGGGAATGGGCATGACTCTCGTTACTAGCGTAACCCAGAACGCTGCGACCGGCATATACACGGTCAATGTCGCATCGGGGAACGGATTCTTGAACGGCGTCTGGGTTTACGCGAGCGACGGGACAAACACGATTTACGGGCAGGTTTCCTCGGGCGGCGGCACGTCGTTCCTAGTGCTCTCGAATATGGGCCTCGTTACCTTCGGCACGCCTATCAACATGGCGACTAACGCAATTCTCGTCGGCGAGGGCGGCACCTATACCTCCGAGTACGAGTACAGCTACGGCGTGGTCTTCAGCGACAGCGGGACCGATCCGTCTTTGCCGGTACGGGTGGACGTCTTCGTCTGGCGCAATTTCGACGCCACCAAGGATTTCGTCGAGAATCAGAAGCCGGTCGGGCACATGAGCGGGTACATTAAGAGGCCGTGAGCAATGCCGATTGCCGATTGCCGATTGCCGAATGGAAAGTGGATGGGGCTTCGCCCCTCTAAAGCGCGCGCCCGCGCGCCGGCGGCTTTTCCGTTGCCGTACATGAATAAGCATTCGGCCTTCGGCAATCGGCATTCGGCATTCACGTTAATCGAGTTGCTGGTCGCCGTCGGCCTGACGGCGATTCTGCTGACCATGATCGCGGTGATTTTCTACGAGGCCTCGCAGGCCTTCGGCGCGGCGCGGGCGTCCATCGAGATCCACGAAAGCGCGCGCTCGGCCTTGAACGCGCTGCTAAACGACCTGACGGCGGCGAGTTTTACCCCGTACGACACCGGGGTCCAGGGTTATTTTGCGCTGAGCCAGGGCCCCACCGATCCCGCAACCGGGGCCACAGGCGCCAGTGACGCGTGCGGCTTGAATTGGCTCGGTGCTTGGAGCAGCTCAACGTCCTACGCGGTGAATGACGGGGTGAGTTATGGCGGAAGCTCGTACATCTGCATCGCCGCCAACCCAAGTGCGAGTCAGCCTCCGCCGAATCCAAAGTACTGGAACCCGCTCGTCGCCGACACATTGACTTTCACGACTCTGGCCCCGCAGCCGGGCGCGCGTTACGCCGCCACGGAGGCCGTCGAGCAGCTTGCGCTCGTCCGGTACGCCCTGGAGTGGGACGGCGGCAACGCCACGCTTCCCGGCAGCAGCACACCGCGGCCGACGTATAACCTCGTCAAGCGCGTGCGCTTTCCATGCACCGGCGACCCGAACCTGAACATGGACATATTCAATTGGAACCTCATTAACCCGGCGACTAGCCCGCCCCTGACGTACCTACAGTCTGAGTACACCTTCAATAGCAGCGACGCCCTCGACATTGCGGGGCTGCGGTACGCGCAGTCCGAGGTGATCGCCTTCCACGTGCTCTCCATGAATGTGCGCCTCTTCTGCCTGCCAGCAAAGTACACAACGGAAACTTCGGAGGCCTTCGTGGAAGCAGGCATCGCCTCATCTGGCACGAGCACTACGCTAACCGATAATGGCATAAGTGGGTATTATCCTGAGAAGACTTGGCCGATAGCCGGCGGCACATTCAGCAACCTGCGAATCTATGCCGGAGCCGGCGCCGGCCAGCCGGTATCGCCAACACTACTTCCGATTACTGCTTCGGGCAGCACGTTGACAGTTTCGAATTCGAATACGATGAGCCCCAGTCCCGGCAGTGGCTCGCAATACCGCGTCGAAGGCAACCTTGCCGCCTTGACGACAGGGCCCATGACCCCGTCCTGGCCGGGCTGGTATCAGCGCGGCAGTTACGACTTCTTCGGCCCGACGTATCGTCCGCCGGCCATCGTCGAAGTCACATTGGAAATGACCGACGCCCGGGCGACGCACTCGTTCTTTTTCACGCAGAGATTCTATGTGCCGGCGTCGGAACGCTAACAATGCAAAATGCAAACTGCAAAGCTTGCCCGCCGCTGGCGGGTGAACAAAGCGCAAAATGGAGTTATTGAGCTTTCACCGAATAATGGATACGCGACTCGTGCTCCTCGCGTCATTCCCCAGAGTGCGCCGCGTACGGCGCACGATGCGAAGGCGGGAATCCACGAACCGAGCGGGATTCTGGATTCCCGCTTCCGCGGGGATGACAATCGAAGGAGTATCCATTCGTGAGTGGAACATCAGCAGGCAGGAAGTGTCATGATGCATGAAAAGATGCGCAGGGGCGACCGCGGCGTGGTGCTGATCGTCATCGTAGGCGTGCTGGCGGTGCTCAGCCTGCTGGCGGTGACGTTCGGGATGATGGCGCGGGTCGAACTCGCCGTCAGCCGCAACCAGACGGAATACGAGATGGCGCGCGAGGCCGCCGGCGCCGGCGTCGAAGCCCTGCTCAACGGCCTGCAGTCCTCGCTCAACGGCAGTTCCATGACCTCGGGAGCGCTGCCGACCTTTCTTCCCAACAGCGCGGACACCGACGGCGTCCTGCAATACAAGCGCGACGGCGTGAAAGTCTATTTTGCCGCCAGCGATACGGTCCCGACCGGTTCCGTGACGCCGGACTGGCTGCAGGGCCTCGGGCTGCAGGATGCCGGCATGTTCAATATCAACGCCATGGGCTTTGCGAACGACCTGGGCAGCAACTGCAATCCGGACATCCGCTATACGTCGTTCGATTGCAGCCTGGTCCGGCTGCTGACCTCGCGGTTTGCGACCATCGCGACCGCGCCCATAAACTCCACCGACTGGGCCAATCTCCTGGCGTACGACGCCAACTTCGGCGCGAAGGACCTGGTGACCGGAATCTACACCGAGCAGCAGCGCGTGGCGATCGAGCTCTCGCGGGCCATCATCAATTGGCGGAACGGGCCCCCGCCCAGCGGCTACAACGTCGCCCTGCCCGGGAACCCCGGGACGGAGGAACGACGATTGGGCCACTTGCCGCGCTGGAACAGCAAACTCGGCTGGGCGGCGTCTGCTGGCGACGTGGGCGTAGGATATCCGCCCGGCGCCACCGGCAAATACGATTGGGGTTACCAGGACGGCCTTCCTTCGCTCTTCATCAATATGCTCATGGGGCCTCTCGCCCTGAGTCAACAATGCTCGTACTTCGAGCCGTGCGTCTGGTCGTCTTTCCTGGGCTACCCGGGGTACGGCGCCACGCCAGTATTGCAGTTGGCGCCGTGGCCACCAGCGCCGCCGAACAATCCGATCACCATCCCCACCTTTCCGTGGGGCAATGACACAGGCCTGCCGTTCCCCGGCTTGTTCTGGGGCAAGGTCCTCAATTACTCAACGGCAACGCTTACGGCCGACAACAGCCAGCCCGGCTGGCGGGACTGGCCTCCTTCACTCTGGAACGGTTATTATATCTACTTCGCAACCGGCCCCGACAAATGGTGCTGCGCGAAGATCACGGGTAGCACGGCAACTCAATTGACGCTCTCCACATTCTGGCCTTTCCCCCAGAGCATCCCGGCGACGCCCCTGTGCCCGCCCGCGGGAACGCCGGCGCCGAGCTTCCCGATCCCCCCGAAGCCCGGCGACGCGTTCTGCATCTTCATGCCGCCGCCTCAATCGTTTCCCACATCATTTACGCCCGGCGGGTACGTCGGCGTCCTGAGCAAGCGATGGAGCAGCACCGACATCAACTCCGAGGGCGACCTGGTCCCGAACGCGATGCTCTGGCCGAACGGCGCCCTTGCGACCGAGGGCAATGTCATTGACCTCATGGTGGATAATAACCTCCAGAACTCAAGTGGCCTCTCGCTCAACGCAGGCCCCTACCCCCAGCACCCGGTCGCCAACATGGGCACCTTCACGCAGGCCGTGAGCAACACCGACCCCTCGGTGTATGACACGAGCAAGAACTGGACGCCGGGGTTTTTCGCCAGCAGCGCGACTCCACCCGTCTACCCTTACGTCGTTCACATCTATGCGGGGACCGGAAGAGGCCAGGTGAGGACGATCATAAATAACACTGCGACTCAGCTCAACCTTGCGTCTTGCTGGACGACCGGGAATACCCCGGACGCGACCAGCCCCAGCCAGTATCGAATCGAGTGGCTCGACAACAACCTTCCGTCGAAGTTCCAGCCCAACAATCTCCAGGGCAACAACCGGCTTTATCTCTCGCTCGGCGGCCTGCGCGACTCCGTGGTCGTCCCGGCGCTCGTCAACGACAGCCTCCTCGGCAACCCGCCTCCTCTCAGCACCGCCGGCGCGCAGGCCATGGCGGACATACTCATTCCGTATTTCCTGCCGTATCTGACCGTCTCCACCCAGGCCATCCAGGCCAGCCAGTCGCTCTGCAGCATCAACGACTGGGCGACCGACGGCGTGGACAACAACGGGAACGGCGTGGTGGACGAGCCGCTTGAGGCGCAGGACGAGCTGAGTTCTCCGCAGGGCAATGCCGGCCGCGCGGCGCTCGCCCTGTCGCTGTACAACGGACTGGGCCTTCACACCTGGGCGCACGCCAATTCGAATCCGGCGATGGAGGCAACGCGCATCCAGCAGGCCGCACAACTCGTCGCCAATATCATAGACTTCCGCGACCCGACCGACGTGCCGACCGAACTCACGGTAGGCGCTCTGGACCCGGCAGTCCCGGCAGCCGACAGCGACGCCATCGTGTACGGCGCCAAAGGGCTGCACGTCACGCAGGTCATGCCTTCGCCGGACGCCATCTACAGCGCCACAGAACCCTCGACCCCGGCCGTACCCACACCCCAACTCGGCTGGGAGATGACTTGGGATGGCCAGACTCCGGCGGTGCTCAACCCTACGGAACTGAACGACAAGAAAGATTGGGATTTTGATTCTACTAATCCAACGGGCAATTGTTGGCAGGTCTTGACCCCAGATCCCACAACGCTTTCCAACCCGGTGGCGACCTTCACCTTCCCTAACATGGTGCCCGGCTATTACGCGATGCGGCTGATCGGGTACCCCCAGAACACCATCTTCAACGTGATCTATAGCCCGCCGTGGCTAGGAGGAACAAGCCAAACCTACTACGCGGCCATGACGGCCCCCGACCCTGACACCACCTACTATGCCGGCACGCCTCCGGCTCAGACTCCGTACTGGTACACCGGCTTCGTTCGCAATGGCCTCCCCAATATCCCGCCGGCCACCGACGGCAGCGGCGCACTTGCTTGTTTTGAGGTCGTGCCGTACCCTTCGGGCACGTTGGGCTCGCTGACGTTCCATTTGCAGCTTTCGCCTAGGCTAGAGGTAAATAGGCAGCAATTCCGCGGCTTCGCGCTCTGCGCCCAATACATTCAGCTCACCAATATCGCCACTCACGATATCAACCTGGCCGGATGGACGGTGGCGACCGACCAGACCCTCCCTCTGAAGCCGCCGGCGCCCTCGACGCAGACGCTGCCGCCCGCCATCACCATTCCGCTCACTTACACCCGCGCGGCGGACTCCAAGATTATTCATACAGATCGTATCCATGGAGCGGTCGTGGGGGCGCCTGGGACGCCTTCCTACGCGACCTTCCCGATCAACTATGGGACTTATGTCATCTGCATGTGCGAGGAAGCGTACGAGAGGCAATGGACCGCTCGTTCGGGCGACCCGGACTATATCCAACAACCCACCACTGTGAATGGTGTAACGTACCCTTCCCCAAACGGCGACGGCCTCTGGGGAGATGCAGTGAACGAGGTCTGCACGCTCTTCCCGTATGGCGATTGTCCATTAGACCCATCCACCGGCGTGCCGGCGGTGGGCGCCCTGCGACAGAACCAATTGACCATGGCCCTCCTCCTGGGCGTGAGAACCGGTCCCACCACGGGCTACCAGCCTGCGGTGATGGTCAACGACCCTGCCCCTGCCGCGGATTTCATCGCCGGGAACGTAATCTCCGCCGGCCAGGTGCTTGGCGGGGTGGACAGTCTGATCCCGCAGCTCTACAACGCGACTAACAATACTGATCCGGGCAGCTCTCCGCCCACGCGCCTTTATTGTTACTCCAGCATCGAGAAGAACGTCCTGCTCCAGCCCACGTGGGATACGAGTACGCCGCCTGCCTCTTGGGCGCCTTGGCTGAATAAGAGCGCGCCGCCCCCCTATTGGCCGCCTTGGCAGATTAACAGTACGCTGCCCCTTTATTGGGCGCCTTGCTGGAATGGGAATTCTGCGAGTCCTAATTACGACGGCGCCCAGTTGCCTACGCAACTGGTCGCTTATCAGAACGTCCTGACGACCGTGCCGAACGACCCGCTCCGGAATCCCGTGCCACCCACGTATATCCGAACATACCTGAACAGGAACTACAACAACTACAACAGCAGCACCCCAACCGTAATGATATGGAATCCACAACCACCAATCCCACCTCCGCCGACGCAGGCCCCGTTCACGTGGCCATCCAACGGCAACCCCACGCTGAGCACGCCATCGCAGTTGGTTGCTCTAAATGGCGTTCCTCAAAACCGCGTCTTCCCGTTCATTCTGAATCGTCCGTACCCGACCACCGGCTGGCTGGGCCTGGTGCCGACGAGCAACACGGATTCGATCAACTTAAGCATTCCCCTGTCCAGCCTGCCGCAGCCCGTTCCCACGGGGTATATAATTCCTACCGGCTCGTGGCGCACCATTGATCCGAACCCTTACAATTCGACAGGCAGCGGCAGCGCCTTGCAGCTTTACCAGCCGTGTTTTCCCGAGCAACTCCTCGGCACGCTGATGTCCAACGCCACCGTCGGCGGGGTTTACGCGCGTTTCAACATCAACACCGCCCCGGAGGCAGCGCTCAACAGCGTCTTCCCCTCGACGTTCTTGACCAGCGGAGGCGGAACACCCGGCGTGTCGGCAACGAACAGTCCGCCCACGCCCCCGCTGACTGGTCAAGCCACGCTGACGGACACAAGCCAGAATTGGCCGACTACTCCACCAGCAACTGGCGGCTACACAAATATGGTCGTATTCATTGACGCCGGCACCGGGCAAGGACAAGTTCGCCTGATTACGTCGAATAACGCCACCACGCTGGGGCTGAACCGCCCTTGGGATACGGTGCCGAACACAACGAGCATGTATCGGATCATGAATTCTCAGGCCGGGCTGATCATCTGCGCCCGCGAACAGCGCGTGGCGGGTAATCAGCCCTACGCAGGCTTAGGAACCTTCCCGGCGGCCCTGGCGAATAAGTCCTGGGCGACGTGGGACGAATTCCTCAACGACCTGATTTTCCAGAACAGCCCCAATGCCGCCGCTCCGGGAGTCCTTGGAACTCTCGGGGCCAGCGGCATCGGGTTCTACGATTCTCCCGAGACCTCCACGATCTCCAACGCCGACGCCGGCGCGGGGACTTATGCGGACGGGTTCCCGGACAGCTCGAACGAGAAGAAAGAATGGTTCATGCGCTTCTCGAACCTCTTCTGCCTGCAATCCACCTCATACCAGTTCACCGTCGCCGGACTGGTTTTCGTGGACCGGCCGTGGGACCCGGTGACGATGCAGAACAACGAGCCGGTGGCCATGGTGCGCATCGAGGCGGACGTGGACCTGAGCACCGGCGTGCCGAGCGTCGTCCACATGCGATACCTGACACAGCAGTAGGGACAAAGCAATGCCGATTGCCGATTGCCGATTGCCGGATTATGAAGGCAAAGTTGAAATGGACGGAAAACGGCCGAACGAGCCGCGGGACAAGGCGGGTCATACGGGCGAAGCCCGATCCGCTTCTCATTCGGCAATCCGCCTTCGCGAATGCTGCGGCGGACAAGTCGGCAATCGGCAATCGGCATTCACGCTGGTCGAGACGCTCGTCGTGATCGGCATCATCGGCATACTGGCCGGCTTGCTGGCCTCCGCCATCCTGTACGCGCGCAACCTCAGCATACGCACCGAATGCCAGCAAAATCTTAACCATATCGGGCAGACGGTCAGCTTGCTGGTCCTCAGCAACAACGGGCTCTATCCGATCGGGCCGACGCCAGAGCGCTGGTGGAATTCTTCTATTTGGTACAATCCGGGCGATACGGTCTGGGACAATGCCACAGGCTACGTATGCGTTGTCGGAAACCAAAACAAGGAACCGCCAAACTCGTACTGGATGACGGTTGCCCCTCTGTCCAACGCTTATCCGAAGCCGCAGGTGACCACCGCCGGCGGGACAACCAGCAATGACTTCGGTTTCGCCTGGTGGGCGCGGGTCTTCGAACAGTGGGAAGGCGATATGGGATTGCTGTTCGCTAAAAACGCCAATGGAACTTACGTCACCAACAGTAGTCTCGAGGATGCCAACTTTAACCCGAATGGATTTGTGCTGAACGCCCAACTGCCGAACGGCCAATTGCCCCCCACGATGAATGGCTTCCGCTGCCGAATGGGCGGCGCGCTGGATGGGTCGAGTGTCGCAAACCTCTTCAACTCGATCTCCTATGGCATCAACTTCGACGTGAAGGACGCCAACAATATGCCTTACTGCGCCAGCTCCAATTCAAGCCCTTACTCCCCGGATTTTCCAAATAATCTGAGCACCGTTGACAAATATCCCGATCAATACCGCGCCACCGAAATCCAGAATCCGGGCGCGTTCATCCTGATTTCCGAAGCGAGTACGCAGGGTATACAATGGCTCCCTCCGCCGTTCCCGCAACCGCTCCAGTGGAGTGCTTCTACGGCATACGCAGTCTGGAATATAGTCCGCTACAATGGCGTCGCCTACACGTGCACCGCTGCTAACAGCAACTGCCTACCGCCAAACTACCCGAACGACTGGAAGCCGGGCTACTTGACCGGTGGACGGATCAGCATGTCATATCCGCAAGGGCCCGGTTATCAGCGCGGCTCAAGCGACATGCCGCCGAACAACGCGCCGATCGTCGGACGCCATAGCGGGTACGCCAATGTCCTCTTCGCGGATTTCCACGTTGAGGCGGTCCAGATCGTCCCGGGACAAACCGCCGCCAACATGAATATCAACTACAACACCCCGCTCTGGACCCTGCCGGGCAAATAGGAGGAGGGTTGGCATTGGCCGCACGCATCGTGAAGATCGGCCGTCTGCGCGTGGGCGAAGGACAGGAGATGCTCCTCGTCGCCGGTCCCTGCGTGATCGAATCGGCCGCGCTTTGCTTCCGCATTGCCGAGGCGCTGCGAAAAGTCTGCGCCCGGCTCGGCCTCCCCTGCGTCTTCAAGGCATCCTTCGACAAGGCGAACCGAACCGCCGCCGCCTCCTTCCGCGGGCCGGGCCTGGATGCGGGCCTTCGGACGCTCGAAGAGGTCCGCCGCCGCTTCGAACTGCCGGTGTTGAGCGACGTTCACCTGCCCGAGCAATGCGCGCCCGCCGCGCAGGCGCTCGACGCGCTGCAGATTCCCGCATTCCTCTGCCGCCAGACCGACCTGGTCGTCGCCGCCGCCCGCACCGGAAAGCCGCTCAACATCAAGAAAGCGCAGTTCCTCGCGCCGGAGGACATGGGGCAGGTCTGCGCCAAGGCCCGCGCCGCGGGCAACGACCGGCTGCTGCTGACGGAGCGCGGGACGGCGTTCGGCTATCATCGGCTGATCAACGACATGACGGCGATCCCGCGCATGCAGGCGCTCGGATGCCCCGTGCTTTTCGACGGCACCCACAGCGTTCAGCAGCCCGGCGGCCAGGGCGACCGCAGCGGCGGCGAGCGCGCGATGGCCGTCCCGCTGAGCATGGCCGCCATGGCCGCCGGCGCGGACGGGCTGTTCCTCGAAGTGCACCCCAGGCCGGAAAAAGCCCTCAGCGACGCCGCCTGCATGCTCCCGCTCTCGGCCCTCGAGCCGCTGCTGCAAAAAGCCCGCCGCATCCGGGAAATCGTAAATACCTAGACTTCCTCATTCACCACCAAGGCACCAAGACACCAAGAACGACAACTCGTAACTCTATATGCTATCGTTCTTTGTGCCTTGGTGCCTTAGTGGTTCACGGATGCGTCCCGTCTTTCCAGCCTTCCTTGCCGATCAGCCGAACGAACACGCAGCCGCAGATGCTGCTCGTCTTGAGGGCGCGCCCCTTCCGCTCCACGAGCGTCAGGTTCTGCCCGAGCATGTCGCCGACCGGGATCACCAGGCGCCCGCCGTCGGCGAGTTGGTCGAGGAGCGGCTGCGGAATGCGCGGCGCCGCGGCGCTGACCACTATCGCGTCATAGGGCGCCTTCTCCGGCCAGCCCAGCGTGCCGTCCGCCACGCGCACTTCCACGTTCACATACCCCATGTCGCGCAGCCGCTCGCGCGCGGCCTCCGCCAGTTCGGGGATTCGCTCGACCGAGTCCACCTCGCGGCACAGTTCCGCCAGGAGCGCCGTCTGGTAGCCGGACCCGGCGCCGATCTCGAGCGCTCGATCCTCCGGCTTGAGCGCCAGGCACTCGAGCGTCCTCGCCACGATGTACGGCTGCGAGATCGTCTGCGAGCAGCCGATCGAGATGGGGTGGTCCTCGTAGGCCATGTCCGGCGGCGCGCCCGGGATGAACAGCTCGCGCCGGACTTTGCGGAAGGCGGCCAGGACGCGCTCGTCGCGGATGCCTCGGGCGATGAGTTGATCGAGCACCATCGCCTCGCGCAATGCCGCAGACCGGAGTTCGCCGGCTCCCGCCTCGCCCATGCACCGCCCCTTGCCGAAAGCAACCCACATCCGCGAGATCGTGAACAGCTATACCCGCTTATTCACCACCAAGACACCAAGGCGCCAAGAACGGCGAGTTTGTCACCAAGAAATACGTTTCTCGGTTAGCCGTTCTTGGTGCCTTGGTGCCTTGGTGGTAAACGTTTCCCGTTTAACCGGAATCACTGAACCCGGATTTCCCGCACCTCCAGTTCGATCTTCGCATCTCCACGCCAGCGATTCAACCTCGGCACGAACACCAGCGAGCAGGCGCGCCCGGCCGAAAGCGCCGGGGCCATGTGGCCCCGGTTGAACGCCACGGCGCGGAACGCGGCGTCGTCCTGCCTGACCCAGAACGCCAGGTGACGCCCGTCGCCGATGTAAGTCGCGCCCGACGGCGCTTCCAGGTCGAACGCCGCCAGCAGCGGCTCGCGGTTGCCCTCGCCGAACGGCGCCAGCCGGTCCAGTTCGTCCAGAAGCGGGCGCGTGATGTCCGAGAGCCGCACCTCGACATCCACGTCCACGAATGCCTCCAGGTCGGCGGAGGAGAGCCGGCGCGCGGCGGCTTTCTCGAACTCCTCGCGGAAAGGCCCGATTTCGCTCTTCCGCAGCCGCAGCCCGGCGGCGCGCGCGTGGCCGCCGAAGCCGATCAGCCGGCCGGAGCATTCGCGCAGGCACTCGAAGAGGTTCATCGCCGCGATCGAGCGAGCGGAGCCGTGGCCCATCTCATCCTCGACCGCCAGGAGCACCGTCGGCCGCCAGTAAGCCTCCACCAGGCGCGAGGCGACAACGCCGATCACGCCCGCGTGCCACCCTTCGCGCGCGAGGACGATGGAGCAGCGGCCGGCGATGCCGCCCTCGCGCGCGATCATCTCGTGGCTTTCGGCGAGGATCTTCTCCTGCATGTTCTGGCGCCGGGCGTTGTCGCGGTTCAGGCGGGCGGCGATCTCCGCGGCGCGTTCGGCGGACGACGTGGTCAGAAGCTCAACCGCCTCGCGCGCGGAGCCCAGGCGGCCGGCCGCGTTCAGACGCGGCGCCAGCTTGAACGCCACGTCCCACGCGCTCAGTCCCTTGCCCTCGACGCCGGCCGCGTTGCGCAACGCCCGGATGCCGGCGGATGACGACGCGCTCAGCCCCCGGATGCCGAAACAGGCGATGGCGCGGTTCTCGTCGCGCAGCGGCACGACGTCCGCAATCGTCCCGAGCGCCGCGAGCGAGAGCGAATCCACCAGGAACTCGCGGAACTCCGGCGAGACCTTGCGGCCCGAGGAGAAGTCCTTCCCGATGGCCCAGGCGAGTTTCAAGGCCAGGCCCGCGCCGGAGAGTTCCCGGAACGGGTAAACGCAGCCGGGCAGCTTCGGGTCAATCAGCGTCGCGCCTGAAGGCACGACTTCGCCCGCCTCGTGGTGGTCGGTGACGATGACCTCCATGCCGAGCTTCCGCGCCAGCGCGACCTCTTCCACCGCGGTGATCCCGCAGTCCACGGTGATGAGCAACTGCGTCCCAGCCTCGGCCAGTTTGCGGACGGCGGCGGCGTTGAGGCCGTAGCCTTCCTCGAGCCGGTCGGGGACGTAGAACTCCGGGTTTGCGCCGACGAGCGTCAGGCAGCGCAGCAGGATCGCTGTGGCCGAGATGCCGTCCACGTCGTAGTCGCCGTACACGGCGATTTTCTGCCGCCGCTCGACCGCCTCGCGCACGCGCCGCGCGGCGATTTCCATCTCCGGCATGCAGGAGGGATCGTGCAGTTGATTCAGGTCGGGATGGAGAAAAGCCCGCACGGCCGGCTCGCCGATCACACCGCGGTTCAGCAGCACCTGCGCGGCGACGGCGCTCATGCCGAACTGCCGCGCCACCGCTTCCACCGCGGCGCGGTCCGAGGGCGCAATGCGCCATTGTTTCTCGACGTGCATGACCGCCTTAGTTCAGAATGCAGAATATAGAATGGAGCGCCGGAAGCGGCTGCTTAGTACTGCATTTCATAAGTCCGAGTGGACTTATGAAATGCAGTACTCCACAGGGGCTTCGCCCCTATGGCGCTCCAAGACGCTCGTCGCAAGCTCGGCGCTGCGCCCGCTCGCGCCTGCGACT
>Ga0181539_1002743_pt1 | contig 17108 bp, 13 predicted proteins | sample PEATcosm2014_Bin_46_FD_119767 | JGI IMG/M metagenome (GOLD analysis project Ga0181539, IMG submission 119767) | Peatland microbial communities from MTU Mesocosm Facility, Houghton, MI, USA - PEATcosm2014_Bin23_60_metaG | ecosystem: Environmental > Terrestrial > Soil > Wetlands > Peat | place... | reverse complement strand
TGTCGCGCGTGCCGACGACCGAAGAACTCGACAGGGCTGCGTTGGCCGGCCATATCACTTCAAGGTTTCCCGGACCATCGAACGTCGCTCCGACGATCCATTGACGCCAACAGCCCAACGCCCGTTTCCACCCCAACCCGGCTCAGTTTTGCGGCTCCGGTCGGATCGCCGCCCATCCGCAGACTCAAGCAAACAGTCCCCAACAATCGGCCCATACCACCCCGCAGCCCTTCGCCCTGTCAAGCCCCCCATCAATCCCATCCGCCTCACTCCATTGCAATTATTCCTTTCGCAACTTTGCAGATTAATTCCGCAAATTCCCTAAGCTTGTCTTAGGCTCCAGGGAGAGCTCGGGAACGGACCGAAAATCCTCCAGCCTGGCAGTCCCGTGGTGCTTGGTATATATCCGGCCCCTAACTCCTTTGCTCTCTAATATCTGCGGGCAAAGATATGCTTTCTCAGATATTTACGCGGCATGCCATCGCGTAAAGCGCTGAAAGCAGAGTATTTGTGTACAGAAATTATGAGGGGGAGGGGGCAGGGGTGGGAGCAGAGGATGAAACCTAATTGTCGGCACATCATGCCGTCCGGTACGCAGGATTCGCGCCAGCCGCAGCATCTATCATCAGAGAGGAGCCTACTCTTCACGCAGGCCCACTGTCGCCGGATTGAAAGCCATGCCCATTTTCCCTCACGCCATGTTGCGCGAAATCTACGAGCAGCCCCAGGCGCTCGAGCGCACTCTCGATCTTTATCTTTCCGGCCAGTCGTTGAAGCCGGAGGTCGCCGCGCGGCTCGCAAACTGGCCGAACAAAGCCGGCGAAGTCCTCATCGCCGCCAGCGGATCCAGCCGCCATAGCGGCCTCTACGGCGAAATTCTCCTCGAAGACCTCTGCGGCCTCGCCGTCGACGTCGAATACGCGAGCGAGTACTGTTGCCGCGGCGGCCCAGGCTATGTCGACGTGCGCCATCCCAGCGTGCTCGTCCTCTCGCAATCCGGCGAAACCAGCGACACCCTCGCCGCGCTTGAAGAAGCGCATCGTCAGGGCCACAAAACTCTCGCCATTACCAATCACGCCGAGTCGACCATGGCCACCGAGGCCGATGTCTCCATGCCGCTGGCCGCGGGCGTCGAAAAAGCCATTCCCGCCACCAAAAGCTTCACCTGCCAGTTGGCCGTGCTGTATCTGCTGGCGCTTTACGAGGGCGTGCGCCTGGGCCGCATGGATTCGGCCGCCATCTCCGCGCACATCGCCGAACTGACTGCGCTCCCCGGAGAGCTAGCTGCGCAACTCGACGCATGGCGCAAGCAAGCCGCCGCGCTCGCCGCGAAATACGCATCGGCCGCAACCTTTCTCTACCTCGGCCGCGGCATCCACTACGCCATCGCCCGTGAAGGCGCTCTCAAAATGAAGGAATCCTCGTACGTGCACGCCGAGGGCTACCCGGTGGGCGAGCTCAAGCACGGCCCCAACGCCTTGGTCAGCGATCGCGTGCCGCTCGTCGTGCTCGCCACGGTCGACCGCGCGCTCGAAGCCTCGGTGTTGCGCTACGAAAAAACCCTGCAGCTCCTCGCCGACATGAATGCGCAGGGCGCGCGCGTCATCGCGCTCGCCGACGCCGGAGATGAGCAGGTCGCCGAACTCGCCACCGATTGTGTTTTTATTCCGCAGGCCAGTGAATACCTGCTGCCCATCCTTGAAGTCGTCCCGCTGCAGCTCTTTGCGTACTTCATGGCGCTGGAGCACGGCGTCGACGTCGACCGCCCGCGCAATCTCTCCAAAGCTGTCGTCGAAAAGTAAGACCTAATCGAATTTATTGAGAATTGCATAAGGAATCTCCTAGCAGCATAGGTAATGTCCTTGCAGCCGCGCCGTAGGCGCAGCGTTTGTTAGCCCCGCGCTTGAGCGTGGGGAAAGCGGTTTCCATAAATGCACATCGGAGTCCCGTAGGGACGGCGCTAAGAGCTAGAAGCTAGCGGCTAGCAGCTGCCTTTCCCTCAAAGTGCGCCTCAATTTCTTCCAGTGTTTTGCCCTTCGTCTCCGGCAGGAAGAATGCCGCCGCAGCGAGATACACCACCGTGCAGCCCGCGAAGAGGAAGAACATCGACGAATAGCCGTGCTTACTCACGAAGGGCAAAAAGATGGCGGCGAACGTAGTCGACACCATCTGGTTGAGAACCAGCGCAATGCTCATGCCGTTCGAGCGAATGCGCGTGGGCATCAGCTCGCTCAACGCCAGCCACACCACCACGCCAGGTCCCAGGGCGTAAAACGCGATGAAGAGATAAAGCCCCAGCGCCACCAGCCAGCCGTGCCCGGCATCAGGCACGCTCCCCACCAGCGCCTTCTCGATCTTCAGCGGCGCGGTCTGCGCGGCCGTGAAATTGGCAGTAGGATTCTTGAAGATAGCTTCCACCTTGTTCGCCGGCACGCAACTGGCGCGTGTAATTTTGATGGGCGCGGCCGCCGCATCGTCTGAGCGCACAAAGCTGGTGGCGGCGGTAAAGTCGCCGTAGGAGTAGATAATCGCCAGCGAAGCGCGTTGGCTGTCGATTCCGCGGCCCGCATCGCCCGCGGTGCTCAGCAGTTTGCTCGCCTCTGCCGGGTCGAAGCGTAATGTGAGCTCCTGGTTAGGCCCGGCCAGCGCCTGCACCTGGTCGCGGCAATCGACGCTGAGTTTTTCAGTGCTTCTGAACAGCAGACCCACGCTGGCCATGGCCACGATCACGCCGCATGTGCCCATCACCAGAAGAAATTTGCGGCCCTTGCGGTCTACCAGCACCATGCCAATCGTGGTCGCCAGAAAATTCACCACCGTGAAGATCACGTAGCCCCAATGCGCCAGCAGATCGCTCATTCCGCTCTGCAGCAAAATGCCGGTGTTCTACTGAATGACTGCGTTGATGCCTGTGGCCTGATTGCAGGCCAAAATGACGCACGCCAGCAGGAAGGGAATCACATATTTGCGGCGCAACAGCGAATCGCGAACCCGCTCACCGGTCGATGTCGCTGACGCGTGCGCTGTCGCCGCCATCTCCTCGAGTTCCAGCGCCGCCTGCTCGGGGCTCCGCGATTTCAGCAGCGCCGCATAGGCGCGCTCCCTGCGATTGCGCAGGAAAAGCCATCGCGGCGACTCGGTCACGAAAAACGCGCCCAGCACGAACAGCAGCCCGGGCGGCAGCGAAACCCAGAAGATGCTCCGCCACGCGTGATCTTCAAAATGGAATAGCGCGGCTGCATCGCCCAGCTTCTGGACCGCGGCCACGCGATAACTGAAGAAGATGCCCACCAGAGCTGCAGCCACAATGCCGAGCGTCAACATCCATTGGAAAATAGCCGTGCCCTTGCCGCGATTCGAAGCCGACAGGCACTCGGCAAGGTACAGCGGAACCACCACGCCGATGAGCCCGCCGCTCATGCCCTGCAGCAGCCGCCCGAAGAGCAGCGGCGCGTAGCCTTGCGAGAGCGCAATGACCGGAATACTCAGCGCAAAAGCGCACCCGCTCAGGATCATCAACGGCTTGCGGCCCATCCAGTCGGCCAGCAGCCCGGCAAAGAGCGTCGACAGCACGCTGCCCCCCAGCACCGCCGCCACAACGGAAGAGAGCTGCGCAGTCGTGAGTCCCGACGTATCCGCCAGGTAGGGGTACGCACCACCGATGATGCCGACATCGATGCCGTAGAGCAGCCCGCCCAGGCCGGCCACCAGAAGCAGAAACGCGTTGTAGCGGCGTATCGCGGCAAAATCAGCGGGGGTTGCTGCGTGCGGAGAGCCTATGACGTTCATCATCTTCCTCTGCCCCTTTTACCCTTCTATGCGCGGCCCGGACCGCACAGCTTGCAGAAGAGCAAAATCTGGCGATTCCTCAGTCTACAATGGTCGCATCGGACTCGAAGGCTTGATCGAAAAGAACGAAGGTAGGTGAATTTTGCCGCATCTCAGACATCGCCTCGCTCTCGCGTGTCTTTTATTTCCTGTTCCCTGTTGCCTATTCCCTGTTTTTTGCGCCGCGCAATCACAGGTGAAGCTTCTGCCCGCGCCGCGCGAAGCAAACTTTGGCCAGACCACCGATCTCCCGGCTAGAATTCTGGTCGCCGTTCCCGGCCACGATGCAGAAGACGAGTTTGCCGCGCGCGATCTGGAGGACGCGATCAAGCGCATCGCCCCTTCCGCCGACGAATCCCACGCCGCCGCGCAGCCACCTTATCGCGTCACGCTTCTGCGCACTGACTCCGCAGAAGCCAAGACCGCTCTGGCGCGCGCCAATCTTGCCTTTGACCCGATAATGGAATCGGAGGGCTACGTTCTCCTCGTCGAAGCGCACGAGGCCACCATTGTCGGCGCCAGCGGCGCAGGTGTCTTTTACGGCGTGCAGACTTTCAAGCAGTTGCTGCCGTTGCCCGGCGCGGCCCGCGTGTTGCCCACGGGCACAGCGCGCGACTGGCCGGCAATGAAATATAGGGGCATCGACGACGATCTCTCGCGCGGCCCGTTTCCCACGCTTGAATTCCAGAAGCACCAGATTCGCGTCTTCGCCGCATTCAAGATCAACATCTACTCGCCCTACTTCGAGCACACGCTGCTCTATCCCGATCAGCCGCTGGCCGCGCCGCCGGGCAGCTCGCTGACCCCGGCCCAGGTCGCAGATCTGGTCGCCTACGCTCGCCAGTATCACGTCACTGTGGTGCCCGAGCAGGAGGCCTTCGGCCATCTGCACCACGTGCTCAAATACGAGCTCTACCAGGATCTGGCGGAGACTCCGCATGGCCATGTGCTCGCCCCCGGCCAGGACGGAACGCTCCCGCTCATCAAGGATTGGTTCACGCAGATCGCGCAGGAGTTTCCTTCGCCCTTCATCCACATCGGCGCCGACGAAACCTTCGATCTCGGGGTGGGCCGCACGCGCGAAGCGGTCGAGCAGAAGGGCTATGGGCCGGTGTATATCGACTTTCTCAAGCAGATTCACGACGAGCTCGCCCCGCTCAACCGCCGCCTGCTTTTCTGGGGCGACATCGGCGACGCCAATCCCGACGCCGTCTCCGCCCTGCCCAAAGACATGATTGCCGTTCCCTGGAACTACTGGAGCTCCACCGGCTTCGACAAAATGATCGAGCCCTTCGCCAAAAACGGTATCGAAACCTGGGTCGCACCCGGCGACGCGAATTGGAACGAAGTCTATCCCGTAGCCAAGACCGCGCTCTGGAACATTCAGGGATTCATACGCGACGGGCAGCGGTTGGGATCGACCGGCGCGCTCACTACCGTGTGGAATGACGACGGCGAAGGCCTCTTCAACATGGATTGGTACGGAGTGCTCTTCGGCGCGGTGGCCGCGTGGCAGCCTGGCGAAAGTTCCATCGCCGATTACCAGGACGCCTACGGCGCCATCTTCCACTTCGATCCCTCGGGCAAGATCAACGAAGCCGAAAAAGAGCTGATGGCCGCGCAGGAGGCCATCGGCAGCGCCAAGGCCCACATGAACAGCGATGAGCTGTTCTGGCTCGATCCCTGGAGCGCGCAGGGACAGGAGGTTTCAGCCAGGCTGTTGCCGCAAGCGCACGATCTGCGCCTTCATGCCGAGCGCGCCATCGTGTTGCTGGCTGAGGCGCGCGCCGCCAATCCCAAACTTGCTGAGACCGATGCGCTCACCGCCATGGACCTGGGCGCGCGCCGTCTCGATTTCATCGGCCTCAGGTTCCAGCTCGCCGAGGAGATTGCCTCAGCCTACGCCCGCGCCGTAGCGCAGCAGCACGACAAGGCGCAGCGCACGGCTACGAGTCACGTCCTCGAGGAGATCAGCGGCGACAATGGCCGCTGCCAGGATCTACGCGACGCCTACTCGGCGCTCAAGGCCGAGTACAGCCAGGTTTGGCTCGGTGAGAATCGTCCCTATTGGCTCAACAACGTCACCGTCCGCTACGACCTGGAGATCGAGCTCTGGCAGCGCCGCGGTAACCAATTTCAGACCGCGATCCGCGCCTGGCATAGCGGCCAGGATCTGCCCGCAGCCTCTTCGCTCGGTTTGCCCGCGGCGGCTGAAAGCTCGCACTAAGACGCGACCTCAAAGAGGGCAAAACAGGCCCGGCCCGCGCATCTGAACCAAATCGATTACCACCGGTAAGATTTTTAACCGCACTGCCACGCGCGCGATGCACACTAGATGTATGTTCGAGCGCACCTCTCAGGACGCGCTCCCCCTGGTCCTGCTCATCGACGATGACCTGGTTAGCCGTGAAGTCACAGCCACGGTTCTTACCATGAATGGCTATACCGTTCATACCGCGGAGGATGGCGCCGCGGCCCTTGCGTTGCTCACTGCTGCGGAAGACCGGCCGCAGGCGATCAGACTCGAACCGCTTCGGCCCGATGTGATCCTGATGGATTCGCAAATGCCCGGCCTGAACGGACTGCAGTTGATCCGCGAGCTCCGTGCGCGCAGCCAGGCGCGCATCTATGTCGTCAGCGGAAGCAACCCGCCGCCTGAATTGACGGCGGCTGCCGACGGCTTTCTGCTCAAGCCCTTCAGTGCCGAAGCCTGCCGCAAGCTCCTCGAAGGCGGCAGGCCTGAGCCCGCAATCTCACGGCTCGATCCCAATGAACCCGTAGTCAGTGCGGAAATTCTCGCCCAGTTCCGCAAGCTCATGCCCGAGCCCGCGGTGCGCCAGGTGTACCAGGCCGTTGTCACCGATCTCGGCCGGCGCGTCGACGCGCTGTCGGCCGCCATGGCCAGGGGAGACACCGCTGAGGTCCGGCGCATCGGCCACGCCATCAAAGGCGGTTGCGGCATGGCCGGGGCTCTCGAGGCCGCCCGGCTGGGCGCGCTGCTCGAATCCTGGGGTCACCAGTCCGGGGATAACCAGTTGGATAACGGCGCGGCCTTACTCCGCGATTTGCGCACCGCCGCCCGGCGTTTACAGAATATGCTGGATGCTGAGATGCCTGTCTGACTTGTCGCGTCTCACCATGCGCGGAGGCACGTAGCCAAAATGGACCGACCCATTCGAATCGTTCTCGCGGATGACCACCCCGTCGTCCGCATTGGCGTGCGCAACATGCTCTCGGAATCTGAGGGCTTTGAAATCGTAGGCGACGCCACCGATGGCGATGAGGCCATCACCGAAACCCTCGAAAAGCAGCCCGATATTCTGCTTCTCGATGTTTCCATGCCGCGGTTGCCCGGTCTTGAGGCCATGCGCGCCATCATGAACGGCCCTTCCACGGCCAAGATCCTGCTGCTGACCTCCACCATCACCACGCAGCAGATCATTGAGGCGCTGCACATCGGCGCCCGCGGAATCGTCCTCAAGGATGCGCTCGCCAGCCATCTGCAAACGGCCATCCGCACCGTCCACGCCGGCGACTACTGGATCGGCGGCAAGCGCGTGGTTAATCTCGTCTCCGCTCTCCACGATCTGATGCAGCAGGCGGCCGTCCCGCAGCGCAAAACCTACGGCCTCACCCCGCGTGAGCTTGAAGTCGTGGGTTGCATCGTCGAGGGCTGCTCCAACCGCGACATCGCCAAGCAGTTCACTCTGAGCGAAGAAACCGTCAAGCGCCATCTCTCCAACATCTTCGACAAGACCGGCGTCTCCACGCGCCTCGAGCTGGCGTTATTCGCCATCGCGCATCACCTGGTCAATCCGCAGTAGGGTCGGCTCAATTGCTTACGATAGCGGGCTCAAACGTGTACGATAATTTGCCGGAGTAGAGCGGTCCGGGCGTATTGAGCAGAATCCGGTAAATCTCGTTTCCCCAACTCTCGCGCAAACCCGCATCAGTCAGCGCAATCGTCTCGATTTTCGGCGTAAATATCCCGGGATCGAATGTCAGCCAGCATGTCCTGCCAGATGCAGCGGGCGGATTGATGGCGATGAAGCGTCCTGCTAAATAAGATGGAATTCCAGGCGTCATGACGGTGAAGCTCACGGGCACGGCCCGCTCCAGCTCCAAATCCTCGGTGATCATGACCTGGTCCAGCTTCCGGTCCAGCGTCACCGTGCGAATCCACTTCTTGATGCCCGCTTCTTTCGGATACGCCTTGGCGATATCGAACGAAACCGTCGCGTGCTGATCGTTGGTCTCGTACTTCCGGTCCGTCGCCTCGAACTCCACGCCATTCTGCTGCATCACTCCGCCCACCGTGGGCAAATTGTGATATGCCGACTGCATGGTCCAGATCGAATAGCGGTCGCGCCCGAAGGTCTTCGCCGTGTATTGCTCCACGCCCACATCGATCGCCACCGGTTGTCCGTCCAGATAAATCACGAAATTTCCTGTGTCGTTGTGGCTGTGGCTGCGCCCGTTGTTCGCCGCCAGCACCGCTACGTACATGCCATCGGTCGAGCCGGCCTTTTCGCGCGCCGTCATCAGCCCGAACTGCGGATACCACGCGTCGCGCACCAGAACGTCCTGCTTTTTCGCGCCGCGCACCTCCGCAGCATCGAGCACCGCGGGCAGCGAGCGCGACAAACTGGTCAGGCTCTCCTGCAACGCGCTCTGTAGGCCTTGCCCCTGCGCATTCCATCCGCTCTTCTCCGCATAAAAAGCGCCAAACGCCTCCAGCTCTTCGTCGTGCACGGCCTTGCCGAAGCGATAGAGCACGTCGCCCGAGGGCGCGGCATGGCGATGCGCGTCGCCGTAGGCCACATAATCGTCGCCTGCAATGTGCGCGCTGAGAATGAACCGCCCCATGGCATCGAGGAACGGATTGCTGAAGATCTTGGTCGCGTTGCCGGTAGCCGACTCCAGCGTACCGATCACGTCAAACAAACTCAGCACCGAGCGGCTGTAGTAGCCGGGGCCTTCCTCTTCGGCCGCGTCCGGCCAGTAGTCGTTCCAGTACGCATCCACGCTGCGCGCAATGCGCACCGTCTCCGCAATGCGCAACTTAGGATTGTCCTCAAGGATCAGGTTCGTCACCAGCAGGTTCGAATTGATCCACGGATTCCAGTTGTTCAACCGGTGCTCCGCCTTCGGCCCTCCCAGGCCCATCCACGTAAAGTTGTCGCGCTCGCGCGCCAGTTTCAGCATTTTGCGCTCGACCTCGATCTTGATCCGCTGATTCAGCAGCGGCGACACCTGGTCGAGTTGGGCCGCGAGCAGATAGTTCGTCCACGCCAGCAGTTGCGCTGTCTCCGCCGAGAACAATTCGATGATCGGATCGCTCACGTCCGGCAGTCCCACGCCCGCCTTTTGCGCGCCCAGGTGCGCCGGCGCGCCCCAGTACGTCTCCTCGCAGATCAGCCACACGCCATTCGCAATCTCGTCGACAAAACGCCCTTTGCCCTCCAGGCACTCGGCCAGGATCAGGTGTTGCAGCATGGCGCGGCGTCCAAAGCTGTCGGCCTCAAACCGGCTGCGATTGCCGTTGCGCTTGTAATCGAGGAAAGTGGTTGCCAGCAGCGCCTTCCAGCCCGCCTTCTGGTCGGCTTCTGCCCGCGCCACAATGGCCGCGCCAATGTCGCCCGGAACCGCCTCCCACGCCGCGCGCTCGCTCCACTTGGGATACGGATGCCACGCGCCCGGCGCAACCAGGTGGCTCTCGAGAAATGCCTCCGTGTAGGTTGCGCTCAGCAAATCGTGCGGCGCTTCCAAGTGCGCGCCCTCCTGCGCGGTCGGCGCGAGATTGCTCAGGGAATGCAAAAACCTCTCTTGGGAATGCAAAAACCTCTGCTGGCCTGCGAGGGCAAGGCTCCCGGCCATGAAATGACGGCGGTTCATCAGTCCTCCCGATTCCGCGAGCCAGTATACAGGCACGAGCGCGCCGCGTTCCCGATGGCAAGCGCGCCGTAGGCGCAGCGTTCGTTAGCCCCGCGCTTCAGCGTGGGGAAAGGGAATGGCGCTGTCCCGTTACGGAGTCCCGTAGGGACGGCGCAAGCTGCAATTCGCCCTTCCGTGGCACGATTCACGCCCACGCGCTATTCTGTTGCTTCCGTTAAGGATGTTTTTTCAGGCAGGTGCGCCCATGGGTGAATTAAGCAGAATCGGCATTGCCCTCGATTCCGATCTCCTCAATCGGTTCGACCACTCCATTGAGAAGAGCGGATACACGAACCGCTCCGAAGCCTTTCGCGACCTGATCCGCGACCGGCTGGTCCGCGAGCAGACCGCCGCGCCCGACGCAACCGTCGTCGGCACCGTCACGCTCATCTTCAACCATCACGCCCATGGCATTACCGAGAAGCTCACTGAAGCGCAGCACGAGCACCACGACCTGGTTGTCTCCACCACGCATGCGCATCTCGATCATGACTCCTGCCTTGAAGTGCTGATCGTCCACGGCAAGGCCGCGCGCGTCCAGCACTTCGCCGACATTCTCATCGGCCTCAAAGGCGTCGAGCACGGCCGCCTGGTGATGACCGTGCCCTCGCTCGACGCCGAGCAGGAGCACTCACACTCGCACACGCACTCAAACTCTGACGCGCACGACCATCCGCACAAGCGTAGCCATTAGTGCAATTTCTCCAATGTTCGCCACATAAATGACCTGTCATCCTGAGCGAGTCCCGGCGTGCCGGAACGAGTCGAGGGACCTGCGGTTGCTTTTTCGATGCGAAATGGTCCGTACAAACCCCGTCAACGATCGCCGAGCGTAGACGGCTGGTCGTAATAGCCGGTGTTGGTTCGTACCGTCAGTTCGGGCTTGTCCACCTCGACCTTCAGCTGGTGGTATTCGTTGGGACCGTCGGCGTGCGGCGGCACGAACGAGATGGTATAAAACGCGCTCGCATCTTCGACGCAACGCACGATCTCCGGAGTGAGGTCGTTGCTGGGGGGTATCGCCAGGCCGCCGCTTTCGACGGCGAGCACCTTCAAATCCAGATTGGGCATCCCGGCCTGCTCGAGTTCCTTTACCCCCTTCAGGTAGCCCTCGTACAGATAGGTGTTCGCATCCAGCATGCCCTGGTGAACGCTGTAAAGTGTGATCTGTCCCTGGCGGAGCTGCGTGGAGAAACCGATGATGCTCTTGAACAGTTGCTGCTCTTGGTTCCAGGAAGTCTGCACGCTCGAGTTGTTGAGAATGGGCCAGCCGGGGCCGTCCCATATGAGCAACTTGCGGCCGGGATGTTGGGACAGGGCGTTCACGATGCGGCCGAGATTTTGCAACGAAAGCTGAAAACGCTGGAGGGCTCCCTCTTGGCCGGCGTCTCGGCCCACTGTTCGCAGTCTGCCCTCCGTCTCGTCAAGCGCAGCTGCTGCCGCGTTGCCGTCGGTCGTGGGGCCGGGCTGCACCTCGAGGCCTTCGTCGGTAAGCCAGACGATCGACACCGGCAGCGCTAGATGGCCCCCGTTCTGGCGAAGAAACTTGTCGATGGCGATGCGAGCATTGGCGACATCCTGAAAATCCATATTCGCCGTGTCGATGAGCAGGATCACCTGCACTGGTATGGGAGGAGGATTGGCGGAGGTGTAGGCGTGGAACGAAGCGATGGTCGTCGGCCGATCGTTGTCGAACAGCTTGAAGTCGCTCGCCTCGAGACCGGAGATGGGCTTACCCTGTTTATCCGTCACCTCGACGTCAAGCTGGATCTGGCCGTTGCCGGGAATGGGCGCTGCGCCCGGCCGCTGCATGGGCGTCGTCGTCTGCGTTTGCCCGACGGCCGGGACCTGCGTTTGCGGGACAGCCGTGCCGGGTTGTTGCGCGTTTCCTGCCAGGGTGAGCGAGCACACGACCGCCAAAACAAAGTATCTGGATATCCACATGGGTTCGCTCCAGTCGGAGCGGTCGATAGTGCTCCGCAGAACACCATCATAATCCCCTCGGCTCCATGCGCTTACCGCTCCACCCTGACCCCGAAGTGATAGGTCAGATTCACGCTTGCATACGAGGGAATGCGCACGCCTCGCTTACCTCTCGGCCCCGCGGAAGTGGTAGGTCAGGCTGATACTGGCGTAGTCCGGAATGCGCACGCCGACGACCTCATTGAGCGGATTGGCGTAAGTCACCAGGTTATTGGCGTAGGGGTTCGGTCCGTAGCCTGGCGCGTTCATCGGACCACCCCAGCCGAAGTTTTCTGTGGTCTGGCCGGTGAAGCCGCTGGCGATCATCATGTTCAGACCCACGTTGAGGCGGCCCTCAAGGAAGGGCCGTGTCAGGGCCAGGCGGAACTCTTTGTTGGGCACGCCGTAGCAGCCCGCGTACGTCATCAGTGCCGGGTTGTTTGGGTTGTACTCGGTGGGATACCCATTCCCGGTTGTCCAGGGCCCGGTGCCCTGGCCGGGATACCCATGGTTGAGATAGGAGTCGTATTGGTTCTGGTCGCAGCCGGTGCCCACCACCTTCCGCCCCACATATTCGAACTCGGACTTGGTCTGGAGCCCGAAGGGCAGCTTGCGATAAGTGCCGACAATATCGCCGATCAGCCGCGGCGCCTCGGGGATGAGCGAGTAGGGGTTTCCGGGCAGGGGAGGGTTGGGATAGTTGGTGTTGGTGAGCCGCGCGTCCGCTTGTTCGTAAGTCACCTGCAGCGAGCCGTTGGCGAGGAGCTGGTTCAACGTGGCGGCCACATAGCGAACGTACCCCGGACCGAGAGGGAACAGTAATCCCTGGTCGGAGTCGATCTTGCCCAGTTCGGCGTTCTGCGCTTCATGGCTCAGGGTCAACCTCAACTCGGTGCGGTGGATCATCTTGTCCGCCACCATCTGGTATGTGCGCGCCCGCTGCACGACCGTCGCCGGACTAAAGCTGTTGACAAAATTCCGTGGATCTTCCGTGTAGTACGACTTTCCGAAGCTGGCCGAGATGGTGGGTGCCCAGCGCACGCTGCGCGGAAGGTATGTCACCGTCGCCTTGGGGTTCCCGACTCCCACCCACTCGCGGAAGGAGTATTGCGGGATCAACGGGGTCGATGGGATCAGGTCCTGCTGGTCCATCAGAATTTCGTCCTGCCGCCAACCCAGGTAGTAGCGCAGGTGCCCGCCCAGGTCGCCCTCAATGGCGATATAGGGCGTAACGGGAGCGACGGTCACGTCAGAGCCGATGATCTTCGTGAACGGCCCGTAATTGTACGGCTCAACCGAATTCAGGTAGTTGTAGTGATTGAGGTCGTCCCTCCGCGGCGCCTCACGCTCATAGTCCACGCCCGCCAGCAGGGTGAAGTTGTTCGCAATGTGATTCACGTACGCGGCGCTCGAGCCGCCCACGGTACGCCACTCGCTCTGCCGGATCAGGCCCAGGCCGAAATCGGAAAAGAGCGCCAGGCTGTATGTGCGGAAGAAGCCGGAGAATTGCAGCTCCTGGTGGGCGCCACGCTTCCACACATCGTTCAGGGCTGCGAGCACGGAGTGTGTCTGGTCCTTCTGCCGCGGATCGATGGTATCGTCGCTGAAGCTCCATCCGTGCGACGCATCCGTCGCGTTGAAGCCGTACATCGGACGCAATCCTGCCACGTTGCCGACGCCGTAGTAGGCAATGCCGGCGAGCGTGATGGTGTGGTCTCCCGGATGCCAGCTCTCGCCGCCGTTCAGCTTGAATTGCTTGCGGTGCTCCAGCCGCTCCAGGAAGCCGTTGCCGTAGGAGCCTTCCATCACGACCCAGGAATGAGCCGAGGGGCTCATGCCGGCCGTCACCGTGGCATCGCGGTAGTCGCCGGTCAGGGTAACGAACGGGTCGAGGCGCGTGCGGAGCCCGTAGGTCGCTGCCAGGTTCAGAGCGTGATTGCCTTCTCGTACGTTGAAGGCGCCGCCGTCCAACTGCACGCTTTCAATGGCGTCTGCGATGTAGATGTTGGAATCGGTATAGCCATTGCCGTGCGCGTTGGCAGAAAGATTGATGGGCACCAGGTAGCTGCCCACCTCAAGAAACATGGCAATCGGCTCGCCGTGATCGCCCATCACGCCCGGAGCCATGTACTGCGGCGCCTTGATGCCGCTCGAGGCCGTCTCGATGGGATAACCGGGAATCGAGATCGGCGCCCCCGGTCGCCCTGGATTCGCGTCCAGCAGGTCCTCGGTGGCAAGGACCTTCATCGCCGCATCCGGCGACTCCACGTCCCCGCCGGTGATTTCGGCGGTAACGGTCACCGTTTGCACCACCTCCGGCTCCAACTGGATCGAGAGAACGCTGCCGCCGGCCGTGATCACCACGCTCTTCTGAAAATGCTGGAAATGCGCCGCGCTTACAATCAGCTCATAAGTCCCCGGCTTGAGCGCCTGCAGGGCAAACCGCCCCTGCGCGTCGCTCACCGCCGGCTGCGCAGTGCCGCCTTCCGCGGTCAATTCCACCGTCGCGCCCGCAATCGCCTCGCCGGCCTTGTCGCTCACGGTTCCTGAAACCGCAGCCCCACCGCCCGCATGCGCCAGGAGCCCTGCAAAAAGCGCAAACAGGCTAAGTGCTACGAATTTTGCGCTTTTGCTACGCATAGAGATACCGTACATATGGGCTTGAGGCCTTGCATGTGACTCATATCACACGATTGGAAAATTCGTGCTACGCATAAGATGCTCGCCGCAGCATCTGGTTCTAGAGTTTGCTCAATCGCCCTACCCGATCAGCCGGGGCGAGGAGGAAAATCGAAGCAAGCACTCACAAGCGATTGGAAGGAGAATCACATGTGCCGATCGTTCATTTTGCGCTGGCCGGCTTGCGCGGCCTGCCTGCTCATCGCCGCCGCATCTCTGTGGTCGCAAACGCCCGAGCCGCGGCCACTCGCCGTTCCGCTCGCGTGCCCGCAAGGCGACTGCCCCGTGCTCACGGGCGCGCCGCAAACCACGGGCATGCGCAGCGGATTCGTGCGCCTCAAGCCGGGGCAAACCGTGGGTTGGCACACTACCGGCAGGAATGAAGAAGCCCTGGTTGTGCTGCATGGAAAGGGCAAGGCACTTATTGACGGGCAGTCCGGCTTGCTCTTCGTCGCTCCCGCGCTTGTCTACATTCCGCCCGACACGCGCCACAACGTGGAGAACACCGGAAGTGAGCCGCTGGAATATGAATATGTGGTTGCGCCGGCGAAAACGCAGTAAATCTACTTCGCGCTCGACGCCGGCCGCGCCGCACTTTTGGCGGCTGCTTTGCTCTGCGCCGGCAACGTGCCTTTGGGAAAGTCCGTGGATCGCCGCACCACCAACCGAGTCTGAATCGGCCACTCCCGCCGCGTGGATCTGGGGTGGTCCGATTCGATACCGGCGCGCAACGCCTCAACGGCGGCCGCCGCCAGATCCCTGCACGACATTTGCACCGTGGTCAGCGGGGGCAGCATGAACTGCGCCAGGTGAATGTCGTCGAATCCCACCACCGAAATGTCTTTGGGAACCTGGTGCGTGGTTTCGTCCAGCGCGTGCAGCACGCCGATGGCGGTCATATCGTTCGAGCACATCACCGCCGTGGGCAGTTCTGCCGCCTGCAGCAACTCTTCCATCGCCGCCTTGCCGCTCTCCATGGTGTGCTTGCCTTCAACCATCGACGCGGTCGGAACAGTCAGTCCAAGTTCAGCCATTGCTTTGCGGAAGGCTTCGCGCCGCGTCGCCGCCGTGCGCATGTGCAGCGGACCCGAGATGAATGCGATGTGCCGGTGCCCCAGTGCAGCCAGGTGCTGCACCGCCTCGCGAATCCCCTCGCCGTAGTTCACCTTGAGCACGCGCACGTTGGGCAGCTCCGGTCCCGCGTCCACAAACACTAGCGGAAAGCCGTGCTCCACCAATTTCTGCACCAGTTCTTCCTCAATGCCGAAGGTCATCACGGCCACGCCATCCACGTTGCGCTGCAGCATGCGCCGGACGAGCGACGCCGTTCGCGCCGCATCGTAGTTCGTCGAACCAATCATCACCTCGTAACCCTGCGCCACGGCCAGGTTGTCAAACTCCTGCACCAGCTCGGGGAAAAATGGATTGGTGATCTCGGAAACGATGAGGCCCAGGATGCGGCTGCGTCCCGACACCAGCGTCCGCGCCTGGGTATTGGGCACGTAGCCCACCTCGTCCACGGCCTTCCACACGCGCTTGGCGAGCTCGGGATCGACCGTGGGAATGCGATTCACCACGCGCGAAACGGTGGCGATGGAAACACGGGCGCGCCTGGCCACGTCGTGAATGTTCACGTTGGCGCGGCGTCCCTGGGGCGGATGTTTTAGCCGGCTCACAAGAAAATAATTGTACGCTTTACCGGGCGTTACTCGCTGCGCCTTACGCATGTGGCATAAGGAAAATCACTCAAATACTAAGAGTTATGCGAAAGCCGCACATTTTGCAGGCGCATTTGCCGCTCATGAATGCGGGTTTTGGAAAGCGTTTCCCGCATCTTCAGGCCTTATCGGCTGTCAGGACTCAATGCATCAATCAATGCATTGATGGATGCATGAGACGCTTGCGCCATTACTCCCGGTCTTTACGGATGATTTTGCCCGCCCGCCGCAACCTCGAGCCCGTGCCGCAGCAGCGGCAGAATCGCTTCCAGGCTCTCTTCGGCGCCGCGTTTGCTGCCCGGCAGATTCACGATCAGGGTTTTACCGCAAAGTCCCGCTACGCCGCGCGAGAGCCACGCGAAAACGTTGCGCTCCGCGCCCTTGGCGCGCATCGCCTCCGCCAGTCCCGGCGCTTCGCGGTCTATCACGCGCCGCGTCGCCTCGGGCGTGCGGTCGCGCGGCCCCAGCCCGCTGCCGCCCACAGTCAGTACCATCGCCGCGCCCTTGCGCCCGAGTTCCTCAAGCGCCGCGACAATCGCATCCTCGTCATCCGGGAGCAGCGCCGTTTCTACTTCGCCCTCTGGCCACGCGCCGCGCAGCAACGCCACCACCGCCGGACCCGCCGTATCTGTCAGCTGTCCGGCCGAGCAGCGATCCGAGATGGTAAGCACTGCAAGCAGCATGTGGCGATTGTAAGCTCCAGTTCGCGGAGCGCAGAAATTTGCGGGGTAAAATCTGTGCTATCCCACGTCCCAAAATCGGGACGTGGGGCACCCCTAAACTTGTAAGGACAAGTAGTAGAGAGTCTATTGTGCCGGCAGCACTTTGATGGTGTGCAGCCACGTCTCCACCAGTTTGGGCCAACCCATGATGGGGAAATCCCTCGGCCGCAGCCCGAATCCGTGGCCGCCTTCCGCGTAGATGTGCATTTCCGCCGGAACCTTCACGTTTTTCAGTTGCATGAAATACACCACGGAGCTCTCCACG
>Ga0181539_1002730_pt1 | contig 17171 bp, 15 predicted proteins | sample PEATcosm2014_Bin_46_FD_119767 | JGI IMG/M metagenome (GOLD analysis project Ga0181539, IMG submission 119767) | Peatland microbial communities from MTU Mesocosm Facility, Houghton, MI, USA - PEATcosm2014_Bin23_60_metaG | ecosystem: Environmental > Terrestrial > Soil > Wetlands > Peat | place... | reverse complement strand
CCTCCGAGCTGATCGCGCGGGCTCCGACTTCCAAGTCGGCGCTAGCCACTTTCTCCGCAGACTTGATCGATCTTAAGGCGGGCGACTTCGTGGTGCATGCGGAACATGGCGTGGCGCAGTTTCTGGGTTTGCGCGAGATTTCCCAAGGCGAATCGCAGGGCGACTACATGCTGCTGGAATACGCCGCCGGCGCCAAACTCTACGTGCCGCTGACGCGCATGGACCTGATCCAGCGGTTCCGCGGCGGCGGCGGCGAAGCTAAGCCCGCGCTGGACCGCATGGGCGGCGTCACGTGGACCCGCACCAAGACTCGCATCAAGGCCAAAATGCGCGACATGGCCGACGAGCTGCTCAAGCTGTACGCCCAGCGCCGCATGACCGAAGGCTTCCAATTCTCTCCGGACAGCAACTGGCAGCGGGAATTCGAAGACGCCTTCGAGTTCGCCGAAACGCGTGACCAGCTCACGGCCGCCGGGGAAATTAAGCGCGACATGGAAAGCCCGCAGCCGATGGACCGGCTGCTGTGCGGCGACGTCGGTTTCGGCAAGACTGAAGTGGTGATGCGGGCCGCCTTCAAAGCGCTGGGCGACGGCAAACAGGTGGCCGTCCTGGCGCCGACCACGGTTTTGACCTTCCAGCACTTCGAGACTTTCAAACGCCGCTTCCAACCGTTCCCGGTGCGAGTGGAAATGTTCAGCCGGTTCCGTTCGCCCAAGGAACTGAAAGCGTCGCTGGCCGACCTGGCGGAGGGCAAAATCGATATTGCGATCGGCACACATCGGCTGCTTTCGCAGGACGTCGTATTCAGCGACCTCGGGCTGGTGGTGGTGGACGAGGAACAGCGCTTCGGCGTGAAGCACAAAGAGCGCCTCAAACACTTGAAGAAGATGGTGGATGTGGTGGCCATGAGCGCTACCCCGATTCCTCGGACACTACATATGTCATTGCTTGGGCTACGAGATATGTCGGTGATCGAGACGCCGCCCAAAGACCGGCTCTCCATCCATACGGTGGTGGCGCCATTCCAGCCTGAATTGATCCGCTCGGCGCTCGAAATGGAGCTGGGGCGCGGCGGCCAGATCTATTTTCTGCACAACCGCGTGGATTCCATCTGGGCGCGCGCGGCGATGCTTCAGGAGTTGGCGCCGACGGCTCGGATCGGAGTCGGGCACGGCCAGATGGGAGAGGCCGATCTGGAAAAGACAATGCTGCGCTTCATGCGGCACGAGTTCGACATCCTAGTTTGTACCACAATTATAGAAAATGGTCTCGATATTCCCCTGGCGAACACCATGCTGGTGGAAAACGCCGAGCGGTACGGTCTCTCCGAGCTCTACCAGTTGCGCGGCCGGGTGGGCCGCTCGAACCGCCGCGCCTACGCCTACCTGCTGGTGCAGCCCGATACCGAACTGACCGAGATTGCCCGCAAGCGCCTGGCCGCCCTGAAGGAGTTCAGCGATTTGGGCGCGGGCTTCAAGGTGGCCGCGCTCGACCTGGAACTGCGCGGCGCCGGCAACCTGCTGGGCGGCGAGCAGCACGGCCACATCAATTCGGTCGGTTTCGATACGTATATCCGGCTGCTGGAGGAAACGGTCCGCGAACTGAAGGGCGAGGAAGTGATTCCGGAGATTCACTCGGCGCTCAACCTGGGGCTGGACATCCGCATCCCAACCGGCTACGTGGCCGACGAAAACCAGCGTCTGCGCGCCTACCGGCAAATCGCCAATGCAGCCGATGCGGCGGCGCGCGACCGCACCGAAAAGGAGCTGGCGGATCGATACGGCCCGGTGCCGGAAGCGGTTCGCAATCTGATCGAATACTCGGCGCTTAAGACGGCTGCCGAGCAGATCGGAGTGGAAGCCATCGATCGCCGCCACAACATTCTGAACATCAAATTTCACAAAGAGGCGCGCGTCGATCCGGCGCGGCTGATGGGGATCGTCGCCAAGACGCGTGGCGCGCAATTCACGCCGGCGGGCGTGCTGCTGCTGCCGCTGGCGGGGCAGACGGCGGCGGGAGACATTCTGAAGTTTCTAGGGGAAAAGCTGCGGCAGTTGCAGGCGTGAGGGTTTCGGAAAAGGCCGACAGGCCAGGAGGCCTGTCCCACTCTGCTGAATCGCAACTGCGCTCAAATCGGACTGCCTGCGGGAGGGCTGACGGGCGTTGGTGCGCCAGGCGCTCACTCGCGGGGCATGCTGAGGTCGGTCTCGTCTTCGGCATGGTGACGGACGTCGATGCCCTTCACCAGAAAGACCACGTCTTCGGCGATGTTGGTGGCGTGGTCGCCGATGCGCTCCAGGTTGCGGGCCACAAAGATCAGGTCGACGGCGGCGGGGACGACGCCAGGATCGCGCTGCATGGTAGCCAGGAGCTCGGCATAGACGGCGTCGCGCAAGTTGTCTACCTCGTCGTCGGAGAGGAGCACGTTGCGAGCCATTTCGGTATCGCCGTTGACGAAGGCGTCCAGGCACTTGAGAAGCATGGATTGCACCAGCGAGGCCATCTTGGGGATGTCCGTCATGGGCTTGACGAGCGGATGGTGCATGAGGGAAAGGGAGCGCTCGGCGATGTGCTGGGCGAGATCGCCGATACGCTCCAGATCGGTGTTGATTTTGAGGGCGGATGTGAGGAAACGAAGATCGCGCGCGACGGGCTGGTTGAGGGCCAGCAGGCGTGTGACAAGGCCGTCGATCTGCATTTCCATGCGGTTGATGGCCGGCTCGTCGCGAATGACCTGTTCGGCCAGTTCCTTGCTCTGGTCCACCAGGGAACGGACACTGCGGTGAATGGCGGATTCGACCATACCGCCCATCTCCAACAATTTGTGATTCAGCTCCTCGAGCTCGACGCTAAAATGGCGCAACTCACTGCCTCCCTTCCCCGGTTCTCTTTTCGCAGACGATGATGGGACCCATTGCGAGTTTAACCGAACCTGCCGGTGATGTAGTCTTCGGTCTCCTTCTTGGCGGGATTGCGGAAGATGACATCGGTGAGGTTGTATTCGATCAATCGCCCCATCAGGAAAAAGCCGGTAAAGTCCGCTACGCGGGCGGCCTGCTGCATGTTGTGCGTGACGATCACCATGGTGCACTGGTCCTTGAGGGTGAACATCAGCTCCTCGATCTTAGCGGTGGCGATGGGGTCGAGGGCGGAGCAGGGCTCGTCGAGGAGAAGGACTTCGGGGTCCACGGCCAGAGCGCGCGCGATGCAGAGGCGCTGCTGCTGGCCGCCGGAGAGCGCGTAGGCGGAATCGTGGAGCTTGTCCTTGACTTCGTCCCAAAGTGCGGCGCGTTGCAAGCTGCGCTCGACTTTGTCGCGCAGTTCGGAACGGGTGGCCATGCCGTTGATGCGCAGGCCGTAGGCGATGTTGTCGAAGATGGATTTGGGGAACGGGTTGGGGCGCTGGAAGACCATGCCGACGCGGCGGCGGAGGTTGGTGACATCGACCGAGGCGACGTCCTCATCATCCAGCAGGATTTGTCCTTCCATGTGGGAATTGCGGATGGTGTCGTTGATGCGGTTGAGGTTCCGCAGGAAGGTGGATTTGCCGCAGCCGGAGGGGCCGATCAAGGCCGTGACGCGGTTGGTCAACATGTCCAGCGAAACATCGTACAAGGCCTGGAACGTGCCGTAAAAGAAGTTGACGTTGTTGGCGCGCAGCTTAGGTCCGGGCTGTGGCCTGGGAGGCGGCAAGGGAGCCGCTTTTTGACCCTGGCCCGGCTTGGGCTGTGACGCGGATTCGGGTGCGGTGCTCATAGATTTCGGAGTGCTAGCCACGTGGAACAGAAACCCCCCTTGCCAAAACCAGGCGAGCCAGAATATTGGCGGTCAAAACCACGGCGATCAGAACGAGGCCGGCGGCCCAGGCCTGGCGGTGCCAGTCTTCGTATCCGGAAAGGGCGCGGAAATAGATCATCACGGGCAGCGAGGCCGTCGGCTGGGCGATGCCCCCGCTCCAGAACTGATTGTTGAAGGCGGTAAACAGCAGGGGCGCGGACTCGCCCGCAATGCGCGCCATTCCGAGGATCATTCCAGTCAGGATTCCCTTGCTGCCGGCCGGAACCGCGACGGTGGCGATCATTCTCCACTTGCTTGCGCCCAGCGCCAGAGCGCCTTCCCGGAGGGAATTGGGGACCTCGCGCAGAAACTGTTCGGTTTGCCGGGCTACAACCGGAATCAACATGACGCTCAGCGCAATCGAGCCGGCCACGGCCGAAAACTGCTTCATCGGAACCACCAGCAGGCTCCAGGCGAGAAGCCCCACCACAATAGAAGGGATTCCATTCAGCAAGTCGGCTACGTAACGGACCAGCGATCCGAACCACTTGTCCTCGAACTCCGACAGGTAGACGCCGGCCAGAAATCCGACGGGAAGTCCAACCAAGCCAGCCATGCCGACGATCTCCAAGCTGCCGAGGATCGCGTTGGCCATTCCGCCGCCCTCTTCCCCCGCCGCCAGCGGCAACCTGGTGAAGAAATTCCAGTCCAGCGAACGGCCCCCGTAATAGACCAGGTACCCCAATATCAGGAAAAGAGTAGCAACGGTGATGACGGTGAAAACTCCGGTAAGCGTCAACATCACCGCATTGACGCCTTTGCGCCAGATCAACCGCTTGCTCATGCCCGTTTGGAGCCCTTTCCAGTAGTCGCCATGATCATGAGGCGCGCAGCTCCGTTGATAATGATCGTCAGACAGAACAGCACCAATCCAAGCTCGACGAGCGCCGCCGGGTAAATGGTGCCGGTGGCTTCGGTGAACTCATTGGCGATCACGGCGGCGATCGAATAGCCCGAGGCGAGGAGCGAGGCGCTGATTTTCGGATCGTTCCCGATGACCATGGTGACCGCCATGGTCTCACCCAAGGCCCGGGCGAGGCTGAGGAAAATGGAGCCGAAGATACCAAGCTTCGCGTAGGGGATGACTACCTTCCAGGTGGTTTCCCATCGGGTGGCCCCTAACGCCAGGGCGGCTTCGCGTTGTTCGCGAGGGACGGCCAGGAGCGACTCGCGCGATACCGAAACAATAAACGGCAAGGTCATGAAGGATAGAACGATGCCCGCGGTCAGAAAACCGACGCCGTACGCGGGGCCTTTGAACAAAGGCAAGAAGCCCAGCGCCGATTTCAGAAACGGCTCGACGTACAGCCGCATGAGCGGAACCACGGTAAAGAGCGCCAGCAACCCATAAATGACACTGGGAATGGCCGCCAAGAGTTCCACCAGAAACGTGAGCGAACTCGACAGGCGAGCCGGCGCCAGCTCCGCGAGAAAAACCGCGGCGCCCAACCCCAATGGAACCGATATGAGAAGCGCCAGAACCGAGGTGACCACGGTGCCGTAAATGAAGGGCAGCGCGCCGAATTCTTCGGTGACCGGGTTCCATTGCGAGGAAAAAAGGAATCCGAATCCGCTCTTATGGCGGGACGGCGCGGAAGTGGCCCAAAGCTGGTAAACCACCAGCACGGTCAACAGCAGGATAGTGGCCGCAAACAAAGTGACTACCCAGCGGGCGACAATGTCGCCCGTCTGGGTTTGTCGCCGGATCACCGGATTTTCTACAGCCAACGGCGTGGTCATGCTTGGTGTCGTAGCGCCTTACTTCTTCTTGGGCTGGCCTGCTTGAGCACCCGGAGCGTTGATCTGCGCGATCTGCTTGATCTCCTTGGCGACCACTTCTTTCGGCAGAGGAGCGTAGTAGAGGCCGGCAGCATACTTTTGGCCATCGGCCAACATCCACTGAAGAAATGCCACGATGGCTTTGCTCTTGGCTGCATCCGGAATCTGGCTTGGGATCAACAGGTAGGTGAAGCTGGAGATGGGGAAGGCTTTCTTTCCCGGGGCGTTGGTGATGGAAATCCGGAAATCGGCCGGCATGTCTTTGGCAGCGCCAGCCGCGGCTTCGGTCACGGATTCCACGTCGGCCTTCACGAAGACACCCGAGGAGTTTTTCACCAAACCAATTGTCACCTTGTTCTGGGCAGCCCAGAACAGCTCTACGTAGCCAATCGAGTCGGGCGTCTGCTTCACCAGACCGGCGACTCCCTCGTTTCCTCTGCCCCCCAGCCCAACAGGCCAGCTCACCGAGGTGTTCGCCCCTACTTTGCTTTTCCATTCGGGACTGACTTTGGAAAGATAATCCGTCCAGACGAAGCTGGTTCCGCTGCCGTCCGAACGATGCACCACCACGATGTCGTCTTTCGGGAGCGTGATACCAGGGTTGTCTTTTACCAGGCGCGGATCATTCCATTTCGTGATCGTGCCAAGGAAAATTGCCGCAAGGGTCTCCGGAGAAAACTTGAGATCCGCCACAACGCCGGGGATGTTGTAAGTGGGAACCACCGCTCCCAGGACGGTCGGGAAGTGGAAGGCCCTGACCTTCAATTTCGAAAGCTGGTCGTCGGTCATTGGCATGTCCGACGCCCCGAAGTCCACCGTACCGCCGGTTAGTTGGGCAATTCCACCACCGGAACCGATCGATTGATAATTGATCTCGACGTCGGGATGCAGCTTGTGGAATTCCTCGAACCACTTTTGGTAGATGGCCGCCGGAAAAGTAGCACCCGCCGCATTGATCTTCTGCTGCGCCATCGCGACGGTGGCGCTCCCCAACAGCAGGCCCGCCAGGGCCAGAGAAAGTGTCTTCATGTTTGTCGTCACCATAATCTTCTCACCCGTAAGTTACAGTTCAGTTAATTTATGTTGCGGTTCCGTGAATTGTTGACCGGACCCGTGGGTTACTTCATGCTCGGCACGCCACCCGGAAGCGTGTAGCGGAAGTTGACGTAGATAGTGTTGTCGTGGGCTCCCTTGCCACCGGCGACACCCGCGGCCCAATACCAGGGGGCGCGCATGAGGTATTCATACTGGGCCATGAAGTTGAGCGCGCCGTACTTGACGTCTTTCCAGATGGTCTGGTTGAGACCGAAGGTCATTTCCTGGATCGCGCGGTTCTGGCTGTTGGCGGCGCCGTGGTAGCCATAGCCGACCAGACTGGCGCCGTTGGCGTCGAGGGCGACGTCACGGCCGATGTAAATACCGCCGTAGTAGGCGTAAAGCAGCGTGTTCTTGTTGAGGGTGGCTTCAAAGCCATCCACGGTGCCACCCGAGTGAAGCGGGCTGACGCTGCCATCGGAGCGCACCACGAGGTCCGGCGCCTGGCCAAACAGATAGCGGCCGCCGCCATCGCTCCAGTAGTTGTTGGTGATGAGGCGGAAGTTAGGCAGGATTTCGAAATTGCCATTGAACGAGCCGCCGGCGCCGGCTTTGGTGGAGTACAGGCCGGAGGCCGGTTGGCCGGTGGTGGTGTTCCAGAGTTTGAAGGTCCGCTCGATGCCCGCGATCTCGAAGTGGACGTGCGAACTGGGGTCAAAGGCGATCTTGGCGATGATATCGGGGTGCAGATTGGGAGTGGTTTGAACGTTGCTGGCATTGTCCAACTGAGTGCCCGCCAAGCCGCTTAGCGCCGAGGGAAGCGTGATGCTCGATCCGCCGCCGGAGCCGCCGATATACGCATCCGGATTCTCCAGCGAGAGGCCCACGGTCACCCGATCGCTGGGATGATAGAGGAAGCGAACGCCCGGCTGGCGCGTCCAAGTGAGTCCCGCCATGTAATTTACGTCCGTAACCTGGCTATAGAAAATATCGCCGGGCAGCGCAGAGATGCCTTTGCGGTTGGGCGTCAACATGCTCCAGCTTTGGCCCGCCAGCATTTCCCACTCGCCCTTGCGGACATCCACCCAAAAGAGGCGGAGGCGCGGCACGAAAGCGCCGTTGGTAACGCTGAGGTTGTTGGTTCCGCTGGTGCCGAGAAAGTCAAATTCGTTGTAAGCCAGGAAGTGAGTGCCATTCCAGTTGCCATCGACGCGGAAACCGATGCGCGAGTTCTGCGGGCTGAAGCGCATTTCGGAGAGCTTGGCGGTGGCGGCGTTATTGTACGGAACGCTGCCGAAGCTGGAGCCGATGCTGCCGCCGGCGTCTTTGTCGCGCCAGTAGGCCGTAGCATCCATGAAGCCCACCGGCATGATGGTGGTGTCGCCAATCTTGATTTGCAAAGGCGACGAGGCTTCAGCCGCGGCGGGGGCTTGCTGAGGAGGCGGCGTGAAGATGCGGGGAGGGGCGATAGCGGCTGGCGCCGGCGGCAACATGGGAGTAGCGGAAGCGATCTCTCCCAAGCCGGCCGTGCGGGCGGGCGCCGCAGCGGCAGTGTTGGCCGTCACCTGATCGAGCAGCTTCATTTCGGTTTGCAAGGCGGTTTGCAACTGCTCGATCTGTTTCTGCTGCGCGGCAAGTTGGGCCTTCAGGGCGGCAATTTGCGCCGCGGTATCGGCAGCAGTGGTGGGCTTGTCCGCCGGATCGGCCGCGAAGCCGGTACCGACGCATGCCACTGCCATCAGGGATAATGCGAATGCTGCTGTGCGTGATTTGGTCATTGTTCCTTCCCAGTAAATAGAAATGAATGAAGCGCCGCGACGCAACGATACACAACGGCGGCGGCGACTTAAATTGAAGAACCAAGGCCTGAGGTTATCGAAGCGCTGTTACTATGCAATGACTGGAAGGAAAATATTCACTTACACGAGTTGCATTGCGGCAGGGTAATAATAAAGCGGGTACCGCTTCCCAAGCGGCTCTCGACGGCGATGGCGCCGTTCATTTGCTCGATGGCATGCTTCACGATGGAAAGGCCCAGACCGGTGCCGCCCACCTGGCGGGAGCGAGCCTTATCCACGCGGTAGAAGCGCTCGAAGACGCGCGACAGATCCTCCGGCGGAATGCCCACGCCGGTATCGGAGATGGAAATTTCAATGCGGTCATCGGCCACCGGGCGAACCTCAACGCGCACCTCGCCGTTTTCGCGATTGAACTTGACGGCGTTGTCCAGAAGATTCAGCAAGGCTTGTTCGAAGCGTATCCCGTAGCCGAGAATATACAGGTCGGGGATGGGCCCGGCCGTCAGGGCGAGGCCGCGCAAACGCGCGGCCGGCTCGACGGCGTGGATGGCGCCGTGGACGGCGGCGCTCACCGGGATGGGTCCGGGCTCAGGGTCAGGCCGGCCCGCTTCGAGTTCCGACAAGGTCAGCAGATCGGACGCGATGTTATTCAGCCGCACACCATTGGCCTGGATGATTTCGACAAACTTGCGGCGGTTCCGATGGTCCTCGAGGCCGCCATCGAGCAGGGTCTCGGCATAGCCGCGAATGGTAGCGAGGGGCGTGCGGAATTCGTGAGAAACGTTGGCGATGAAGTCGCGCTTGACGCGCTCCAGCCGCTCCTGCGGCGTGACATCATACAAGATCGCGATGGCGCCGCGCGAGGTGGCGCCGGAGAGCGGCGCCGCGCGGACCTCAAAGGTGCGGGCTTCGCTGGCCGACAATTGCAGCCGCCGGCGGAGCGCCTCGCCGGAATCCACCACTTGCTTCAAGGCGCGAAAGAGTCCGGGATCGCGCACAATGCGGATCAGGGGGACGCCTTCGGCGATGTGGTGATAGCCAACCGCTTGCTGGAAGGAGTGATTGCAGAATGTAACGTTCAACTGCGCGTCGACTGCCAGCACGGCTTCGGTCATGCTGGCGAGGACCGCCTCGCGGCGCGTCAACTCCACGCTGAGGCGGTTGACCAATTCCGCAATCCGCGGAGCCATGCGCGACAGAGAGCGGGCGAGCGAGCCCAACTCGTCGTCACCGGTTTGCAACCTTTGGCCGGTGGCGCCGCGATCCAGCATCCCATCCACGAAGCGAGCAAGCCCATCGATGCGGCGGGTGAAGGCGCGCGCGACGAGCCACACGAGCAACAGACCACACAGCGCCACGGCCACCGAGAGAATACGGATTTGGGCGCCGGGAACCCAGACGAAGACGATCAGCAGCAGAGGCACCGCCGCGGCCCCGGCGATCACAAGGGCCTTACGCGAGATCGAATCCCTCATCGCATCAATGCCCCACTGGTATCACGCCGGTCCGGTCCGGCTGGAGGAGCGTGGCTACTTTCCCAACCCAACCTCGGCCTCGGCAACGGAGGGATAGATACTCAGCAGACCATCCACTCCGGAGACCTTGAAAAGCGTCTTGAGCCGGTCCGACACACCCACCATGGCGTAGTGACGGCCCTCTTTCCGACACGACACGTGCAAACCCAGAATCGAACCCAGGGAGGCGGAATCCATGTAGGGCACGCCCGCGAGGTCAAGAATCAAGACGCGCGGCGGGTCTTTGCGAATTTCCGCCTGGAAATCGAAGACGGCCGCGAGGGTGAACGGGCCCGACAGCTTGAGAATGCGTACATCTTGCTTGCTTCCCGGCAACCACACCGACGTGAAATTACTCATCGAGGCAAGTTTACTACGGCACTTGAGATCCGGCAAGGTAACTTCCATAACTTGGCTGAATCAGTTAGTTACGAATCGATTACAGGCATAAAACCGCCCCTCGATCATAAGTGAGGTGGACGGCGGCAGAATGTCCGATTGAGGGCGACTTCGCGGTCGCAAGCATTTAGCAACACTTTCATCGGGGAGTAACAATAGGCGCGTAACATCGAGATCGTAGAGCACGGGAGGTGTATCGTGTCACGGAAGATCCGAGAAACCTTACAGACCGTCTTCAACGCCGCGGTCACTCCGGCTTGCCTGCTGGCAGTGCTGGTGATGTGGCCGGTTTCGAACCTGGTCCGGGCGCTTCGCACTTCGCATTGAGCCGCGCGCCTCGATGAGACGAAAGATCGATTTCATTTACATCGATGCCGGTGGCGGGCACCGCGCGGCCGCCAAGGCATTGGCCGAAGTGATCGGCGAGCAGGACCTTCCCTGGGACCTGGAATTCCTGTGTATCCAGGACCTGCTCGATGCCATCGACTTCGTCCGCAAATCGGTTGGCATTCCATTCCAGGACGTGTACAACATCATGCTGCGGCGGGGCTGGACGCTGGGAACGGCGCAAATGGTTCCCGTGATGCACCTGGCGATCCGTATGAGTCATCGAGCGCAAGTGGAAGTACTGACGCGGCACTGGGCGGCGCACCGTCCCGACATGGTGGTCTCGCTGATCCCGCACTACAACCGCGCGCTGCGGGAGGCCCTGGACCACGCATGGCCAGGGACGCCGTTCGTGACCATCCTCACCGATATCGCCGATTATCCCCCTAACTTCTGGATTGAGCCGTTGGACCAGCACGTGGTGTGCGGTTCGGAACGCGCGGTCGACCAGGCGCGCGCGATGGGGCTTCCGGAATCGCGCGTGGTCAGGACTTCCGGCATGATTCTGAACCCGCGATTTTACGCGCCACGGGAAATGGACCGCGCCGCAGAACGCGCGCGGCTGGGACTGCGGGCCGATCTGCCGACCGGGCTGGTGCTGTTCGGCGGCGAGGGATCGATCGAGATGGCGCGGATCGCCAGGTGCCTGAGCGACGCCGCCAGCGGCGTGCAGTTGATCCTGCTGTGCGGGCGCAACCAGGAAGCCGTGCGGCAACTGCGTTCTCTCGACAGCCGCATCCCGTTGTTTGTGGAGGGATTCACCAGGGATGTCGCGCATTTTATGGCGCTGGCCGATTTCTTCATCGGCAAGCCGGGTCCCGGTTCGATCAGCGAGGCAATTGCCATGGGGCTGCCAGTGATTGTGGAGCGGAACGCCTGGACGCTGGCGCACGAGCGTTACAACGCGGATTGGATCGAAGAGCAGGGCGTGGGGTTGGTGGTGCGCAGCTTTTCGAAGATCGCCGACGCAGTTCGCGAACTGTTGGCGCCGGAACGTTACCGGCGCTTCCAGGAGCGCATTTCCGGTATGCGGAACCGCGCGGTATACGAGATTCCGGGGGTGCTCGAAGAGATCTTATCGCGGAGCGGTTCTCCGAATGAACTTCCCCCGGCGCAGGCCTGCGCGACCGCCATCATATGAGACGCGTTACGTCCGCGGTTGTCACCGGACTAACGCGGCGGGACATATAATGGAGTCGTATGAGTATGCCAGAGCAGGAAAGCGCCGCTGTTTTGGTAGCCGACGGCGAAGAACGGGTTCTGCGGCAAGTCTCAACCACTCTGGAGAAGGCCGGCTTCACGGTCTTCACCGCACTGGGCCGGTCCGCCGCGCTGGATTTTTGCCGCGACAGAAAAGAGCCGGTCCAACTGGCGATCATCGATATGGAGATGAGCGCGAGCGGTCCCGAGCTGGTCCAGGAGTTATGCCAATCCAACCCTGACGTTCGCGTTTTATTCACGTCCGACCAGGACGAGTCCGATGCCATTCAGCAGGCTGGTCCCTCGGGCCACTTCCGCGGCTTCCTGAAGAAGCCTTTCCGCCGCTCCAAACTGCTGGGGTCTGTTCTGAGGGCAATGGACGCTCCGCTGGCGCGCACCGCGTAACTGCGGCGATCACCGCCGCACTGCCGTCGTGAATGGTCCCCAGCACGGCTGTGCTCCCACCCATCAGCCAAGCCAGTGCAGAACCGCGAACGCGGCTGCCATTATTACCAGAACAGACGCCACTACGCGGTCATCCCATCGGTATTCAGGGCTTCCATTCGGTGGTCTGGCAGGCTTCTTGACCATCAGGACAAGTATCGCCGAAACGAGGAAGACGAACGTGAATACAAGCATAGGTACCTCCTGGACTCGAGGTCCAACTCGCATCTGTGCCCATCTTCACCATAGAAGCGAAACATTAAGCCTTAATTACAGATCTATGACACCGGTTCGAAATTCCTTACGTCATCGCCGGTGGCCCGGGAGGTGTCGGGATGCCACCGCTAAAGTGAAACCGCATTGCGGCCAGACAGGGCGGGGTGTGCCGAATCGGAACTGGCGGACCGATCCCGCCCAGGGCGGGTTCGGCAAGCCGTGGGGAACGTGGGTCTGGCGGAAGTGGCACGGGTATTGCTGGTTCCGATAGATTGGCCGGGCGGCCCCAGCGACATCCGGCAGTTGGTAAGATGGAGATCTCATTATGTTTTGGAAGGTTGTAGTACTTTGCGGGGCGGCGGCAGGCGCTGCCTCGGCCCAGACGCAGCCGGTGCGCGTGGTGGAAGAGATCGCCGCCAAGGTAAATGGCGATATCGTCACCCGCGGAGAACTGGCGGAAAAGGACAAGGAGATCGAAGGCAGCCTGCGCGCGCAGGGCCTGACTGGAACCAGGCTCACCGAGGCCATCCAGGAGAACGAAGCCAACGCGCTGCGCGACGAGATCGACCAGCTCCTGCTGGTACAGAAGGCCAAGGAAATGCCCAATCTGAACGTCGACGCGGACGTCAGCAAATTCTTCTCCGAGTGGCAGGTACAGGCCAAGATCACGGATCCGGACAAGTTTCACGAATGGTTGCGCGCGCAGTCGGGCATGACTTTCGAGGAATTGAAAGACCGCAAGAAGAAAGAGCTGATGGCGCAACGCGTGGTGGGGTATGAAGTGGCCTCGCGCATCGCGATTCCGGAAGGCGATCTGCAGAAGTTTTACGACGAGCACAAAGCCGATTTCGTGCGCGAAGAGCAGGTCTTCCTGAGCCAGATCCTGATTTCCACGGAAGGCAAGACGGCTGACCAGCAGGCGGCGGCCGAAGCCAAGGCCAAGGACCTCTCGGCGCGGGCGAAGAAGGGCGAGAAGTTCAGCGATCTGGCTCGAGACAACTCGGACGATTTAGGAACGGCTCAAAACGGCGGCTACCTGGGCGCGCCCAGCAAGAAAGGCATGCTGCGGCCGGAACTGGAAGCCATCGTCTTCAAGGAAAAGAAGGGATTCGTCACCGATCCTCCCATCAAGCTCAACAATCCGCCGGGATTTCTGATTCTCAAAGTGGAGGAGCACTTCGAAGCCGGGCAAGCCTCCTTCGAGGAAGTGCAGGAGGATATTCACGAGATCCTGGTTCAGCCGAGGATGGGGTCGAAGGTGCGCGAGTTTCTGACGCAACTGCGGCAGCAAGCCTACCTGCAAATCAAGGATGGATATGTGGACAGCGGCGCGGCGCCGGGCAAAGACACGCGCTGGCAGGAAGCGGCGATGCTAAAACCGCCGGTCACCACCAAGGAAGAAGTGACTGCGCGCGCCAAACCCCACCATAAGAAAGTCTTGTTCATGCCGATTCCGGGGACAACGGCGTCCATCAAGGTGCCGAAACAGCGGAAGGCCGCCGACGATTTGCAGGCTGTGAACAATCCGCCGCCGCCGAAGGCCAGCAAGATACCACTGCCTCCAGCGGCGGCCGTGGCGCCCATCAAGCAATGAAGTCACCGTATGTGAACGACCTCCTCGAGCCGGCCAAGGAGCCGGTCACCACCAGCTTTCTGGTCCGCTCGAAGGAGATCCGCCAGAAGAAAACCGGCGAACTGTACCTTTCCCTGATGCTGGGCGACCGCACCGGCGAACTGGACGCCAAGATGTGGGACAACGTGGCGGAGGTGATCGACAGCTTCGAGCGGGACGATTTCGTGAAGGTCAAGGGCATGATCCAGATCTTCCACAACCGGCCGCAGATGACCATCCACAAGCTGCGGCGGATGGACGACAGCGAGATCGACTTCAGCGACTACTTTCCCTCTTCGCGGCGCGACCCGGATGAGATGTGGGCGGAACTCTCGGGGATTATCGCGGAGGTGACGAATCCGCATCTGAAGGGGCTGCTGGAGGCCATGTTCGGGGACGAAGACATCGCGCGGCGTTACCGCCGGGCGCCGGCCGCCAAACAGATCCACCATGCGTTTCTGGGCGGCCTGATCGAGCACGTGCTTTCGGTGTGCGCGCTGGCGCGGATGACGGCCACGCACTATCCGAATATCGATTACGACCTGCTGATTACGGGCGTGCTGCTGCACGACATCGGAAAGATCCACGAACTGAATTACGAGCGCGGGTTTTCTTACTCGAACGAAGGCCAACTGCTGGGCCACATCACCATCGCGCAACGGATGGTGGGGGAGAAGGTGCGCGGCCTGCCGGAGTTTCCGCCGGAGCTGCGGGTGCTGGTGGAGCACATGATCCTGAGCCATCACGGGCACCTGGAGTTCGGCTCGCCGAAGCTGCCGCAGTTTCCGGAGGCGCTGCTGCTGCACTACCTGGACGACATGGATTCCAAGATGGAGTGCATGCGGGCGTTGATTGAAAACGACCGGCAGGTGGAAGGCTGCTTCACCACCTTCAGCCCGGTGCTGGAGAGGCCGGCCTTGAAGAGGGATCGTTTTCTGAAGGGCGAGCCGGCGCCCGAGCCGCAGCCGCCCCAGCCGCCACCGGCGGAACGGACGGCGACGCCGGGAAGTCCGTTTGCGGACAAATTAAAACGGGCTTTGCAGCCGGCGTCCAACGGCCAGGAGAGCTGATGCCGCGCCATGCCCGCGAGGTCCCGCCGCCCCTCGAACTGATGTGCCTGCGGGCGCTGTGGTCGCTGGAAGAAGGCAACGTAAGGGCGGTGCAGCAGGTGGTGGCGCAATCGCGTCCGCTGGCTTACACCACCATCATGACGGTGCTCGACCGGCTGGTGCGCAAAGGGATGCTGGCGCGCCGCAAAGTGGGGCGCGCTTTTGTGTATGCGCCCACGTCTTCGCGGGATGCCATGCGGCGGGCGGCGGTGCGGGAACTGCTGGAGGGCTACTTCGACGGCTCGGAAGAGGAGTTGATCCGCTTCCTGCGTGGCGAAGGGCAGCCGGCGGCCGCGCGGCGGGATTCGGGCGAGCGCATCGACACCGTGCTGCTGTAGCGTAGTGCTAACAAGCGCGACCAAGGAGTCGCGCGCGGACGAGGGCGTCCGCCCCCCTTGGCGCGATAATAAAGAACGATGCAAGACATTTTGCCGGTAGTTTGTTTTATCGCCGGATTCGCGCTGGCGTGGGCGGTGCTGCGCGCGCGGAAGCGGGAGACGGAAGCGGCGCTTCTGGATGTGGCACGGTCGGCCATGGCGCAGACCCAGGACGCGGCGCGCGGGGACCTCGAATTGCGCCAGCAGGCCATCGCCGAGCTGGTGATGCCGGTGCGAGCCTCGCTCGATAAGGTGGATTCCAAAATCCAGGAGTTGGAAAAGAGCCGCGCCGGGGCGTACGCGGCGCTGCACGAGCAGGTGCGCGGCCTCGTCGAAACGCAGCAGCAGCTTCGCGCCGAGACGGGCAAGCTGGTGACGGCCCTGCGCACCCCCAGCGCGCGCGGGCGGTGGGGCGAGATCCAGTTGAAGCGCGTGGTGGAGATGGCGGGCATGCTGGACCACTGCGACTTCGCCACGCAGACCACCGCGATGGGAGAAGACGGCCGGCTGCGGCCCGACCTGCTGGTGAAACTGCCGGCGGGCAAGACCATTGTGGTAGATGCGAAGACGCCGCTGGACGGCTACCTGGCGGCGATCGAGGCGACCGACGAAGCCACGCGCAAGGCGCGGCTGGCGGATCATGCGCGGCAGGTGCGCGCGCACCTCACGGCGCTGGGCCGCAAATCCTACTGGGAACAATTCGACCACGCGCCGGAATTCGCCGTGCTGTTCCTGCCGGGCGAGTGCTTTTTCAGCGCCGCTTTGGAGAGCGACCCTTCGCTGATCGAGTTCGGAGTGGGGCAGAACATCATTCTGGCGACGCCCACCACGCTGATCGCGCTGTTGCGCGCGGTGGCTTACGGCTGGCGGCAGGAGAACCTGGCCGAGAACGCCGCGGAGATCAGCGCGCTGGGAAAAGATCTGTTCAAGCGATTGTCGGACATGGGCGAGCATTTCAACAAAGTAGGGAAGAGCCTGGAAAAGGCGGTGGAAGCGTATAACGGGGCGGTGGGATCGTTGGAGAGCCGCGTGATGGTGACGGCGCGCAAATTCGCCGACTTGAAGACGTCGCCGATGGGAGTGGAAATCGCGCCGCTGGAGCCGGTGGAAACGAGTGTGCGGGCGGCGGGGGAAGAGTAGGGAAGCACGCTATAATCACGTCCAGAATGCTCCAGGAGCTGGTGGTGGAGAACTACGCGGTGGTCGATCGACTGCGGATTCGTTTTCACCCGGGCCTCAACCTGCTTACGGGCGAAACCGGCAGCGGAAAGTCCATCGTGGTGGACGCGCTCGGCCTGCTGCTCGGCGCCCGCGCGTCGGCCGAAATGATCCGCACCGGCGAATCGCGCGCCCACGTCGCCGGAATTTTCGATGTTCGCGACAGCCAGCCCATCCGCCGGCTGCTCGAAACCGCCGGCATCGAAAGCGACGATGGCGAGTTGCTGGTCGAGCGCGAAATCCTG
>Ga0181539_1002729_pt1 | contig 17186 bp, 12 predicted proteins | sample PEATcosm2014_Bin_46_FD_119767 | JGI IMG/M metagenome (GOLD analysis project Ga0181539, IMG submission 119767) | Peatland microbial communities from MTU Mesocosm Facility, Houghton, MI, USA - PEATcosm2014_Bin23_60_metaG | ecosystem: Environmental > Terrestrial > Soil > Wetlands > Peat | place... | reverse complement strand
CTCAAAACTCAAGCAGTTCCGCCGCGTCGCAACCCGCTTCGAAAAGACTGCCCGAAATTATCGGGCAGTCGTAACTCTCGCCGCCATCGTCCTATGGATGCGATAAGTGTCCACACCACCTAGTCCATACCGGGATGCGAGTTCCGATGAACCCACCCGGCCATTACGAGACAATGCCGGCCGGGATTCCTGAATGATGCCGCCTAGCCGTCCGATCTCCGGTTACCCGGGGAAATGGTTTAACATTGTATTCTGCCATCAACCTCCGGGAGCTAAAATCCGCCATGTCCATCGATACGACTGCCGGGAACGGTGAGACGCACATACGAGCCGACGTGGCGCGGCTCGCCTTTGGAGTGCGGGGCATGACCTGCGCCTCCTGCGTGTCGCATGTCGAAAGCGCGCTCACGGGCGTGGAAGGCGTGACCACAGCGAGCGTCAACCTGGCCACCGAACGCGCGCAGGTCGAGCTGACACGGAACGCGAACGCCGCCGCCATCGTCAAGGCCGTGGAAGACGCGGGCTATAAACCGGCGGTCGAGACGATCGGACTCGGCGTCGACGGCATGACCTGCGCATCCTGCGTCGCCCATGTCGAGAAGGCCCTGCGCACTGTCCCCGGTGTCTTGGAGGCGAATGTCAATCTCGCCACGGAGAGGGCGTCAGTTCGCGCGCTCGCTGGTCCGGAGCTCGTGAACAATCTGCACCGCGCCGTGACCGAGGCCGGTTACGCACCGCGTCGGATCGAGACGAGCGAGGGCGCAGCGGATCGCGAGCGCGCCGCGCGCGAGGTGGAGACCCGCGCCTTCTCGCGCAAGCTAACGCTCGCCGCGCTGCTGACGACGCCGGTGTTTGTTCTCGAAATGGGCGCACATTCCATTCCGGGCCTCGGCGATTGGATCATGAATCAGATCGGACACGAGCCACCGCTGTATCTGTCTTTCGTGCTCTCGACGCTCTTGCTCGCTGGGCCGGGACGCGACTTCTATGCGAAAGGCTTTCCAGCGCTTTGGCGGGGTCGACCGGACATGAACTCCCTGGTCGCGACTGGCACAATGAGCGCCTATCTCTATTCCGTGGTCGCGACCTTCGCGCCACACCTTTTGCCTGCGGGGGCCATCAACGTTTATTACGAGGCGGCTTGCGTCATTGTGACGCTGATCCTGTTCGGCCGCTTGCTTGAAGCGCGCGCCAAGGGCCGCACCTCGGAAGCGATCCGCACACTCGCGCGGCTGCAACCCAAGACCGCGCATATCCTGCGCGGCGACGAAACGATCGAAATCGCCATCGACGACGTTAGCGTCGGCGACCTCGTCCTGGTGCGGCCGGGTGAGAAGATTCCCACCGACGGCGAGGTGACGCAGGGTTCCTCATATGTTGACGAATCCATGATCACCGGCGAACCGGCGCCTGTCGCCAAGACGATCGGCGCGCAGGTCACCGGCGCGACAGTAAACACTACCGGCGCCTTCACGTTTCGGGCGACGCGCGTTGGCGCCGACACCACGCTCGCAGGCATCATTCGCATGGTCGAGCAAGCACAGGGCGCGAAACTGCCCATCCAAGCCTTGGTCGACCGCGTCACCGGCGTGTTTGTGCCAGCAGTCCTTGCGATTGCCGGATTGACCTTTGCTGTCTGGATGATCCTTGGTCCGGAGCCGAGGCTGACTTATGCGCTCGTCAACGCGGTCGCCGTGCTCATCATCGCCTGCCCCTGCGCTATGGGTCTCGCGACGCCCGCTGCCATCATGACAGGAACGGGACGTGCGGCTGAGCTCGGTATTTTGTTCCGCAAAGGCGAAGCGCTCCAGACGCTGCGTGACGTGACGCTGATCGCCTTCGACAAGACCGGCACATTGACCCGCGGCAAGCCAGAGCTCACCGATCTCGTGACGACGCCCTCTAAATTCCCACACAGAGGGAAACCCCTAAGAAGTTTGACCCGACTTGGTTTTTCATTCGCTGCCGTCGCCCTCTCATGGCCTAAATGGCTTAAAAGGCGCCCGGACAATGAGACAGCGAAAATCCTTGCTTCCGTTGATGAACGCCAGGACCGAGGGGCGTTGCGCCTCGCATCGGAATCAACAGCCGGCGCCGACGCGAATGAAGTATTACGGCTTGTGGCGAGCGTCGAGGCGCAGTCGGAACATCCGGTCGCGACGGCCTTGGTCGACGTCGCGAAGGCGCGCGGGTTGCCGCTGGCCTCCTGCGCGAAATTCCGCGCGACGCCTGGCATGGGCGTCACTGGCGAAATTGAGAGCCATGAACTCGCGATCGGAGCCGAGCGCTATATGACGAAGCTCGGCCTCGATCCTCGCGTCTTCGAAGAGATCGCGACGCGGCTGTCGGCCGAGGGCAAGACGCCGCTCTACGCTTGCATCGATGGGGAGCTTCGCGCGATCCTGGCGGTCGCCGATTCGATCAAGCCGACGAGCATCGCGGCGATCCGCGCCCTGCATGAGATTGGCGTCGCGACCGTAATGATCACCGGCGACAACGAGCGAACCGCGCGGGCTATCGCGGCAAAGCTCGGCATCGACGAAGTGATCGCGGGCGTTCTGCCAGATGGCAAAGTCGCGGCGCTGCAGCATCTGCGCGCGGAGAGAAAAGTCGCCTTCGTCGGCGACGGCGTCAATGACGCGCCAGCGCTTGCCGCCGCGGATGCAGGAATCGCCATCGGCACGGGAACCGACATCGCGATCGAAGCCGCCGACGTTGTGCTGATGTCCGGCGACCTCGCCAAGGTTCCGACCGCGCTGGCGCTTTCTCGCGCGACAATGCGCAACATCGCGCAGAATCTGTTTTGGGCCTTCGCCTATAATGTGATCCTGATTCCGGTGGCGGCCGGCGCGCTCTATCCGGTTAATGGAACGTTGCTGTCGCCCATGCTGGGCGCGGGTTCCATGGCGCTTTCCAGCGTCTTCGTATTGACGAACGCTTTACGGTTGCGCCGCTTTCGCCCGCCAATTACGGGAAAAGCCGACATGATCGAGGCGCCGGCGATCGTGGAAAAAACCCTGGAGACGGGAAAGGAGACCAAAATGACGACGACATTCGAGGTCAAAGAGATGTCCTGCGACAACTGCGCGAAACATGTCACCAAGGCAATCAAAACGGTGGAGCCCGCAGCCGAAGTGCAAGTCGACCTCGCGACGGGCAAGGTGGACGTCACGCCTTCCCCCAAGGACCCGGAGGCGCTTGCCAAAGCGATCACCGACGCGGGCTATCCGGCGAAAGTCGCGGCGTGAGCTGCTGCCGCGTGTTCGCAAGGGTGATTTGTGCAGACATCGATCATCGCGCTCCATGATCGAGCTGACATGATTCGTTTGGCGCCTGCTTGTTGGTTATTGTCGATCGGTGTGGGATCATAACGGCGCGCCGATTAACACCCGACTCGAGTAGGCCGGTTCCCCCGACAGCGACGAATCCTCTGACGTTGACCATTTTCTGAACTCTATTTGAACAATGCAGCAATGTCTGCCATGAGCCGAAACAGCTTCATCGGCCGGTCAGGAAGCGAGAGAAAGCTTTCGCGCTCATAGAAGCGACGCGCATCGTCGTCCTTCGCGTCGACGATGACCGCAAAGGAGGCGATCTCGCTGCGCAACGACCGATATAGCGCGTCGGCTAGCAGGAAGCGGCCATAGCCCTTTCTCTGATGACGCCGATCGACCGCGAGCCGCCCAAGAAGTGTCGCCGGAATAAGCGGATAGCGCGGCAGCTTGCGAACGATCTGCGCCGGCAGCTCGGCGAGATTCACAACTGTCGCGGACAGCGTGTAGTAGCCGATGATCGTGCTGTCAGGCAGGACCAAGACGAACGGCGCGGCCATTCTCTTGCGGGCATCCTGCCCCGCCTGCACGCTGAAATATCGATCGAGCGGGTCTACCCCACTCTCGAACGCGGTCCGGTCATGCTGCGGACCGAGCACCTCGACCCTCAGTGCATAGCCATCAGCCCCAGCCACCCGTCAGACGCCAGTCGCCTGGCGATAACGGCGCACCGTGTCGCGCAGGCGGTCATTCACTGGCTGGGGATTGATCAAAGCCTCCGCGAATGCCTGGCTGTCGCGGATGGACAGATCGAGCCGCTGATGCTCCTCGATTGCGCGACGAGCGGCTTCCTGTACGCTGGTCAGCACGAAATCCGTCACCGTCCGGCCTTGAATCGCGGCGGCGTGTTCGATCAGGCTCTTCTGGTCCGCCGTGACGCGCGTCTCCAGGCGCTCCCCACGGACACGAGCGCGCCTGGGATTCAAATTGGGTTCGGCCATTGTCATTCTCCTGAAAGGCAACGTACGGCCAGTGGCCGGATATTTCAAGGCCCATGTCAGCGGACCGTTTTTCACGAGACTGCCGAATTCGTATTTTCAATAGATTGGGTGATTCAGATTTTATGAGACCCAGTCGGTATTGTTGAGACTGACGAATGGACCTGCATCGGTAAAATGGCCGTAAACCCGGATTTTCAATAGGTTCCGCGAATCGGAAATGGTGAGCTCACGTGAGCCGCAAAGCGCCACGTGAACGAGAGGCCGCGGCTGCAAAGTCTTGGTATTTCAATATGTTGGCGCTGTGTTGAGCCGACAATAGGCCCGTAAAATCCTGCACCTCGGAACGTTGTCTGGCGATGAAACGCGAAACTTTTTTCCTGATTACCAAGGGGTCGTCAAAATGCCCGGTAACCCGAGTTATCGGGCATCCTTTTGACCAGACGCCCCGGCGGTTTCATGGTTAATAAACCGTTAAAGCGCCGTCACGGCGACGCCGGCCCGGCGGAATCCGCCGCGTCGTCCCGCGTCTCGCCGGGCTGCGAAAACGGCGGCAAGCGCCCGTAAGTCGCGGCGACCGCCAGCGCTTCGGCGGCGATGTCCCCTGCCCGCGCCAGTACTTCGCCGGGCGGCGCCAAGGCTTTTGGGTCGGCCGTCGCCAAATCGACGATCTCGGTCAGCGCGTCCGCTAAAATCGCCAGCTGAGCAGCGGTGTCTGTCGTCATGGACGCCCTCCCTCGAACGCTCGGGCCATGCGTCGAGAATGGCGCAATCGGATGGAAACGGCCAGAGTTGTCTTGGTAACGAATCGGCGCCATGCCGGTTGGCCTAGACTCGACAGTCGGTTGTCGCCGCCCGTTCCATCGAACAAGCTTGTGCGAATGGCTGCGACAGCGGATTTTCGAACCTCGCCAATGGTCGCGATGCCCCAGAGAGCGGACGAACCGGGAGTGTTTAGAGGCGGCCGCTCGGCGGCGGCATGGCGCCAGCGGCGGACATTCAATCAAATAACCGGTGTCGCGCGTCTTTACAATTGTTCTCCTTCGCGAATGCGGCGGCACTCGTTCCTGGCTTCAGATCCGGTTGCCGGCGCGGCGGGGATGGTCGCGGAAATAGCGATTGCGCTGGTCAAAATTGCAGTCGATCGCGGCCTTGGCCTCGTCGGCCCCATGGCGGGGCTGGACAATGGCTATCAGCAAAAGCTGCTGGCGCAGCTCGCCGCGCTCGCGCGCGACGGCTGCCGCGTGCTGGTCAGCACGCACAACCCGGAGCATGCGCTTCAGGTCGGGAGCAGCGTCGCGGTGCTCGAGCGCGGGCGAATCGCGGCCGATGGTCCGCAGCTCGAGATCGTGACCGCCGAGACGATCGAGCGCATCTATGGCGTGCGCGTCGAGACGATCGAGTTGGCGCGCGGCGTGCGGCGCCTGCTTCCTCCCACGTGCGCCGCGAGCTGATCGGCCCGGCCAAATGTCTCGTTCCCGCAAGTCCACGAGCGCGAACGCCTAAAACGATATCGTCAAGTAATACAATTATACAGACATGCTTATATTTTCATCTTTCCAGCCGCGCGGGCCATACGCTATGTAACCAACCCACATATTTGGCGCATGATGCGTCGGCGGGTGGGGGAGCGACATGCGTAAAGGCCAAGCAACGCGAAAGCGCCAACTCTTATCGGCGTGCTCGATTGCGGTTCTTCTTCTTGCTCAGGAAAGCGCCCGAGGGCAGGAGTCGCTGCCTGCGATCGAGATCGGAGACTCGACGGAAGGCGCGCCGGGCGCCCCCGGGCCCGGCGCCGGAACCGGCGTTCTCCTCACGCCGCAGCAGGCGCGACCGGACCTCCAGCCCGACAATGTCGCCAATGTCGCGCGTGTCGCGCCAAGCAGCCGTCCGCACACCGAGACCTTCACGCGCGAGGACATAGAGGAACTCAATTCGCGCGACATCTTCGGCCTGCTCAGCAATGCGACGAGCATCCTCGTCACCTATCAGGGCCGTAAGTTCCCCAACAATCTGCGGTTTCGCGGAGATTCCAACTTTGGCTTCGTCGTCGACGGCGCCTATGTGAGCGCGCAGACCGCCGGTCTGATGATGCAAACGCTGCCGCTTTCCGCGCTCGATCAGGTCGACGTCGTTCGCGACGCTTCCGCGCTGACCCTCGGCCCTCTCGTCGACTTCGGCTCCGCCTCCGGCGCTCTCAACAGCGGCTTCGTCGTCGTCCGCACGCATACGCCGCAAAAGACCGAGGCGGAACTCAGGAGTTCGGTCGAAAGCTATGGTTCGGTCCTCGGCAGCGTCTATGGCGGCTATGTGTTCGGGAAGGAGCCTGGCGAAATCCCGGCCTTTGTCTCGGGCTTCATTCAAAAGAGCAGCGCTGAAGGACCGGCCAACTTCTATTCCTGGAACGACACCGTCGCCGGCCTGCTCAAGGGCGGCTTCACGGCCGGCCTGTTCGAAACCAATTGGACCTTGTTCCAGGAGAGCACACGATACGGTTTCGAACAGGCCACATTTGGACAAAACACCTCAAGCCTGATCTCGCAAAAATGGTCCTACTCGCCGATCGAGGCCACGTTTCTAACGTGGAACTCCACGTTCCACTGGGATGAGCACAATGTCAGTCTGCTCACCCTGGCTTACACCAAGACGGAGGACAATAACGTCCTCGCCGCCTTCAACAGTCCGACGGTTACGGTGAACAATGAGACCGGTTACACCGGCCAGATCAACGCGCGCCACAGCTTCACTTGGGAGGGAACCCTCGCGCAGCTCGGCCTGCAATATGTGAACTGGTCCAGCCCGAACGGGCAAACCTCCTACGCGGGCTATGCGCGCAAGGAGGACACTCTGAGCGGCTATGGAAATTTCGAACAGAAGCTATTCTCGGATCGGCTCGTTCTGGACGGCAGCTTCCGACTTGACGATCACTACGACTTCGTCGGCGTTGATCAGGGGGCATCCGGATCGACGACGAAATATTTCTACAACCGCGGCTTTCCGCTCGCTGTCAGTTACGCGGGCGGCGCAACGATTCGGCCGCTAAAGACTTTCGAATTAGGCGCGCTCGACGGCCTGAAGAACATCGCCTTCAGCGGTCGCTACTCGCATACGGAGCAAAGCGACATCTCCGGCATCATCCCGGACAACGGCGTGACCTTGCTTCCGGAGCAGCAGGACAAATACGAGGCGGCGGTCGTCGTGCCGATACACCCCTGGTTCACGCCGGAGATCACCTATTTCGACACGGAAATCGCCAACGACAAGACGCCTTCCCGTTATATCATCCTCAACGGCCAAAACACGGCCGTCTGGACCCAAGGCAACACGGCGAGAAAGGGGATCGAAGCGGTCGCCACCGGCGTGTTGCAAAACGAAATTTTAGGTAAGACCACCTATCGCGGCGGCTACACACGGCTCACCGAAGCCTATAGCAACTCGCCCAGCACGCCCGATTGGCTGAACCCCTATCGGTTCACCTTCCCAAGATCCCAGGTCAATTTCTCGCTGACCCAGGCCTGGAACAAGTTCACGGGGACGGTCGCCGTGAATTACGTCTCGATGTTCTGGTCGAACTTCAATCCGGCCGACGGCGCCTATCATCAGGTCGGCAATTACACGACGGTCGACGCGAATCTCGCCTACAACTTCCCGCTGATGGATTGGGACGCGAGGCTCACCTTCTACGGGCGCAACATCACCAACAAGCGCTATGAGACGATCCTCGGCTATCCCGCCTGGGGCGCGGTGTGGGGATCGGAACTGAAGCTCACCTGGGGATCGCGGGCGCCCGCGGCCGACCTTCCTTGGAAAAAGGGCCCACCGGACGCCTCGGAGCCCCCCTCCGCTTGGACGGGACTCTACGCCGGCCTCAACGCCGGCGGCGACTTCGGCGACGGCTATGGGCTCAACAATGTGCCCGCCGACGCCTTCGACGATCCCGGCGTCAAGGGTGGACGCGCGGCGACCTTCTTCGGCCGCGCCAGCGCTTCAAGCGCGGCGAGCGTCATTCCGCTGAGTTCCGGCGGATTCCTCGGTGGCGGCCAGGTCGGTTATAATTGCAAGATCCGCCTAAATATCATCGCGGGTCTCGAAGCCGACTTGCAAGGAACCACGGGCCACGCCAACGGCTCGGCGTTCGGCTCAGCCCGCGAGCCCGTCACGGGCACGACCGTCACGACGACGTCGACGGCGTCGAAAAGCCTCGCCTATCTTGGCACGGCGCGCGGGCGCCTCGGCTATCTGGTGACGCCGACCCTGCTCCCGTACATCACCGGAGGCCTAGCCTATGGCGAAGCGCGTCTCGGCGCCTCCCTCTGGCAATATTCCACTTCGACGTCCTTCGCGCCCAATGGCGGCGGCGAAAACCTCAACTCCCTGCGCGTCGGCTGGACGGCCGGCGCCGGCGGCGAGTGGATGATCAACCCCAACTGGAGCGCCAAGGTCGAGTATCTCTACTACAATCTCGGCAATGAGGGCTTCTATGGACTGATGGGCCGGACCAATCAAACCGTCGCGGCGCGCCCGCTTCTCTATGTCGACAATGTCGTGAGTTCATCGCGCTTCAGCGGGCAAGTGGTGCGCGCCGGCCTGAACTATCACTTCAACTGGGGCGGCGCGCCGCTCTTGGCGAAATATTGAAGCTTGACGCGTCTGACAGGAGCCGAGGCTTGGCGCGGACCGTCGAGAGACGAAAAACCGCGGATGCAATTGTCTGACGCAGACGGGAGCCGCCTCTGCGTCGCAGTTCAACTGGAGTATTTGAATCATGCCACTGTCCCGCAATTCGTCCCGCCGTCGCTTTCTCGAAGGTTGCGCCGCCGGGGCGGCGCTCTCCGCGCTTCCGGGCGCGGCCTTTGGGGCAGTCCAGAAGCAGGCGGTGACGGTTCTGACCAATCACAACGACGACACGCTGTCGCTTTTCGAAAAAGGCTTCGAAAAGGCCTATCTGCAGTATCGGCTGAAATTTGTCTGGCTCATGCCGCCGGATGCGATGCGCTATTTGCGTGATACGAACAACCCCAGGCCCGATGTCTGGTGGCAGGCGGCGCCGCACAACCACCTCGCGGACATGGCGAAGGAAGGGTTCATGCAGCCCTTGGGGATCGCTACGGAAGGGCTGCCTGCGGCGATCGGGGCCTTACCGCTCCAAGGAGAAGGGGACTTTTATCGCGCCTCGCAGCTGACGGCGTTCAGCTTCTTCGTCAACAGCCAGGCGATCCGCGCGCAAAACCTTCCCTGGCCTGAGGACTGGCCGGTTCTCGCGGATGCCTCCTATGCAGGGCGGGTCGCCATGTCCGACCCCTGGACCGTGCGTTTCGGCAGCCAGCTCTTGAGCGTCGCGACGCAATCCTTCGGATGGGAAAAGGGCTGGGCCTTGCTGTCGGCCATCGCCGCCAACGCCGTGCTGATGCCGAGCGGGCTGCGTGATGAAGTGATCTCCGGGCGCCAGCCCGTGGCATTGCATATCGATACGGTTCCGAACGCCGAACAGCGCTTCCGCCGGCCGATGGAGCGCGTCTATCCAACGCACGGGGCGATCGTCAACGCCGGCTATATCGGCCTATTGAAGAAGACTGGCAATCTCGAGGGCGCGCGCGCTTTCGCCTCCTACGTGCTTTCGAGCGAGGGCCAGGCGCTCTTGCCCAAGACCGAGCTTCCACGCCTGCCGGTCCGGCCCGACGTCTACGCCGCGCTCGGCAGAGATCAGTTTAATCCTTTCGCCGCCCAGGCTGCGGGACAGTTCGTCTATCAACCGACCGACGAAAGCGCCGGGCGCTCCACCGCTCTGGCGGCCCTGTTCGCCGGGCTCGTGCAGGACAAAGACCAATTGTCGAAACTCTGGGGCCGCGTGCGTGAGGCCGAGGCAGGCGGCCGCGGCGCGGTTGTCGCCGAGGCGCGCCGCGCGCTTGAACAGGCGCCCGTCTCCGCGGATTTTTGGAAGGACGAAACGCTGGCGAGCGCTTTCCGTCCGCCGCCCCGGCCGGCGAATTCGCCGGGACCGGAAGGCGCTCCAGGACGAACTGGCGGCGAAGGCGGTTCGCAAGCTCCGCAGCAGGCGCAGATCATTCCGGGCCAGCCGAACGGTCTCACGCTGCCGGAAGCGGCCAAACCCTATGTCGAGAATTGGCGCGCGACGTGGCGGGACAATCAGGCGCGCGCGGCGCGACTGCTCGACGAGGCGAAGGCATGAAGACCAAGTCGTTGCGCGCCACGACGTTGCTCGCGCTGGGGGTGCTCGCCTCGACATTGGCGGGACCGATGCGAGCCCAGGATTTTCCGCGTGAAGCCTTCAGCTTCCCGGTCGACGGGCTGAACGAGGCGGACGAGGATCTTTTCTATCGCGGTCGGGTCGAGTTCCTGCGCTCCTGGGCGTTTCCTCCCGCAGGGGGCGATAACTCCGGCCTCGGGCCGCTGTTCAACCGCATCTCCTGCGTCGCCTGTCACGAGAAGGACGGGCGCGGCCGTCCGCCGGATGGACCGGACGATCGTATGCTTTCCATGCTGGTTCGACTGTCGATTTCGGGCGCGGGGCCGTATGGTGGGCCAAAGCCCCATCCGGCCTATGGCGGACAATTGAATGAAGAAGGCGCGCCTGGCGTCCCGGGAGAGGGTCGCGCCGCAATGTCCTGGGAGGAAATCCGCGTCACGCTCGGCGATGGAACCGTCGTCGCGTTGCGTCGCCCCCACATCGACTTCGTCGATCTCGCTTATGGTCCGCTGGACGGAGTACTCTTCTCGCCGCGCGTCGCACCCGGCGTTTATGGCGACGGGCTCCTCGAAGCAGTTCCGGTAACGACACTAAAGCGGATCGCCGCTGAACAGGCGACGCGGGGTCTTCATGGAGAGTTTAACGAGGTATATGACGTTGTATCCGGTCAAATGGCGCCGGGGCGCTTCGGTTGGAAGGCAAACAGTCCCACCCTGAAACAGCAAATCGCGGAAGCCTTCATCGGCGATCTTGGCGTCACCACACCGCTTTTTCCCGAAGCGCAATGCGCCGAAGCGCAGCAAGCCTGCCGCGATGCGCCGAAAGCGCCCAGCCATCCGGAACTGTCGGCGGCGCGGTTGGACAGCGTGGATTTCTACAACGCTCACCTAGCGCCGCCCCCGCGACGAAATGTAAACGATCCGCAGGTGAAGCGCGGCGAATCTCTGTTCGCAAGCGAGGGATGTAGCGCCTGCCACGTCCCGAGCCTCCAGACGGAAGCGCATCCGCGTTTTCCGCGAACCCTTCCGGCACAGACCATCACGCCCTACACGGACCTGCTGCTGCACGACATGGGCGAGGGCCTTGCCGATGGTCGCCCGGATTTTCGCGCCTCGGGGCGACAATGGCGCACGGCGCCGCTCTGGGGCGTCGGTCTCGTGCCCGTCGTGAACGAGCACAGCTTCTATCTGCACGACGGTCGCGCGCGCTCGCTGGAAGAGGCGGTGCTCTGGCACGGCGGCGAAGGCGAAGCGGCGAAGAACGCCTTTGCGGCGCTGCCAAAAACGGAGCGCGACGCTCTGGTCGCTTTTCTGCGATCGCTTTGATTCGCACCAACGGCTGGAAACTGAGAGGGTGGATGCGTCAACTGCTCGCTATTGCGCTGTTTCTCGGCGGTGTATCATCGGCTCAGGCGGACGAGATTCGCGTGCTCACAGCGGGGAGCCTGAAGGGCGCGCTTGGAGCCATAGCGGCGCAGTTCGAACAGGGCCATAACGCACATGTCACGCTCATTGGGGGGCCGGCCGGCGCGCTCCGCGATCGGATCATCGGCGGCGAAGCCTTTGACGTTTACGCCACCGCAGCCTTTCCTCAGGCGCAATCATTGACAGATAAGGGATTGGCTCGCGCAAGTGTCCTTATTGCGCGCAACAGGCTTTGCGTTCTCGTTCGCAGCGACTCCGCGATTACGCCCGACACGCTGATTGACACGCTGCTGCGGCCCGACGCTAAGCCCGGCACCTCGACGCCGAAATCCGATCCCGCTGGCGATTACACGTGGGAATTTTTCCGTCGCCTCGATCGTGAACATCCCGGAGCCTATGAAGCGCTGACAGGTAGGGCGCAGATGCTCTTCGGCGGCGCCGAGCGGAAGATGGCTGAGAGGGGACGCGATAAGGGCGGCGATCCCATCGACCGCGCGCTCGACGATAAGTCGGTCGATCTTGTTTTTCTCTATTGCTCCGGCGCCATGTCGAAGGCCGAGCAGTCCTCCGGCAAATACCGCGCCTTCGCGCTGCCGGAGCCTTACGCCATAACGGCGGAATACGGTTTGACCCTCTCGCCGCTCGCCTCAAGCCTCGCCGCTGACTTTTTTCTGGCGGTGTTGTCCCCGTCGGGGCAAGAGACTCTCCGGCGTTTCGGATTTATTCCCGTGACCGCGCCCGGTTCGACTCACTGAACCCGCGCCTGTTTTCCACCAGTGAACGAAGCCACGGGCACGAGAACTAGGAGTTGCAGACGCTTCAAAACAAACGTTTTATAGCTTCTTCCGATATTTGAGATTTGTCTTTTTCTTCACCAAGCCGTGGCCAGCTTAAGGAGCAGATAAGGATACGGCTTCGATCGGCTAAATCCGCCCGGATTTAGGTTGGTTTCGACTTCGGCTCAGGTCGCCTTTGGGTCTTGTTTGTGTAAAAACGCTCCGTCGACGCTCGTGACGGGTCTCGACCACAGCGACGCGCCCCGGCGCGGTTGTTTTGCCGAATTTCCGAAGTTTTTTGGCTGACGGTGCTCCTGGCGCTTTGGCGGACCGCTCTGGGCGCCCTCGGGGGCTCGGACGGAGGCTCGAAGTCGGGCGCGATTATCCTTGCATCGCCGCCATCAGCGGCTTGACGCCCATGATATTCAACGCGCGCGTGAGATTATATGCGAGCACGTGCAGCGCCATCTCAGTGACGACGCGCGGCGTGGTCCTAATCAGGAAGTGGGTTGCTCCCATCCGCGCTTTGATCGTGCCGAAGCGGTGTTCGACCGTCTCGCGACGCACGCGCATCTTCCCGGGGTCCGCATCAAGTCGACGTTGCACGGCCTCAAGGAGATGCTCGTGCTCCTAGCGGGTGACGCGCCGCTGCGCGCTCGGCGTGCACTGACCCTTGATCGCGCATGCGCCGCAGACATTGGTCCAATAGCGACGCAGATTGAGCCCATTTTCCTCGCGCGTGAAGCGATACGTCAGGCGTTCGCCGGCGGGGCAAAAATAAACGTCCTGCTCCGCGTCGTAGCGGAAGTCCTGTTTGCCATATCGCCCTTCGGATTTGCTCCCGAGGTCATTGGTTTGCGCAAGGTGACCGTGACGCCAGCTTGCGCGCACGCCAAAATCTCCGCGCTGTTAAAGTAGCCGCGATCGGCGACCACATCGAGGCTCTCCGCCTCCAGCGTCGACTTTGCTTGCTTGGCCATGTTGGCGAGATGAGATCGATCCGTGCCGACGTTGGTCACACCATAGGCCGGGAGAGGCAACGCGCGTTGCAGGCGCAACACGAACTCCTCCCCCGGCTCGCTGCGTAAAGCATTCTGGTCTCCATCGATTGAGTGATCCGAAATTCAAAAAGACGATCACTCCGCCAGAACCTACGCCGCCGCGTTGCGCTGCTCATGAAAGACGCGCGCCCTTGCCGCCGCTAACTTTCGTGCCCGGCGCTTTTGCCACCAGATGTAGACGCCGGTGCCTGAGAGCGTGACGACGACGAGGCCGAGCGCACAGACAAAAATGCGGTAAGGCAGGTCAAAGACGCGCGCCATGTGCAGGGCGGCAAGCCAGGTCGTGATGGTATTGCCGGCGTGCTGGCCAGTCGGCAGGCGCAATTCGCGCAACTCGCCGGAAAAGGCGTCGAAGAAAATCGAGGTGCTCCCGTTGTAATCGCTGACGTCGCGGCTCGAGCGCACGCGATATTCATAAAGTCCCCGGGTTTGAAGTTTATAGAGTGCGATCGGGCGCTCCACGGTAAGGCCGTGCATTCGCGTCTGATCGTCTAAGACTTTGCGGGCGGTGGCCCACGCCTCCTCCCAGTCCATCATTTTCCTGTTCTCGGGCGGCTTAGGCGCCGGCAGCTGCGTTACATCCGGCCGCTGGTAGTCGGACGCCAGCTCCATGGCCGGCGTGTAGACCTCGGGCAAATTGAAGGAGACGCTGGACCATGCAAAAATGAGAAGCATCGGCCACAGCCACAGTCCGAAGGCGCGATGCAAATCGAAATTGACGCGATAGGCGGAGGACCGCAGCTTCACGAGCCAAGCGGTTTTCCAGCGTGCGAAAAAGCCTCGTCTGTCGGAACCGCCAAAATGTGGCAAGGTAAGATAAAAGCCCACGAAACAATCGAGAGTCCAGACGAGCGCGACTATTCCCAGAATCCAGCGGCCGATCAGGCCAATCGTCAAATTGTAGTGCAGACGATAGATGAATGGCATGAGATTGTTCAGCCCATTTGGAAAGCCGCCGACCCGCCTGCGCCCCAATTCCTCGCCAGTAATGGGATCGAGAAAGAGTTGATTGAAGTCGAGGGGCGCTTCGCCAGGACGCGCGTCCATGCCGATGATCGCCGAGCCTTCATCACCGAGATACACCGTCCTCGCTCGCGCTTGCGGAACGAGCGCGTCGGCGCGCCTCGCTAGCGTGGCAGGGTCGAGCGCGGTTCCCGCATGTGGGCCGGGAAAAAGTTGTGGTGCGGACAAGCGCTCCAACTCGGCGTTGAAGGCAAGGAGACTGCCGGTCAGGCCGACGAGAATCAGGAATCCCGTCATGGTCAGACCTACCCAACGATGCAGCCAAACCCAGAAACCGCGCGTAATCATTGTCGATCCCTTTTGATGTGAGCGCCGCCGTCAGGCGGCGCCCAAATTATGCGGGAGCTGTTTCCTAGAATTCGACATGCACTGAACCGATGAACGTGCGCGGCGCCCCGTAATAGGCGTTGGTTCCCGCGTCGGTGGCCTCGAAATATTTCGTGTCCGTGAGGTTCTTTATATTCAAGCGGAAGGTAATCTTGTGGCCCTCGAACATCATGCGATAGGCCGCCATGGCGTCGAATTTGGTGTAGCCCGCCAACACCCACGTGTTGGCGTTATCGCCCCAGCGGCGATCCAACACGTAGATACCGGCGCCGAACTCCCAACCCTCCGGGCGCTTGGGCGCGGTGTCCCATTTGGCCCAGAGGCTGCCGGCGTTCGGAGCCGCGCCATTGAGGCGATGTCCCGCATTGCCGTTGTTGTTGTCGTTGGTGATTTTCACGGAATCGAACGTATAACTCGCGATCACGCTTAGATTTTCGGTGACTTGCCCTGAGGCGTCGAGTTCAACACCGCGGCTGCGCACCGTGCCGACGGGCTCGAGGAAGCCAATGTTGATTGGGTCAGCCTGCAAAACGTTCTTCTTCGTGAGATCGAACAGCGTGACGCTTGTGAGCACCTTTCCATCGACCCATTGCTTCTTGATTCCCGCTTCCCATTGCAATCCTTGCTCGGGGGCGTACACATTGCCTTGGGCGTCAACGCCGTTGTTGGTTCCAAAGGAGCGAACGTAGCTGCCGTAAATCGAAGTGTCGTCGGTCAGCTTGTACAGAAGCCCGGCGCGCGGCGAGATTCTTGGCGTGTTCGGCTCCACCGCAAGGGGATAGCCGGTGCAGTCCGGGAAACATTTTCCTGCGGCGTTCATTGCGATTGTATTGAATGAGTCCTCGGCTTTGTCCCAACGAGCTCCAAGCAGAACATGTACTCGATCATTCAACAGCGTCATTTGGTCCTGCGCGTAGACACCGAAATCTCGATTCCTCGCGCCGCCCTGTACGTTGTTGTATCCTAGCGCGCTATAGTAATTGAGCGCTCCGACGTAAGAGCCATAATTAGGCAGGAAGATGTTAAGCTTTGGTATATTCGCTCCTACGCCTGAGAAGCCTTCCGCACGATAGACAAAGCTGAACCAGTCCGCGCCAGCCAAAAGCTCATGCTTCACCGGGCCGGTGAACACTTCGCCGGTGAGGTCGAGGTTCGTCGAGAGACCGTCGCGTTGCATCGCATTGTCGCCGAAGAAATGGGTGACCGAGAAGGTTCTCGGGTTGAAACTCCTGACGGACAGCACGTTCTGGCGCTCGTCATCAATCGAATACAGGAACCGGTTTGTGAGCTTCCACTTGTCGTCAAACTTATATGTCCAATCGTAAGCGAGATAGGTGCGATACTCGGTGTAGGGAAAATTGGAATACATGGCCGGGTCGCTCGCGGAAAAGCCCCTGGATAGGTTGAGCGGCTTAGCGATGACCAAGGGAAGCACGGTGTTGCCATAGGGAATCGTGGCTGTGATGACTGGAATTTGGCCGGAACCGGCGGGCGTTGTCTGCCGGAATGAATAATATTCGAACTGCGTGTTGAATTCGAAATTGGTCGTCGGCTTGAATGTAAGATAGAGGGCGGCGGCGCCATTGTCGCGATGATCAAAATTTGTCCAGGAGTCCGCGTGATCGAAAACGCCCATCAATCGGTAGAGCAGGGTTTTGTCGGCATTGAGCGGACCGGTGACATCCGCCGTGGAGCGAGCTAGTCCCCAATTGCCGACCTGTTGATCCGCGGAGGCCTTGAATTCTTCTTGTGGCTTCTTTGTCACGATATTGACGAATCCGCCGGGATCGATGCGTCCATAAAGCACAGACGCTGGACCTTTGACGATTTCGACTCGATCTGTAAAAGCCATATTCTCGATGGCGAACAGGTTTTGTGTTTTCAACCCGTTCCGATAAGTCGCGGACGTTGGAAAGCCTCGGATATTATATTGATCATAGAATGTCCCCGGCGACGCCTGCACGCCGGACACGTTCTTTACGACCTCCAACACATTGAGGTCTTGCTGGTCCTCGATCACCTCATGCGGGACGATCTGCACGGCGACTGGCGTGTCGAGGAGCGGCGCATCGGTCTTGGTGGCGCCGTAGGCCGTTG
>Ga0181539_1002725_pt1 | contig 17203 bp, 18 predicted proteins | sample PEATcosm2014_Bin_46_FD_119767 | JGI IMG/M metagenome (GOLD analysis project Ga0181539, IMG submission 119767) | Peatland microbial communities from MTU Mesocosm Facility, Houghton, MI, USA - PEATcosm2014_Bin23_60_metaG | ecosystem: Environmental > Terrestrial > Soil > Wetlands > Peat | place... | reverse complement strand
TATAAACATAAAGTTTCCATAAACAAGCTGATTTCGATACTCTAAATTGGCCCACTTCGATACTCTGATTTGGCCCACCTTGAAACCAAAACCTTGTACTTTCATTTTGCCAGGTATTGGCTGGAATGGAGGTACGGTTGAAAAGGAGGCGAAAGGTGGAGCTATTCGAGGAAATTGTAGGGCGCAAAGGGGTCGGACCAAGCTAATAGTCTGATATATAAAGATAAAGTTTCCAAAAACATGCCTTTTTGAGGCTTAAAAGTCTGTTTTATGGCCATAAAATTGGCTTCTAAGCACTAATAAAGCAAGTGTTTTTAACATTTGCCCATAGAAACCGAGTTATTACCTTCGCCCGACACCCAAACTCAACTAATGGGGGTCGCCCGGTCGGCCCACACGAGACGCGCCTTCTTGCTTACATTAATCTTTGGTCCCAAAGACTTCGATCCGGATTATGTTGGAGACGTGACGTGCACCCTCTTTGTCACTCGGCGCTACAAGACGAGCGAAACCGTCGGTTGTGAGCAATCGGCCATTTTCCTTGTAGGCAACCGTCACCTGATGAGAACCGCCTATCGATGGGGCAAGCTCGCCTAACGAGAAGAGCTGCTGGTAGCAATTGCTGCCAGTGACAAGCACGTACTTCCGAAACAAGTCGTTCTTGATATTTGGATTCGTAATCACGCCGGCGGAGTTTAGAAGGTCCCACAACAAAACACCGGTAAACTCCCCCTTATGCATTCCGCCTGCGCCAAAATACGCATCTTGTACAGTGGTTTGGTTAGGCAGGCCGCTTAATTCCTGGAGGTTAATCGTCTTGGGATTCTGCACTTCGCCTCCCAGTCGGAAAGAAGACGACGGTCCACCGCCACATGATGCCTCATCCGCATGCGCTCCGGCAAACCCGGTAATAACCAGACAAAGCAGAGCGACTGCACAAAATGAACACCGTTTCATTCTTTCAAGCAAATCTGTTCTCCTCTTGATTTCCCCCAGTGGATTTCTTGTAAGCATCGGAATGCTGTCGTGCCACTAAAAAACGGGCTTTTCCCCTCTAATGCAGCCCGACAAGGCCGTCCTGGATGGCACTGAATTCAGACCTTCCCGGGCAAGGGCTGGAACACTTTCACTATCCTCTGCGGCCCAGTGAGATCGAACTGGTCCGGTAAGGCAACTCTTCGGGGCCAGCTAACCCATAAGGATTGAGACGACTCAAAGCTTCATCGTGGGTCGTTTCAATCCATAGTTCAAAAAACCCAGAGTGGGACGGTGCTATGTAGTCTTAAAGCCGAATTCAATACAGCTCTCCTCGTTCTTGAGAAATGGAGCGCCCAAATCCTCAACAGGTCCCAATCATAGAGCAAACATCTTGGGCGATTTGAAGAATTTGCACGTTGGCAAGCTAACTTAACGCACGCTGCTGCCAGAAACGGTTTTTATGGCTTGGAGGGCAAAAGATTGCATCTTGGAAAACAAGGGATAGCGCGCTAAGCTTCTTGACTTTGAGCCATATGGTAGGTACTATTATGCCATATGGCAAACGAGGGGATTGTCCCCGCAGGACGAAGGAGGTCACTATGCCTCATGAGCCTAGATTGAAAATGAATATTAAACCAAAATCGGCTGCGCGGCGCAAGGTGCTATCCAGCAGGAAGGGACGATCCAGAAACTCTTACGTACTGCTGCTAGGCCTTGAAGTTGGGCATACTCCCGCGTTACTCAAGCGCATTAAGGAGGGTCTTAGCTACAATTCATGGGAAAGCTTCATTCGAAACACCGACTTACGGAAAGAGCATGCTATCAACCTTGTGCAAATCAGTTCGAGGACACTCGCTAGGCGGAAAGAAGAAGGGCGCCTCCATCCTGACGAATCCGATAGATTGGTCCGCGCTGCACGAATATTTGTGTTAACCTCAGAGTTATTTGATGGCGATGTCGACTCTGCGCGCAAATGGCTTACGGTAGCGCAGCCTGCCCTCGGCGGATCAACGCCGATTGAGTATGCATCTACCGAGGTTGGAGCAAGAGAGGTGGAATCGCTGATTGGACGGCTTGAGCATGGGATTCCCTCCTAATGCCTGTGGGTTGGCGCATAACGAAGAAAAAGCATGCGACAAACCCCTTTGATGGTGAGGGGACACGTCTGTATGGGAGTCGGTGGTCAACTCCAGGTACACGCATGGCATTCGTTTCAGAATCCCTCTCGCTAGCTACGCTTGAGGTTCTGGTACATCTTCAGAACAGTTCTCCTCTGGCAAGCTATGTGGTATTCACCGTCGAGTTTTCAGAAGACCTGGTTCAGGATCACGGTCCGTTACCAAAGAATTGGCGGAGTTTTCCCGCCCCGCCCGAGACCCAGAAGATGGGCGATGTTTGGATTAACAGCAATTCCAGTGTTCTGCTTCGAGTCCCCAGCGTCATTGTGGTGCATGAGTACAATTTCTTGATTAACCCTATGCATCATGATTTCCCAAAGCTGATAATCCGCGGTCCCATGCCTCTCGATGTCGATGCCAGAGTTTTTTGAGCCAGGAAATAATAACCGGCCCATCGTTTAAATGTGATTTAATCCCTTCTTGGGATTTGAAGTGTCCTAGCCTTAATCCCACATATTGCTGTAATAATGATGTTCTCAATTTCAATACAGCTCTCCTATTTCTCGATCGGAGAATTATCATTGGAGGGATGCGCATTCCCGGATCATATTTTGAGCTGGCCTGAATTGCCCGGAGATGAGGCCCTTTCCTATAAGTTCATAGCTTTTCACAAGGGATTGTCAGATCAGAACGTTGCTACCGCTTTTTTATAAGCCCGTCAATTTAGCTCACATGCCCACACCCGACTCACGCAACATCTTGAACAACACATCTGCGATTTCGTCGGCATCTGGTTGCATGGCCTGTTGTGGTGTCGTCGCCAAGCCGCGTATAATTTCACCCTGGCGCTGGCACGCAACCTCGCCATAGCTCAGAAAAGTCGTCAGAACTTTCTCATGTCCGAGGTTCTGGCTCCACGCTTTGAACTGTTCGGGGGTTTTACAGACATCCTGGCCCAGATTGGACAAGGGTATTTCTGAAGCTATGCGGGTTAAAATACGGCATGCCGGCGCGCATAAAGGCATTGGATTGTATTAGATGCTGAATTGGTGGAGGCGTCCATTAAACTGATGCTATAAGTAATTGAAATGACGGTATTCTCACCATTGAACTAAATCAGTAGACCCCCAAAACTACCCCCAAAATAAAAAGCGTCCCCTTTTGTGATCGCTACAATCCAAACTGGCGGACATCTTTTCGGCTTCAGATCCACCTGAAATTTTAGCATTCATCACCGCACAAAGCAAGTTCACATATTTAGATCATAATGCGTTATGCTCGCTGCGCCAGCTTGGGTTAATGTTTTGGCAAGTCATATGAACTGGTTGTGAGCGCGATCTGAGCAACTTTCGGGCGATTTATTACGTACAGTGGCAAGGCATGTCTGGTGTCAGCTCCAGGTACGGGGAGGGCCAGCAAGTACCAAATGACCTGCATGGCCCTCCGATTTTGCCTCATCATCTATTTTGAACGGACGTAAATCACACGACTTCGTAGCCCCACAATGAACACCAGTTCCTTCCTCAGCTCCCGTGGCCGTCCATCCCTGGTAAGGACCATATATATTGTAACCTGTGAGGTTATTTAGGGTATCCATACTCCAGATGCTGATTGCACCTGAGGTATTGGTCCATAGCACGCGTGCAGTCCCGTCCGGATCCACTATGTAGCTGCCTGCGGTCCATCCCTGGTAAGGACCGTATATATTGTAACCTGCGAGGTTATCTACTGAATCCATACTCCAGATGCTGATTGCACCGGAGGTATTGGTCCATAGCACGCGAGCGGTACCGTCGGGATTTCTTGCGTATCCCTGCACCGACCACCCTGAGAAGGGACCATACATATTGTAACCTGTGAAGTTATCTGCCGAATCCAGGCGCCATATGCTTATTTGATCTGAACTGCTGTTCCAAAGCAGTCGAGCCGTGCCGTCAGGGTTTGCAACATAACTGCCAGGCGTCCATCCCAGGTAAGGACCATAAATATTGTAACCTGTGAAGTTATCTGCCGAATCCAGGCGCCATATGCTTACCTGACCTGAACTGTTGGTCCAAAGCAGCCGGGCGGTACCATCCGCTTTTGCAACATAACTGCCAGGCGTCCACCCCTGGTAAGGACCATAAATATTGTAACCTGTGATGTTATCTGCCGAATCCAGGCGCCATATGCTTACTGCACCTGAAATGTTGGTCCAGAGCAGCCGAGCCGTGCCATCCGCTTTTGGAGTGTAACTGCCGGGTACCCAACCCGAGAAAGGACCATATATATTATAACCTGTGAGGTTATCAGCCGAATCCAGACGCCAGATGCTAATTTCACCTGCGCCGTTCCAACACAGCCGGGCCGTGCCGCCCGGGTTCCGAGTGTAACTGCCGGGTACCCAACCGGAATAAGGGCCGTAAGTCACATTGCCTGTCAGGTTATCTGCCGAATCCAGGCTCCAGATGCTTATCTGATTTGATTTTGCGGTCCATGAGACCTTCCTGGTGTAAAAACCGGAGAAATTGTTGGCCCACACACTTCTAAAATTTGAAACCTGGCCTATATTGTTGCCGAACCATTCGGTAAACCAGAGTCTGCCGTCGGGGCCGGAAGTGATGTCTATACCACCGTTTGTGGTGGGGACGGGGTATTCGGTGATGTTCCCGCTGGTGGTGATCTTTCCAATCTTGCCGGCGCCTTCAGTAAACCAGAGGTTGCCGTCGGGGCCGGAAGTGATGCCATTAGGTTCCAATGTGACACCTGTGTATTCGGTGATGGCCCCGCTGATGGTGATCTTCCCGATCTTGTTGCCGTAATATTCAGTAAACCACAGGTTGCCGTCGGGACCGGAGGTGATGCCCCAAGGGGCACTGTTTGCGGTGGGGACGTTGTATTCGGTGATGTTCCCGCTGGTGGTGATCTTTCCAATATTGTTGCCATTATATTCAGTAAACCACAGGTTGCCGTCGGGGCCGGTGGTGATGACATAAGGAACACTGTTTGCGGTGGGAACAGTGTACTCGGTGATGGTGCCGCTGGTGGTGATCTTTCCGATCTTGTTACCGCTATATTCAGTAAACCACAGGTTGCCGTCGGGGCCGGTGGTAATGCCCGAAGGTTCACTGCCGGCGGTGGGGACGTTGTATACGGTGATGTTCCCGCTGGTGGTGATTTTCCCGATTTTGTTAACCGTCCGTTCGGTGAACCAGAGGTTTCCGTCGGGGCCGGAAGTGATGTCCCAAGGTCCACTGCCATAGATGTATTCTGAGGTGTATTCGATGATGTTCCCGCTGGTGGTGATCTTTCCGATTTTGTTACCATTATTTGTAGCTTCAGTAAACCAGAGGTTGCCGTCGGGGCCGGAAGTAATGCCTCTAGGGTAAGCGCCTGTGGTGGGAACGGGAAACTCGGTGATATTGACAGCGCTCACAGATTCCGTAAAGCAGGCCGAAAGAACTGCAACGAGAATTAAGGCCAGTTGTCGACTCCTTTTCATCATGACCCTCTTCTTTTAGCGGATAAGAATGAACCGCCAATGAAGCTTCCGGGGTGCGAACCGCAGCCGGATGCACAACTGCCCAAAAAACAGTTACAAGGACGCAAAAAACAGCTTGCCGGCCAAACACTTTCCGGGGGTAATTCAACCATCCCGGCTAATTGCTCGCCCTATCGCAATGGCCATGAACCACCCGTGGTAAACGGGTCATAATCAAAGAAGGCTCGATATGATGCTTACGGACATATTACATTTTGTGGTGATGAGATTGTGCGGTATATCACTTTCGGATTCAACTAAATTTTTACTATCGGTGCCGGGTTTGTGCTCCGGCCCGGCTTCGGACTGTGCGGTCTGATCGGGTTTGCAAGGAGGCAGTGAGGAAACCGCTTCCTAGTAGAGAGAGGGGTCACACCTACACTCCTGACAATGGCGGGGCAGACAGACTGGTTGCAGAGGAGATGAAACAGAGCAAATCTGTTGGAATGCTTGAGGGGGAGCTTGGGGCGTGAAAAGTGTAGGTTTGACCCCTCTCTCTCTATCACATCCTATTCGCCTCAAATCTTCAGCCCGGATAGTCGGGAAGCGGGGTATAAGACTCCGGGGATGGAGGGCCATCCCGGAGTCACAAGAACCACTCTCATTGAGAAGGAAAGAGGGGTCACACCTACACTCCTGACAATGGCGGGGCAGTCAGACCGGTTGCAGCAGAGGAGATGAAACAGAGCAAATCTGTTGGAATGCTTGAGAGGTAGCTTGGGGCGTGAAAAGTGTAGGTTTGACCCCTCTCTCTATAGCCCTCCGATCGAGAACGAGGAGAGATAACTAAACTCCGGATGGGACGGGGGGGCTAAAACAGCCGCGATATGTCATGAGTGTAGGTTTGACCCCTTTGTTCATGGGTCGGGCCAAGACAAATATCTGCATCAACAGAATAGATTTTAGGCAACCCCCTTTTTTCAGGCTTAACACGCTGATTTTGCCATGTAAAACACCGCTTCCAGGTGTAGGGAACGTGCAGAGCGGCGTTGCAACGGGAGAGCTTTGCCGAGACACGGTCAGACGTCTCTGTTTGTACTGCTGCGTTTGCTATTGGTTCTACGCTTAGTCGACTTTGGGGGCACCAATGCAATCAGTGACCTCAGAGCGGCATTGACAGCTTCAGAATCCGGGAAATACTCACGCACATCCGGCTCAAGCATGACCGCTCCATCCTCCAGGGTGAAATACCGGACGCTGACCGTTCCATCATCCTCTCCGATTATCACCGTATGTCCCTGCCTGTAGGCTTGGTAATACTTTCCACGGACGCCCTTCTTGCCCGTAAAATCATACTCAGGAAGCATATCGTCCCTTTGCCCTTGCGGTCTTCTAGTCTCTTCCCTCTTCATAGGCTCTCCGTTCGGATTGATCTGAGATAAGCTTGAAGTTGTGTTCTACGAGGTCGGGCCAGACAAGTATCGCATCAAAGTTAAGAATACGAGTACATCCACACCCTCACTTGGTCAATGACAAAAATTTCAAACCCCTAAGAAATCTTTCCCGAAAGGTGAGGGGTGAGAGGCAAGAGGCACGAGCGAGGCGGGACGGGGGTCGGCGCATTCAAGAATGAATCTCTCAATTCCTTAATTTAACAACATTGCCGTAAGTCCCCCCCAATGCAGAGCTATAGGCAAAAGACAGCCGAGCCAATAGTGGCGCAATTTTGGCCGTTTCCAACGCTTTAGCATAATGAAATTATGTTGAAAATTGGTGGAGGCGGCGGGAGTTGAACCCGCGTCCGAAAGCATTCCGCCTAAGCTTCTACATGCTTATTTCGCACTTTTAATCTCGCGCCGGGGAACTCCTGCGGACGGGATTTCACCGGAGCCAGCCCACTAGATGTCACCGCCGCCACTGCGAGCATCATGTCGGCAGCCATCCCGCTTAGTCGACGCCTCGTCGGTCCCCGCGGGAGCAGAACCTGGAGACGGCAGCCGCGATTAAGCGGCTACAGCGTACGCGTAATCGTCTGCGTTTGTTTTATTCCAAACTGTTTAACGAGCAGCAAGGACCTCGGCATGCAACTTAAGCTTCTTTACCTCCGTCGAACCCGTTTCGCCCCCTTCTGTGTTGAGGTTTAAATTATTGACAAGCGTAATCCTGAGACGATCAAGCTTTATGATTGTACATATTTCCATATAAATGTCAAGTGCCACCCTGGAACAGGTCCCCCACCCCCATTTCTTCGGCCAGTTTTTTCAGAAAAGCGGGGGAGATTTCCGCCTTGATTTGGTCCATATCCTTTTCAAGCACCTGGCAGAAAGCGTAGGTAAAGCCTTCGTAGAGCGATACGAGCGACCCCAGGCCGCCGTCAGGCCGGTTCTCCATCAGGGCCTCGTCAAGTGACATGGTTATGAACTGATCGGTCCCGAGGCCGAGCGACGATTTGGCCAGATAATCCGGATACTGGCCGGGTTCGACGAAATCATTGCTGCTAAGCCAGTTCAACTGGAGGAAGACGCAATAGCAAAACCTGGCCCGCTCTTCTATTTCGGATACGTCCAGCATAGGTTACGGCCTTTCCGGCGGAGGTCAAAAACCGGTTATCAGAGTTCGCAAAAAGACATTTCATACCCGAGCAGGCATGTCTACCCTTTGCTTTCCCGGAGCAGAAAATCACGAAAACATGTCCGCAGATTGCTATAGACCCCTTTTCGGCTGTTTATCACGTAGATGTAATGGCGCACGTGGAAAATTTCGTTCAGCAGCCTAAGGACAGCCCAATCCGGACCTGTCTTTCCTTCGCGTTCAAGCCCTTCGGCAAGGAGCGGGACGAGCTTGTCCCGCATGCGCAGTTCGGTATCCACCAACAGAATGGCTATAGAGGGATCCAGGTCGCGAAGCCTTCCCAGAAATGCCTCGACCGCCTGGTGTTCGACTCCCCGGGGCGGTGAGGACTTGACTTCCACATAGACGAGATGTCCGGCCACCATGGAAATGACATCGTAGTCGCCGCCGAACTTCGTATTTTGAAGCTTCACATTGAACAGGGCGGGCGAGAGGAACTCGCGCCTGAGAATCTCGCACACATACCATTCGAGTGTTTGGCCGAAACTCGGAACTTTCCTGACGAGCCTGTACCCTTTGTTCGCAAGACATACGATTCCCATTTCCGCAAGAATTCCCAGATAGGACTTAACGGTCCTAAGAGAGCAGTAACGGGTAAGCGCGCCGAGTTCGTCTCCTTCCGGAATTTGGATAAGGTCCCGTATGAAAAGCCTGAACGAGTAACGCCTCATCATACGATAGAAGTATCCGAGCGATGTGGAAGCGATATTGGGCGGGAAGAGAAGCTGTGCCCGGCCGCCGTGGCTAATGACCGGAAATCCGTGCTGCCAGAGGAGTTCTTCGACCGGGTGTTTGGTCTGCGAGGAAAGATATTCGATATTGCGCTCCAGCATATCGATTCTTTCCCCCAGTTTGGCGATTTGTCTTTCGAGAGGCTCCAGCCGATCCATTTGCGCCGCTTCTGCAGTTTCCCCCTGCCTTGCCCGAAATTTCCGTAAAGTTAATGGTCTCACAAATACTAATTTGATTCAGGTATCGGGGTATTCCGCCGGTCCAGCAGGACCCTTATTTCATAGACGCCGGCCGACAGCGAGCTTTCCATAACGTAGTCAAGTTTTCGGAAAACTCCAAAAACCCGTTGGTTTCCGGTGTATGAAACGAGTGTTTTTACACCTCTTTGTTTGCCATTTTCGGCAATATGGCGAACCATCGAGGTTGCAATGCCTTTGCGCGCATAGTTCGGGTGCACCGTAAAGTCGACTTCAGCCACCATAGTTTCATCATCCAGATGATAATGGGCTAAAGAAATGATTCTTTCGGAACCCATTTCGCCCGCGAACCCCAGAATACACATCTCCCTGTGATAATCAATACTTACCATCGCTTCGACATCATAGTAGGGGAAGACCTTCATGAATGAAAGAAACCGGAAGTAAGCTTCATCGGTGGGCAGCGAATAGAAGAATTCCTTGAGGGCACGTCCATCGGTAGACCTGGCAGGCCGGAAGAATACGCGGCCCGGTCCGATGAACGTCTGAGAATATTCCCAATCGTGCGGATAGATGGCCCTGCTTGTCGCCGAGCGTCTGGCATCCTTTTCCAGGTAATGAATCAGGTGGGCGGCTTCCATGAGTTGGTCCCTGAAGTCGGGATGCGCTATAGAAATAAGCGCAAGCGCCCGTTCCCGAAGGCTCTTGCCCTGCAAACCGGCAACTCCGTACTCGGTAACGACGTATTCTACGCCGCCGCGGGTGGTGACGACTCCTGCGCCTTCAGTGAGGGCCGAAACGATTCTGGATTTCGACGCATCCATGGTGATCGAGGGGAGCACCATTATTGTCTTGCCGCCCCGAGAACCTTTGGCGCCCCGCAAAAAGTCGATCGTCCCGCCCACGCCGCTGTATATTTCATACCCGAGCGAGTCTGCGCATACCTGTCCGGAGAGGTCAACCTCCAGGCCCGAGTTGATGGTCACCATTTTGTCATTTTCGGAGATCACCAGGTAATTGTTGGTATAATCGATTGGGTAGAGGGCTACCATCGGGTTATTATCGACGAAATCGTAGAGTTCGCGCGATCCGAGGCAAAAGCTGGCTATTATTTTCCCCGGGTGCAGAGACTTTCGAACGTTGGTAATGACCCCCTTGTTTACAAGGTGCAGGTAGGCGTCGGTAAGCATGTCGGTGTGAACCCCAAGGTCCTTTTTGCCTTCCAGGGCATACAGGGCGGCGGTGGACATGCTTCCCACCCCCACGCGGATGGTCGAGCCGTCCTCGACGAGCCCCGCCACGTGCTTACCAATATCTACAGCAATCTGATTCATGACGGGAAGCCCGAATTCGAGCAACGGCTCCTCATACTCGACGAAGGCGTCGATATGGCTAACGTGAATGAAGGAGTCTCCCAACGTGCGGGGCATCCGGGGATTTACCTGAGCAATTACGTGCCTGGCGCTCTCGGCCGCAGACTTAACAATATCCACCCCTATCCCGAAGGAGCAGAAACCGTGGTCGTCGGGAGGAGATACCTGGATGAGGGCGACATCGATGGTCATGGCGCCTGAACGAAACAGCCCCGGGATATCCGAGAGATCTATCGGCGTGTAGTCTGCCCGTCCTTCGGCCACGGCCTCGCGGGTTGCCGAGGCGACAAAGAATGACTTCAGGCGGCACTGGTCATAGCCTCCTTCAGTGAACCGGGGCTTTCCGATGCTCAGGATGTCGAGAATTTCCACGTCCGCAAGGCTGGGTAGCCTTTCCTCGAGGCTTTGAGCGAGGTGTTGCGGCTCGCTGCATCCCGACCCCATGAAGACCCGGTACCCGCTTCGTATCACCTCGAGCGCCTTGCGGGCGCTATTCTTTCGTCCTTCGTAGAGTGATCGCCATTCGCGAACAACCTTTGAAGAATCGTGCCGTAAAGTCGCGAGCCGATCGTAGGCCATTGAAATTCCTCGCTAGCCGCTACAGCCGATAGCGCCCGCCCCGGTTATTACACCTCCCGGGCAGTCGCTTTGCGGTTCAGGTAAAAGATCAAAACGACGCCGGCTGCGATCTGTGCGATGCACAGAATCTGTCCCATGGTAAAATAAGTGAGCAGAAAACCTATTTGAGGGTCGGGCTCCTTAAAAAATTCAATTATAAACCGTAAGATACCGTAAAAAATGAGAAAAAAACCGACCATCATACCGTCCTTAAAGGGCTTTTTTCGCAAACTCCACATTATAATGAAAAGCAGCAGGCCTTCTGCCAAAGATTCGTAGAGCTGTGTAGGATGGCGCGGAATCGGGCCTCCGGCGGGAAAGATCATCGCCCAGGGAACATTGCCGGGGCGGCCAAGCAGTTCGCCGTTTATGAAATTGCCTAACCGGCCAAGCCCAAGCCCAATCGGGCAGGTCACAATCACCGAGTCAGCCAGGGCGGCGAAAGGCATTGTTCTTCGCCTGGAAAAAATCCACCCCGCGATAACGCATCCTATAAGACCCCCGTGAAATGACATCCCTCCGTGCCAGGTGGCTATTATTTCCAGCGGATTTTTGATATATGCCAGCAAATCATTATATTCGTAGAAAAGGATGTAGCCGAGCCGGCCCCCGACGACCACTCCTACCGCCAGATAGAAAATGAGATCCTGGGCCGCCGCGCCGACTAGTCCGATCTGCTTCGACCGTTCCTGTCTCTGAAGCAGAAAATAGCAGCCTATAAAGCCCAAAACGTACATAATCCCGTACCACCTCACATGGATTGGGCCGATGGAGAACAGGACAGGGTCTATTTTGGGATAGGGAATCATTTAGTTGCCTCCTTTGGGGAAAGGCTATCATACACTGCTGCCGGGGTCAATTGCGGCTGGGCGTTGATGGGGCTGGAAAGCAATGGTGTGACGGCCACCCGGTGGAAAACGACCATGACAAAGGCTGAGGAGTAACCCTATGCACGACAGGCACCGGGAACATGGGCCGGAGAAAAGCGCAGAGGCCGTTTCAGGAATCGTGAAACTCCGAAAAATGGCCGAGCACTGGATAAGTCACAATGAGGAGCACGCCCGTGCATACAGGCTTTGGGCCAACCGGGCCAGAGAGGCCGGGTGCGAAGAGCCGGGTGAGATTCTGGAAGAAATCGCCTCCGAGATCGCCGAACAGAACGAAAGATTCATGAAAATCATTCACATTATTGACTCTGCGGACCGGGCCGATTGACAGCCGGCTAAAGCTGTGAGATGTTTCCGAACAGATTTGAGAAATCAAATCGATACGAGCAACTGCCGTACCGGCGCAACTCATCTATCAATGACGTATGAAAGGTAGACTATGTTACCTGTAATTTCGATCGTAGGTGCTTCGGGGTCGGGTAAGACCACATTTCTCGAGAAGCTGATTCCGGAGCTGGCTGCAAGAGGGTACCGGGTTGGGGCTCTCAAGCACGACGCACACGGGTTCGAGATGGATCGCGAGGGCAAGGATACCTGGAGGTTAAGACGCGCAGGCGCCGAAGTCGTAGCCATCTCATCGCCGGACCAGTTTGCCACGATCCGCCGTACGGATCGGGAAATGAGCCTGGAGGAAATTGCGGGGCGTTTTTTCTGGACCGAGGATATCCTCATTACCGAGGGGTTTAAAAGAGCGCATTATCCGAAAATAGAGGTATTCCGTTCTGCCTTGGAGCCAAAGCCAATTTGTGGCCCAGGTGATAACCTCATAGCCCTTGTCTCCGACGATGCGGTGGATATGCAGGTCCCCGGATTTTCATTTACCGATTGGCGCGGGGTCGCTGAATTCATTGAAAATCGTTATCTTCGGGATAAAAAAAAGCGGAAAATACTCGTTCAGCTCGATGGCAAACAACTGCCCATGAAGGATTTTGTCGAAGACTTTGTACTCGGCGGGATAGAAGGGATGCTATCGAGCCTTCGGGGCTGGGATAAGCCTCGAACGGTTTCGATCCACATCCGGCTGGGAGACGATGATTGATAACGGGAGCGGTCCTGGCCGGAGGCAAAAGCCTCCGGTTCGGTAAAAACAAAGCGTTTCAACTGTTAAGGGGCAAAAGGTTTATTGATCTGGCCATTGAATCGTTGCGCCCGTTTTGCGATCCAGTGATGGCGGTTGTAAGTGAGATCGAACCCTACCTGGATATTGGAGTGATGCTGGCGCAGGACATAATCCAGGACCGTGGGCCGCTCGGAGGGATTTATACCGCTCTGCTCTTCAGCCCCGCCGAATGGATCTTTGTAAGGGCGACCGATATGCCTTTTCTCGTCCCTGAACTGGCCTCTATGATTATTGACGCCAGAGAAGGGTTCGACGCCGTTGTTCCCAAAATGAACGAATATTATGATCCCCTGCTTGCAATGTACAATCGCAGATGCATCCCTGCAATCGCACGCCAGCTCCGGGAGCCTGACAAGCGTCAGGTAATCGGCTTTTACCGCAAAATCAGGATTCGGACCGTGACCGAGAGGGAATGGCGCGAAGTGGACCCGGATGCGCTCAGTTTCAAAAACGTAAATACTCCTTCGGACCTGGCTGAAATCGATGGACCTGAAAGAAGCTAAAAAAACCGCGCTGGACCTGGTGAAAAGGCTCGACTGGGAGCTGGTCGGACTAGGTTCGGCCCTGGGCCGGGTGGTTGCCGAGCCAATATCGGCGGACCGGGACATTCCGGGCAATCCCCGTTCAAAATGGGACGGCTTCGCCCTGATCAGCATGGATAGTGAATCCGCCGCTCCTGGAAAACCAGTAATCCTTGAGATCGCTCAAGGGGAAACAGTGGCCGGAAAAAAGCCTGAGAAAGCGAGCAGCGGCAGGTGCTTTCGAATAATGACCGGAGGAGTGCTTCCCGTTGGTGCGGATGTGGTTATTCCTTACGAAGAAGCCACGCCCAGTGATAAGGGTCTCGTTTTGACCGGCCCGTTCCGGCCCGGATCGGGGGTGATCGCACCCGGAAGCGAGGCACGGCAGGACGAGCTTCTGCTGGAGGAAGGCGATGTGCTCACCCCTACCCGGCTCGCGCTTGCAGCGGCAACCGGCAGGCAGGTACTTCGCCTGACCCGCCGTCCCCGCGTGGCGATCCTCGCCACAGGTGACGAACTCAGGGAGTCGGGCCGCAGCGACGAAACCGCCTCAACCTTTTGCAACAACACCCATCTTTTTGCCAATCTTGTCCGGGTGGGAGGAGGAGAACCGATCGAACTCGGAGTAGCCCCCGACGATCCGGTAGTAATTTGCTCCCGGCTTGAAGAAGCCGAGGCGGACCTTGTGATTACAACGGGAGGTATGGGTAAAGGGAGCAGGGATTTCATATCGGAGGTCTGGAAAAGGCTGGGCCTACGGACTCATTTCGACCGGCTCAACCTAATCCCGGGAAAGGCAAGCGCCCTGGCAACCGGCAATGGCCGCATTTTTCTCGGTTTTCCCGGAAATCCACGGGCCGGAAGGATAGTCTATGAAGAGATTGCGGCGCCGGTGATCCGGCGTTTTCTGGGCCTGAGAGCACGCGGAGATTTCACCCTCGATGCCCGCACCCTGGCCCCGATAAGAAAAAAAGAGGGCTTTTATCAGGCCGTTGAGGGCGTTGTGGAAATGAGAGGCTGGTGTTGCTCGTTCGCCCCGAACCAGTCCGCCGCCGAGCACCGAAATAAAATTTCTTTTTTGAGAAGCGGCTTGGCATATGCGCTCCTGGCACCCCATGATACTTACGTGGCTAAAGGGAACAGGATCCAGATAAAGGTCCCCGACTTTGCCATCGTGAACTGGGCGATCCTGGATTCGCAGGGTTCTTAAAGTGAGCATTGTGTTTGCTCTGCGCCCCGCGAGGTTAACCGCCTTATTTAGGTTTGATCTAAAAGGCAAAATTTGATATCCAATGGTCGCCTTATTTCCTATTATGGGTTCGGGCGGGAAACTTTCGCGTCCGTTAATTCTAAGACCACTGATACTAACCCCCCAGTATCTCCATGCTCCGCGAGGTATCTGGAACCATCCGGCGTTTCCAGATGAACGCCGGTCAAAGGGTCTTATGCTCAAGGGAACGTTAATCGAAGCCAGTTATTACAAAATTCTTGAAACGCATATAGTTCCCAAGCTCATAGACTGGAGACTCACGCCCAATCACATCACTTACGGAGGGCTTTTGATCAGCATGCTGGCTGGGCTCTCCTTCATTTATGTACCGCTTCTGGGAGGGGTGTTCACACTTCTGACAGGTCTTCTGGATACTCTGGATGGTTCGCTGGCAAGGGCTACGGGTCAGAGCAAAAAGTTCGGGGCCTTCCTCGATTCGGTCCTGGACCGATACACGGAACTCATGATCTACCTGGGCATCTGGGTCTATTTCTACCACACACCTTTTTACCTCCTGCTCATCTTGCTCATTCTTTTCGGCTCGCTCATGGTGAGTTACACGAGGGCTCGAGCCGAAGGACTGGGTGAAAGATGCCTGGTGGGATTCTTCCAGAGAGGAGAGAGGATCATACTGCTGGGAGTTGCCGGGGTCCTCAACCCGTTCATAAACCTGCTCGGCGCAGGCTTTGCAATCCCCTGGACAATGGATTTGTCTCTAAAAGCCGTGCTCGTGGTTCTTGCAGTCGGCACCAACCTGACTGCCATGTGGCGTTTCCTGCATGTCTTGAATAAGCTGAGGAAGAAAATCTAGCGCTCATCCGCGGGACTTTGGGAAAAAGGAAGGCCTGCGCTTAACTCACACCGGACTGGGAGCCTTCTTCAGGACCACCATATCGTCTTCCCTGTAGATTTCAAAAGAATCCCCTACTCCGAACCCCAGCATCTCAATCAAAAGGGCCCTGTTAAGGGTTATACTGCCGCTTTGGCCGATCGTCCGGAAATTGCCGGTCTTGATCACCACGATGGGATTGGACACCGGAGGCCTTTGCCGTTCCCTCTTGCGAAACAGAGTTCTTTCCTGATTCTCCGATGCCTGGATCATAGGAGCAGCGGGCTTGTTGAATGCGACCTGAGGGATTTCTCCCAATTCCATGAGCCCTTTGAGATAGAGGTCCTGAACCTCGCTTTTGAATTTTAATCCGAACACTTTCTGGACTGATTCCAGGGACCTGCCGTTTCGGATTTCGTTCACCACAACTTTTGGATCGATGTTCTTGTACTCGATCTGCATACCTTTCCTTTTCCGCACACAATTAAAAAGTTAGAAATTTCCCTTGCGCCGGCGGACGAAATTAACTTTCTATTGCCCGGCAACTGAGGACACTGACAAACGGATTTTGAAATCTGCTAAGCCAGGATTGAATGCCAATCCGTTTTCCGAATGGGAAATCACCGTCTGGAGGTTGTTACATAAGGCTAAATAACCACATGCTCATTGTCAAGGAGGCGATCTGCCGGATTTTGGTTCGCTTTTCCTGAAATAGGGACGCCCCTCCTAGAAGAGAACCCTATTATATCAGGGAAAGACCTTATACGAATACCATTTTCCAGCCCACATTGAAAATTTTTCTTTTTCTGACTGAGCCTTGTCCGATCCATCCAGAGTCGACTACGATCCGGCGCCGGTGATCAGCCGCTGCAGCGTCAGGGCGTTCAGGGCCGCAGAGCCATTTTCGTAGATGCAAAAAGTGGTCCTGAATTCAAAGAGAAGAGAATAAATTTCAGGGTGAAACCAGCCTGATTGCCGAATTCGAAAGAGTATTTCTCGTTTGTGGGAAGCAGCCGCAAAAATGTCCTCAACCTCTCCGGATCTATCTTCAGCGCCGGCGGAAGCTGAAACAGCACGGGGCCGATTTTTTCGCCAAGCCCTAAGCACGTTCGAAAAACTTCTCCACGGCTTCCACAGAGCCCTTCAGTTTCTGACATGTGTGATGAAACGGCTGGCTTTTACAGCAAAAACGAAATCATCGGGGGACGAAGCCCGCCGGTTTTCAAACGTCTTTCTCAGGGCTAGTGCAGCGTCAACTAAGTTCCTATAGGTAAGGATCTTCAGCCCGATAGGGGTAGGAGCGGCTCGACGCCGCCCCTCCCTCCGAACCGGACTGGCGGATTTCCCGCATCCGGCTCTCCGGTCAGTGGTTTTACCTCGATGAGGACTGGAGCAAAGCTCGATGGGCT
>Ga0181539_1002718_pt1 | contig 17258 bp, 15 predicted proteins | sample PEATcosm2014_Bin_46_FD_119767 | JGI IMG/M metagenome (GOLD analysis project Ga0181539, IMG submission 119767) | Peatland microbial communities from MTU Mesocosm Facility, Houghton, MI, USA - PEATcosm2014_Bin23_60_metaG | ecosystem: Environmental > Terrestrial > Soil > Wetlands > Peat | place... | reverse complement strand
CGTTTATCTTCCTGCAGTTGAAGCTGAAAAAGAGGCCCTGAGAACTCCCGGACCTTCTCCCTTTGTCCGCAGGGGGAAAATACTGCTCATGGATGACGAGGAACTGATAAGGGATATAGCGGGAGACATGATAAAGGCCCTTGATCATGAGGTAGAGTTGGCGGAAAACGGAGAAGAAGCGATCGGGAAATACAAAGCCGCTATGGAGTCAGGCAATCCTTTCGATGTTGTCATACTGGATCTGACCATCCGCGGAGGGATGGGGGGAAAAGAGACTATTGAGCGGCTGCTTGAAGTCAATCCCAGGATTAAGGCTATTGTATCGAGCGGTTACTCGGGTGACGCCATTGTATCTGATTATAATAATTATGGCTTTAGTGCTTGTCTGACAAAGCCTTACAAGCTTCAGGAACTTGGGGATATGCTGAATAACCTTCTGAGAAATGAATAACCGGATAGCTGGAGCATTCCCTTAGTGCAGTGAGCAGAGTAAATTGTCCTGAAGGATTTAAGCATCCCGAGGAATGATGGTCCCATATTGTTTTTTTAGATCATCTACGACAGACTTATACTTCTCGTGTATCATTTTCCGGTCGAAATCCCAAAATTCATCAAGCATTGCCTGGTCCTCAGCTTCTGAAAAGTACACACGGGAGGCAGGAAAGAAAACTTTGTCCTCCTTTTCTATATGCCTGGGGTAGAAGTCCACGAGTGTGCGCAAACAACTCACAACCTCGCCAAGGGCGGAGGAGTCACCATTTCTGTAGCGTGTATTTGCATCGACTAAAGTCCTGGTGGTGCTCCGACCTAAAACGTGTTCTTCAACCAATTCATTCATGACTCTCCGGTCAGCATCCGACAAGTCTTTGTTGTTCAGGGCCTTAAAGAAAATTTCTTCTTCTTTCCCGTGATGAGTTCGATCGGCATAGGTGCGTATAAAGTCAACGGCGGCGTCAACAAAGAATGGGTCCATTTTCCGGGTTTTTTCGGTCTGCGTCACTGCATCCTGAATTACAGCGAGCATTCGTTCAATGAGGCGGTGTTCAATCATGAGTGGTCCCCGTGCTTGCATATGCTGTTCTCCTGTCCTGGTTATCTCCTGAACATAATGTTAAGCAGTTTTCTGAATAATATCAGAATTTCCAGTCAGGTTCAAGAAAAACATAAAATCAAACAGGTATTGGAGCCTGCTTCAGATTCATGGGTTTGTAATTTTGTCATTGTCTCGAAAATACCCCCTCACCCCGGCCCTCTCCCACCAAGGGGAGAGGGATCTGATCTTGGCGCGCCCCACAATCATGATGCGCACTTCAGGTATTCGTCAAAAATTACGAAATTTGTTATATTTAACATTGTGGAAAACAAATTTGAAAATCGAGCGGCATCGGTCTGGAAAATCCCGTTTAATGTCGTTTCACTGAATTTTATTGGAACTATCACCTGCCTGTGTGTCCTTTTTGAGCCTTCAGATGCCGGGGCCTTTGTGACCCACGACTATCCGGCGACTTTTGTAAATGAGGCCGCACGTATATATTTCCTTCTTGCGTGCGTCCTTGTGTTGTGGGCATTGCTCAGGAACAGGCTTCAAAAAGAAAAAGGCTGGCGTTATACTTTCTTCTCGCTCATTTGTTTCATTATATGGGACCTTATCGTGTTTTTCGGTCAGATATCAGCTTTGAAATTGGACCCCTCTCATTTTATTGGAGGCAACGAGGGATTGGAATACTTTAAGAGAAGTATATTGCTTAACGACAATGATTATTTCTATTATTTCGCGAGTTTTGACTATGTGCTGATCGATATTGCAATGCTGCTGTTCTATAAAGGATTGAGTGAACATTTGGCTGAAGAAGACAGGCCGTCGCCGGGAACGGCAGCAGCTGTTATAATGCCAATGTTGCCGGTATTTGCGGTATCGTTCGCCGGGGCTGCCGCATTAGTAGTGCTGTCGGTATTGAGCCTGACTGTGAGTCTGAAACTTTACACGAGGAACAGAGAAAATATTTTATGGCATTACATGATATGGCTCTCTTCATCGTTTGTTCTTTATTCCGTTTCGCGGTCGTTCGGTCATGTTCTGGAGCATATACTGATAGCGTCGGGATCACGCGATATCTGGAACATCCTTGAACCTGTCAGCGGCAGTATAAATATAATCAGCTTTTTTATTGTAGGTTCGATCAGCATCTTTTTCATCAGGATTTACGATATTCACCTGAGTATACTCGATGACAAGAAAGAGATAGAAAACGTCAATCTGGAATTATCGGAATTGACCCAGGAACTTGAAGACATTGTTGCTGAACGGACAATGAGTCTTATGGCACTGTCCATTGCGGACAAGGTGAGGAACCCCGCGGCCACAATAGGGATTGCATGCAGGCGGGTGCTAAGGAAGAAAGAACAGGGTGAAAAGCTCGGGGAAGACCTTCAGGATGTTATCTCTGAATGCGAAAAATTACAAAAAGTGGTGGGTGATTTCGAAAACCTGCTTAAAACCAAACGGTCTCAGTTTTCTTACGAGAACCTAAACGACATAGTGATGGATGTAACCTCTTTAGTGTCCAAAGAAGCGGCGGACAGGGACGTGCACATTTCGGTCCATCTTTTTGACAAGCCGATAAACATCAATATGCAAAAAAGCCTGATGAGGGTTGCCGTCTTTCATGTTCTTAGAAACGCCATTGACGCGGTTTGCGACGGCGGCCTGGTTCAACTCAACACTTCGCTTGAAAACGACAATGTAGTGCTTACCATTTCTGATGAAGGCATGGGGATCAACGCCGAAGATATGGAGAGGATTTTTGACAGTTTTTACAGTACAAAAAGCAAACGCTTCGGAATGGGACTACCGCTTGTGAAACAAATCGTAACGGAACATCTGGGAGAGATAAAGGTCGAAAGCGAAGTGGGAAAGGGCACCACCTTTAAAATGACGTTCCCTTCCCGATGGAAAGACCAGAGGCAAAATGCGCAGATATAGTAATTAGGTTGCAGTCATCCTCCAGGATTCTTGTTAGTACGTGCAGCAGAACATTGATTATTACTGCGCTTTCTTCTCTTTTTTCACCTTTTTCCTCTTTCCTTCCAGGTATGCCTCATCCGGCCTCCACCCGAAAGAAGAAGCGTCGGCGACCGCCCTGGATACATCACTAAAGAGCCTGAAGACCTTCCGCGCGACTACTTTTGTGCCCATCGCCAAGCCCACGAACGGCATCAACGCAGCATAGGCGAGACCGAAAATCGGACCGAGCAGCAGTATAGTCAAGGTAGAAAACTTGTAGTAGGTAGCTTCTTTAGATCCTGGAAGCACGCCCTCGCCCTTTAATTGAATCCTCTCTCCTGTTGTGAAATTCCAGTATGTTCCCTTTCCTGTCTTTTCTTCTCCTCTGTGCTTTAACATTGTCTTGTCCTCCTCTTCCTGATTTAAGCATAACCCATCCAAACGGGTTTGACAATTGGCAGTTGTCCTACTCGCCGTAGAAAAAATATACTAGTTTTAGCATTATTTTGCCGGGGTTGCCGCCAGGGAAAGACGGAGTTGAGCCAATGTAACGTATCATAAACGATTAGCATTTTTCATGCATGCAAGAACGAAGGCAGGCGCCTCGATTCGGTATTTTCCTGGCATTTTTGCGGCTAGGGTTGACCATACCGTTTATTTTGTCTATTATTATATTATAAACGTTACTTAGACGTATCAGAGGTATTTATGGCTATCATTACAATCTCAAGAGGGTCTTATACAAGGGGAAAAGAAACAGCTGAAAAAGTTGCAAAAAAACTTGGCTATGACTGTGTTGCAAGGGAAACGCTTCTCGAAGCATCACAAGAATTCAATGTGCCCGAAGTCAAACTCGAAAGGGCACTGCACGATGCCCCTTCTGTTTTGGACAGATTCTCCTACGGCAAAGAAAAATTCGTTGCCCTTTACCAAGCCGCATTTTTGAAACACCTTCAAAAAGACAACATTGTCTACCACGGACTGGCAGGACAGTTTCTGCTTAGAGGGGTTTCTCATGTACTGAAAGTCCGAATTATTGCTGACATGGAAGAGCGGGTAAAGTTCGAGATGGAACGTGAAAAGATATCTGAGAAACAAGCATACAGACTTCTAAAAAACGACGATGAAGAAAGAGTCAAATGGAGTAAATACTTACATGGCATCGACACAAATGACCCGTCAATTTACGACCTGGTGATTAAGACAAGAAAAATAACCGTCGATGACGCTGTCGATATTATTTGCCACGCTGCAAAACTTAAGGCTTTCGCTACGACGCCCGAATCTAAACAAGCATTTGACAATTTGCTTCTGGCCGCAAATGTTAAAGTTGCAATAATAGACACCGCGCCTGCTTCAGAAGTTGTGGCTAAAGATGGCGTTGTCCGCATTAAGACAAGCGAGTCCGACGAGTACCCGGAGAAAGATATCACCGCTACCCTTATAGAAACTGCGCAGAAAATAAAAGGTGTAAAGAAGGTTGAAGTGTACGTCATGCCTGTATTCCCGTTCAGCGCATAACAAAAGTTTCAATCGAGAGCAAACTAGCCGGCCGTTTCCCGAGGGGCGTGCCGGCACTATCTGGCTTAGGCCCTTACTGTTGGTCATTTTTCTCCTTCTGTCTTTAGATATGCAATTATGACCCTACCTATACCGATTTAGGTCCGTTTCCAATGAATCGAGCCTGCGAATGGCTCCTCTCTTTGCCCAACAAGGCAGCTGCGGTGAGATTAGCTACGTTCAATTCATTTAGTTAAGCACCCAAGCGTCGTTATTTGCCCTTTTAGTCAGCAAACTCCATAGACTTTCATTTTTTAAAATAGGATAATTATAGATAAGGCGGTAAGAAGTTATTATAAGGCTCGTTATCGTCTGCCTTGTGTACGGACGCATGAAAAGGACGCCGAACCACCAGAGCGCCTCCGGCTCCAGGAATAAAGAATGCGCAAGGGAAGAGCAAGGGGGAGAAGAAATGTTGGCAACGAAATTAGACATGCCGGAAGCAATAAGGGTAATACTGAAAGATGGCCAGACCTTCAAGGTGAGGCCCATAACGCCTGACGACAGGGGGAAGCTCAGGGAGCTGTTTTACCGGCTGAGTCCCAAGACTAGTTACTTCCGATTCGGGCACGAGAAACGCCGTATCAGTGAGCAGGAACTTTCCTCCTTTACTGAGGTGGACCCGCCCGCCATGTTCGCATATGCCGGACTGACCGGCGAAGGTGAAGACGAAAAGATCAGGGCAGTCGGTCAGTGGTTCCTCACTGCCCAGAAGAGGACTGCAGAGATAGCCTTTGTTGTTGAAGACAATATACAGGCTAGGGGCATCGGCACCGCCCTGCTCGAGAAACTCGCAGAAACAGCCCTCACGTACAGGATAAATAAATTTGTAGCCATCGTCCTTTCCGAAAATACCCCCATGCTCAGAGTATTCGAGGAAAGCGGCTTTATCATGACCAAGACGCTTAATGAGGATACCTACGAGCTAATCTTCGATCTCGATCAACAGGAGGAGTTCTCGAAACGTCAGGCCCTCCGTGAGCACATATCCCGTTCGGCCGGAATGCGCAGGATGCTGTACCCGAAGATCATCGCCGTAATCGGTGCATCCCGTGATCCCGAAAGTGTGGGGGGAAAGGTTTTTCGCAATCTTCTTTACAACAATTTTGCCGGCACCATTTTCCCCGTCAATCTCAAGGCCGCGGCGATTAACGGTGTCATGTGCTATCCATCGATTACGGGCATACCGGGAGACGTGGACCTCGCTGTAATCGTGGTACCGGCAAAAGCAGTTCTCGATGTCGTAGAAGAATGCGGGAAAAAAGGCGTATGGGGTGTTGTAATAATATCCGCAGGGTTTGCCGAGAGCGGCCCGGAGGGCAAGGAAAGACAAAGGCAGCTCAGGGAAAAAGTCCTTTCCTACGGGATGAGGTGTATCGGCCCCAATTGCCTCGGTATTCTGAATACCGACCCGGAGGTGAACCTTAACGCAACATTTGCGCCCATTACTCCGCCGCGCGGAAACCTGAGCATAGGATCTCACAGCGGAGCCCTCGGCTTGGCTCTTCTCGGTTATGCTAAGAGCAACAACCTCGGCATCGCGCACTTTGCGAGCATCGGCAACCGCATTGATATATCCTCTAATGATCTCCTCGAGTTCTGGGAGGATGACGCGAATACCAGGGTCATCCTTCTCTATATCGAGAGCTTCGGCAATACCCGTAAGTTCAGCCGGATCGCACGACGAATCTCCCGAAAAAAACCGATCATCGCGGTTAAGTCGGGTCGGAGCGATGTCGGTGGGCGGGCCGCAAGCTCCCATACAGGTGCGCTAGCTGCGTCCGACGTGGCTGCAGATGCACTTTTCAAGCAGGCGGGCGTAATCAGGGTGAATACGATCGAAGAGATGTTCAACGTCGCAAAGTTGCTGGCCCATCAGCCATTCCTGAAGGGTCCCAGAGTGGCAATACTTACAAACGCAGGCGGGCCCGGCGTTCTTGCCGCCGATGCCGCAGTTGGCTGGGGCTTATCCATACCGACACTTTCAGGAGAAACCCAGGCAAAGTTATCCGCGATCCTGCCGAAAGAGGCGGCGCTCGCGAATCCCGTTGATATGATTGCATCCGCGCCCGGAGAGCAGTTCGAGAAATCCCTCAGAGTATTGCTCGATGACCCGGAAGTCGATGCGGTAATTGTGATCAACATCCCGATCAGACAGCCTGAAGAAATAGAGGCGGGTATTAAGGAGGCGATGGTGGAGTATAAGGGAGAAAAGCCTGTGCTTGCCTGCTTCATGATGCCAGAGGCTTTAGGCGTCAATCTCCGCTATGGCAGCGGCGATGCCCTCGTGCCCGTTTATATGTTCCCTGAAGACGCTGTGCAGGCCCTGGCGCTCGCGTGGCCTTATTCCCTGCACAGACATGGTGAAGCAGGACAGATCGTTGTATTTCCCGATATCGATAGTGAGAGAGCGCGGAAATATCTCCGCACCTCTGGAGCGCTTCAAAAGGAAGGAGGCTGGCTGGCGCCGGACGTGGCAATAGGACTTTTGAAAGAGTACGGAATACCCACCGCAGACACGAAAGCCGCATTTACCCCCGAAGAGGCTGCAGAGGCTGCCCGGAAGATCGGGTTTCCGGTGGTGATGAAACTGCGCTCCACTTCAATCACCCACAAGACCGATGTCGGTGGCGTCGTACTCAATCTGAAGAATGAAGAAGAAGTGAAGAGCGCATTCCTTGATATGGAAGCACGGCTGAAGTCGTCGGAACACAGTTCCGATATGGGAGGTGTAATTCTGCAGCGTATGCTGAAAGGCGGCCAGGAAGTCATCCTCGGAATGTCCCAGGATCCTGTATTCGGGCCCCTGATGATGGTGGGGATCGGCGGCGTGCAGGTGGAGCTTATCAAAGATGTTGTTTTTTCCCTCCACCCGCTCACGGACAGAGACCCAGACTACATGCTAGGACAGCTCAAATGCTTGCCATTACTGGAGGGATGGAGAGGAAGCAACCCTAGAGACATCGCATCACTGAAAGAATTGCTTCTCCGCTTTTCAACGCTTATCGATGACATTACGGAGATCGCCGAGATGGAGATAAACCCGCTCATGGTCTTCGACAGCGGAAAAGGATGTGCGGTTGTGGATACCCGCATACGAATGAAGACACAGACAAATACATGCTGAGCTAATCCAACGGCTCATTTTTTTGTTGGCAAGACAGCCTTAAGGGATTTATGAACTGCCATTTTCCCGTATACGCCGATGGCTGCATAGTGGAAATCGAATCTGATAAGATGTCTGAATATGTACTCCCATGAATAAAAACGCCCCATTGCCCTGAAAGTATCGATCTGCAGGGTTTCCGGTGACATAAGCAGTGGCTTGAAAACCACATGCTGTACATCGTATTTGCTCCATTCCGTATGAAATAATCTACCGCTCTCTAGCATCTCGTCAAACAGCGGGGTCCCCGGCAGCGGCGTAAGAATCAGGAACTGCACTGTGTCTATCTCATATTTTTTTGCAAAATCGGCTGTGTCGGTGATTGTCTCTATGTCGTCGGTATCCGCGCCGAGGACGAACATCCCGTGAATATGAATTCCGTGGTCTTTGATCATCCTGATACATGAGATGATATCCTCCAGCCCCTGTTTTTTATTGTAAGCTTCAAGTGTTCTGGGATTGATGGATTCGAAGCCGATGTATAGAGTGTGGCACCCTGAGTCAGCCATCAGGCGGAGAAGTTCCCGGTCCCTGGCCACGTCTGTCCTTACCTGGGCAGACCACGTTGTCTTAATTCCATCTGACATCATTCCCTTGAGAATTTCCCTGGTCCTTCTTTTGTTGGCCGTAAAATTATCATCAACTATGAATTTTGTCGCTTTTGATACTGATGCCGCATAACTAAGCTCCTTGAGTGTCGCAGCAACAGATTTGTGACGGTAGTTCCTTCCGAACATATGAATAACAGAGCAGAACTTGCAATCAAAAGGACAGCCCCTGGACGTTGAAACAGGATAGGTATTGGACCGCTGCCAGTTATGGACAAGCGATAAGTCAGGGTTCGGAAGGCTGTCGAGGTCTTCGAGAAACTCCCTGGAGGGATTGTGAACGGTTTCCCCATGCTTGTCTTTGTAAGAAAGGCCTTTGATTGCTGCTAATGCAGGTTTTCCCTTTTCCAGATGCTCGATCAATTCAATAAGAGAATGCTCTCCTTCTCCCCGTATAACAAAATCGGCATATTGCAGGGCCTCGTCGGGCTGAAACGTTGGATGTGGCCCGCCTATGATAGTCGGAATCCCAAGGGCTTTTAAACGTTTCCCGATGTCGTATGCCTTTATTGCCGTCGAAGTTATGGTAGAGACGCAGACGAGATCGGATTTCTCTATGAATGACCAGTCGGGCGAGGCAATGTCTTCAACAAACACCTTCACTTCATAGCCTTTGTCTCTAAGGATAGTTGAAAGCAGCACTGCCCCAAGCCGGGGTATCGGGAATTTGCTGAAGATATGCTGCCCCGGTGAGCCTGCTTCGATAAATGAAACTCTTTTGATCACCATTTAGCTATTAGTTTATTCCAAAAAAGGGTTCGCTGCAACATAGTCAACAATCCCGCATAACTTCCCCCCATTTAACATGAGGTCGAGAAAATGGGGTCATTGTACTTTTACCCTTTCTCGTTTAGTTCGATGGTGATATAATTTATAAACAGACTCTATGTGGCCCCGGTCCATTAGGGTTGGATTAGGTGGTTCAATAGTCGTTCGAGTAGTTGTTTCGCAGCATGAAAATGTTACGCGGCTGCTGTAAAGCGCGCCAATTCTTTGCTGTCCTGCGGCAGTGAGGTGGGATCTTCTAAATATAAGTTGAACACGTAGGAATATATCCATGACAGCAACTGTCTTTGACATAAAAAAAGGTGTTTTTCAAGTCTCGGTCGACGAGCTGTCGCAGCGCCTTCCGGCAGACGGCTTCTTCTGGCTCGACATCGATGGCGCATCAGCGGAGGAAATCCAATTAGTGGCAACCGCTCTTCACCTTTCCGAGCCGATCAGTTCCTGGCTCCCGCGCTTCGGACAACGGGCCAGACTCGAGGCAGACAGACACCAAATCCGCATCTCCACATGGGGAGTCGGAGCTTCCGGACTGCCTATCGAGGTGCACGTTCTTTTTACACAATCGTGGCTTCTCACGGTCCACGCTGGTGGCAGCAGTTCAATGGACTGGGCGCGCGGCATATACCGGAGTGTCGTCGAGACGACTGAGGCACAACAATCGGGCCTTTTCATCATACTGACAGAACTGGTGGCCAGTTTTAACCCTTTGATCGAGCAGTTGGATGAATTGCTTTATGCTTTGGAGGAAGAAGTTATCCAGGCGCCAACGGAAGCGCAAGTAAAACAACTTGTGAGATTGCGTAAACAGTTGTGGTCACTGCATAGGATTTGGGAGCCACAGCAGTGGGCGGCAACTCAACTCTCGTTCTCTATCAAGAGACTGCCAGGAATGAGTGAGCGGGAAGATCTGGTCCGCGATTACACAGAGCGCATCTCAGATCTCATGGATAGGATCAATGACCTGCGCCAAAGAGCCACTGAAGCGATGGAGAGCTACGGGACGAGTGTTTCCAATAAACAGTCAAAAGTTATCAACCGCTTGACGATCATCTCTGCTGTTTTTCTACCGCTGACTTTCCTGACCGGCTTCCTCGGAATGAATTTTAAATGGATGATTGACCGCCTGCATTCGTTGGAAGCCTTCCTGTTTCTTGGAGTCGGCTTGTTAGTTGCTATGTTAGTTGCCACGTTGTTACTCTTTAGGAGTCAGGGATGGCTGGGGGAAAAGGAGGGAAGAAAACTTGAGGCAGTGGCCACTGCTCCAACGGTATCTGGTTCGCAAGCAACTGATGTCAAAAAAAGCAAGGCAAACGGCTCTCTACCTGGTCAAACAGGATGATCAGAGAATGGCAAACAACAAGACGGAGGCACAAGGCATTCGGTTGCCTGTTCTTCGCGGGATGCTCCCCGTCGAAGGGTCCCAGGCTCCCTCTGGATTAAGCGGCGAAGGGGTCTTGCTCCGTAAACGGGATCGTATCCCGACTGGGCGATGAATTTACGTGCCTTATCGGTAATCTCCACTTCGGATTTCTTTAAGCACCTTGCGGGAACTATTTCACAGGATCAAACGCGTATTACGGATACCCGGTATGTTTTTCCTCGGAAGCATTCTGTTCCTATTTAAGTCCGCTTTTGGGTTGCTTGTCCTTCTTCTCTTTTATATCATGGGCCTGTTTGTTTGATTTTTGCTTTTGATTCTTTTCTTTGTCCTTTTTTCCGCCTTTGTCTCCCATTGTGTGCCTCCTTTGGTATTATCAGTCATAAGTGTCCCTCACATAAATGCTACCTGAAGTATGAGTTGAAGGCAAGCTGATTACTGGAAGTACTGGTTAAAAGCTCCGTCATTTTGAGGCTGTCACTCTTAGGGAGAAATTAATTTTATCTCCGGTTGCCCGATATTGTCTCCTCTGTGCTCACCGGAATGTTATTGGCGATCCTCATTGTCGGATTTTGGCCCATGCCTGACATTGAAGCCGGCTTCGATTAGGCGGTTGTAGTACATTCCAGCGCCGGTGGAAAACTGGCGGAATTTTATAGGGAGCGGCGATTTTTCGTTCCCTATAAAGATATCCCGGACCATGTCAGGAAAGCCTTCGTGGCGGCAGAGGACCGCAGGTTTTACTCTCATCACGGCTTTGACATAAAAGGCATTATGCGCGCGATGGAGAGAGATATAGCTTCGAATGAGGTTATCGAAGGAGGAAGCGCCATAACGCAACAACTTGCCGTGGCCCTCGAAAAGGGCATGTCTTCCAATGACCTCATTCTTGATGAGCCGGTCCGCATCCAGGACCCGGACAGCGGCCGCTTATGGTCTCCGAGAAATTCGGAAGATGAATACTGATTCCCTGATCCACCATCAAAATAAATAAAACCCGTCGTTGTTCCCGTGTTGTGCCTCCAGCATTTCGTTCATCGCTGCCTCCCTTTCGATTTCCCTTCAATCATACGTCAGTAAAGGCATTAATTAAAGGGTAGATGTCCTTGACTGTTGCTTTCAGTCAGGTTAGTATTGTGATAGGAAAACTGATTCTTTGTTTTAAGTTTTGATCACGAAGGCAGTTCAGGGAGGGCATATGAAACGAGTGTTGTTTATCGCTATCCTCGGATCTCTTATTGGATTGATGGCGTGCTCGGACTTGCAGAGCGCAAACGATGTGCCTCGCATTTCAAAGGATGAGCTGAAGACTAAACTTGGATCATCTGATGTGGTTCTTCTCGATGTGAGGGCTAAGGCCGATTGGGAAAAGAGTGATGAGAAGATTACAGGAGCCGCGCGGATGGACCCTGAGACTGTTGATGCCTGGGCCGGCACATTGCCGAAAGACAAGGAGATAATCCTCTACTGCGCCTGACCGAATGAAGGAACGAGCGCCCGTGTGGCGAAACAACTGATCTCGAAAGGCTTTAAAGCAAAGGCTCTCAAAGGCGGCTGGAGAGAATGGTCAGAGGCCAAATACCCAGTCGAAAAGAAGTAATCGATCGTAAATAAGCTATCCCCATGCAGCGAGCTGTTGCTACCGTAATTAGCTGGGATCTCACAATCCTGCTTATCGGCACAATGCCGTGCGTTAGTAATGGAAATCGAGAGTCTTGAAAAGAAGACTCCGTGTGGACTTTCAGGTGCAGTTTAGTTCGCAGCCATGCCCACAATGCGTTCTTTTGTGACTGCTCAATTTGAGCCTTTCGGTTTGAAACATACCATTTTAAGGGAAGTCCCGGCGCCGTTTAGTAAGATTATGCTGTTGTCCTCTCCAAAATGTGTTTATTACATCGGCATAAAACAGTTCTCTGGAGGTTCAACAATCTCAGACTTCAGTAAGTAAGAATGGTGCAGCAGAGATTTTAGGCGTAAATCCAAAGATGCTTGAATCGAGAATGCAAAGACCGGGAATCCAAAGAAGCAAGAATAATACCTGATATATCAGTAAACTCCTGATATATCAGAAGTGCAGGGTCTTTCAAGGTATCATTCCCTCATATTAGTCTTAGCTTAAACGTCAATGTTTTCAATCTCATAGGAACTCCTGTCCTGTACGGGGGAAATCAACGCCGAGGTCCGCCGCGAGGCAGCCCTGCTCAAGACAGGAGCCCTGCAGAGCGCGATTTTCAACAGCGCTAACTTTTCAAGCATCGCTACCGACGCGAAGGGCGTTATCCAAATCTTCAACGTCGGCGCCGAGCGAATGCTGGGCTACACGGCTGCCGAAGTGATGAACAAGATCACCCCAGCCGACATTTCCGATCCTCAGGAGTTGATAGTGCGCGCCAAGTCTTTGAGCGTCGAGATCGGGACCCCTATTACTCCGGGCTTCGAGGCACTGGTGTTCAAGGCCTCGCGCGGCATCGAGGACATTTACGAACTTACATATATCCGAAAGGATGGCAGCCGCTTCCCGGCAGTAGTATCGGTCACGGCACTGCGAGATGATCACGACGCCATTATTGGCTATCTGCTGATCGGAACCGACAACACCGCTCGCAAGCAGGTCGAAGCAGAACAGAAGCAACTCTCTCAGCGTCTGCGCGACCATCAGTTCTACACCCGCTCCCTTTTTGAGTCCAACATAGATGCTATCATGACCACCGATCTGTCCGGCATCATCACCGATGTCAATAAACAGATGGAGATGCTCACCGGTTGCACGCGCGATGAACTGATCGGCGCGCCTTTTAAGAACTACTTCACCGATCCTGATCGGGCCGAGGTGGGCATTAATCTGGTGCTGAGCGCAAAGAAGGTCACTAATTATGAGCTCACCGCGCGCGCCAGGGACGGCAAAGAAACTGTGGTGTCCTTCAACGCCGCCACCTTCTATGACCGGGACAGGAAGTTGCAGGGCGTGTTCGCCGCTGCGCGCGACGTCACAGAGAGCAAACGCCTGGATCATATGCTGAAGGAAAAGAACGTCGAACTGGAGAACGCTAAGTCTGTTGCGGAAAAAGCCAACCTCGCGAAATCTGAATTCCTTTCCAGCATGAGCCATGAGCTGCGCAGCCCGCTCAATGCCATCCTTGGTTTCGCTCAGCTGATGGAGGAAGATTCCCTGCCGCCAACGCCAGCCCAGAAGGAAAGCATAACCCAAATTCTTCAGGCGGGATGGCATCTGCTGAAGTTGATCGACGAAATCCTCGATCTCGCGAAGGTCGAGACCGGGCAGGTGCGGCTGTCGAAGGAGCCAGTATCGCTGGCCGAAGTCATGCTAGAATGCCAGGGCATGATCGAACCGCAGGCGCAACAGCGTGGCATCCGCATGACCTTTCCCCAGTTCGGCATACCATGGTTTGTTCTGGCCGATCGGATCCGGGTGAAGCAGGTGATCATCAATCTCCTTTCAAACGCGATCAAATACAACATCAAGCAGGGAACGGTCGAGGTGATATGCACTGAGAGCACACCGGGACGCATTCGCGTGAGCATCAGGGACACCGGCGCGGGATTGCTCCCGGAACAGCTGGAGCAGCTATTCCAGGCGTTCAACCGTCTCGGACAGGAGGCTGGCGGCGAGGAAGGGACAGGCATCGGCCTCGTGGTGGCCAAACAACTGGTCGAACTGATGGGGGGCGTAATCGGCGTGGAAAGCACCGTCGGGGTGGGAAGCGTGTTCTGGTTCGAACTCATCGAGGTTGCTGAGCCACACCTTTCCATGGAAGAATCCGACGCAGCGGCATTAGCACAACCTCATGTGCCTCGCAGAGCGGGGCTACACACACTGCTCTATGTAGAGGACAACCCGGCGAACATGAAACTGGTTGAGCAAATCATCGCGCGTCATCCCGATATTCAGTTGCTGACCGCTGTGAACGGAAATAGCGGCATCGAGATTGCGCGCGTATCTCTGCCGGATGTGATTCTGATGGATATCAATCTGCCGGGCATCAACGGATTCGAAGCCTTGCAAATTCTACGCTCAGACCAAGCCACGGCGCACATCCCCGTCATTGCCATAAGTGCAAATGCAATGTCGCTTGACATCGAGAGGGGCCTGAAGGCGGGATTCTTTCGCTATTTAACCAAACCTATCAAGGTCAATGAGTTCATGGAGGCACTGGATGTGGCGCTGGAATTTGCGGGACAAAAGGTCGGCCAGAGCAAATGAATAAGGACGAAGGTTATTGATGAACTCAGCCGATATTCTAACCGCCGCAATCCTGATCGTCGACGATCAGAAGGCTGATGTTCAACTGCTCGCACGAATACTGGCCTCAGCCGGGTATACTTCCGTTTCATCAACGATGGATCCGAAGGAGGTCTGCGAACTTCACCGCAAGAACCGCTACGACCTGATCCTGCTGGATCTCCAGATGCCCGGTATAGACGGATTCCAGGTGATGGAAAATCTGAAAGAAATCGAAGGGGCCAATTACCTTCCGGTTCTCGTCATCACTGCACAGCCGGATCAGGAGTTACGCGCGTTGCGAGCAGGCGCTAAGGATTTCGTCAGTAAACCTTTTCAGCTGGCCGAGGTGCTTGCACGCGTTAACAACATGCTGGAAGTGCGCCTTTTGCACGGGGAAGCAAAGAACTACAGTAAAGCGCTGGAACAAAAGGTTCAGGAAGTTGAGGCCAGTCGTGATCTGATCCGTCGCCAAAGTGACGAGGTCAAACTCCTATATGATAAAATCGTGGCGGAGCAGAAGCGGTCAATCGAGTTGAGCCTCCAACCTGGCGCCATGGTGGGCGTCGAAAAGGAGGAACGCTTCGCCACTCACTGGTTCCGGAGCTTGAGGCTCCGTCACCCCTGGCTGCAGATCAACCTGCTCACTGCCTTCGCCGCAGCCGCCGTGGTGGGCCTCTTCCAGGGAACCATTAACCGCCTGTTGATTCTCACCATATTCTTGCCGGTGTTGGCTGGCCAGTCGGGTAACACCGGTAGCCAGGCGCTGGCGATCACCCTGCGCGGGATCACTTTGGGTGACCTGGAATCGGGCAAGGAAAAAGCGCTGATCAGGAAAGAAGCTCTGCTCGGCTTACTCAATGGCGCGCTCGTTGGGCTGGTGGCGGCGATTGCCATGTATGTGGTCGCCAGAGCCCAGCATCTTCCCAGCGCTCCCATGCTCAGCGCAGTCGTGTTCCTCGCCATGATCGGCAGTTGCATCATCAGCGGTATCTGCGGCGCCATTGTGCCGCTCATCCTGAAGCGGCTTGGAACCGACCCAGTCACTGCTTCAAGCATTTTCCTCACCACCGTCACTGATGTGGCGAGCATGGGGCTGCTGTTATGGCTGGCGACGGTTCTGGTGAAGTGAGTGCCTGGAGCCAGAGTGAACGCCTATCAGTTTTTGCAATGTACTGTAACCCCCATCGATGAGCGTCGCTGAGAAACGAGATGAGCGCCAAGTAACTGCCGCTCCCGACATCTGAGGTTTTGTGACTGTTCATTTTGCGCGTTTCGTTTGAAACATGTCATTTTAAGGGAGGTCCAGGCGGCGTTGCTTTTAGGGAGTACTGTTTAACGGGAGCGACTCGTAAAATCTGTTGGTTATTTCCCGCAAACGTGGCTAATCATTAACGATCGTACTCTGCACACAGTTGCGGCAACCTGAACCTGTTATGTGGGGACACAACAGCGGAACGGTTTCCCATACCATATGGATGCTCGGATTTACGGGAGAAGTCCGCAGGTAACGGCTCAAGGATCACGGCGCGCGAAGCGAACCAGTGCATCCGCTAATAAGCTCGATCAATGACCCACTTTCTTCACTTTCAGTAGCACTGGTGGCGCTACAACTTGCGGCAGCTCTATTGGCCGCCAATCATTGGTCTTCATGGCATTCGTCCGATAATCTCTTAGAATAATGTGGTTTTGCTCTGGAACCACAATCACAGCAATGTCAAAATTCCATCCGATGTCATCCTGGACACCGAATGTAACTGAGACCTTCCATTCTCCACTTGTTGGATCAGCTCTCCCTTCGCCTTGCGGCCACCAAACACCCTCGAAATCTTCTCTCCTTGATAGAACCCAAAGGTGAGTTCCGCTTGGGATTGAGGCAATTCCTCTTATAATGTAGGTCCTCCGTACTTCCGTCCCCGCTCTGGCCGGATCTAGAATCTGCACTTTGGTTTCCTGCGCTAGAACGTTAAATGCATAGAGGAAAAGAGATGCAAATGAAGCAGTGACGCCGATAATAATTGATCTTCTCATCGATTTGCCTCCTTTTGGTAATGGCGATATTGCACAAGTGCACCGGAAAACAATGCACGGTACTTGACTGCCGCATCATCCAGATGCTTTGCTTCCTCATCTGATTTGGCACTTTCAAGAAGGGATCTATCGAGTTGAGCACACGCGCCTGAGGAAAGACTTCGTATGACTTTGTCATACCGTTCAAGGGCAGCGATGATGCTGTTTTCGGTCTGAGCAGCCAAGAATGATTCGGCGGCATCCAAATCATTATAAAGTCCCTTGCGGTGTAGTTCTGTTAGCAATAATGAACTGTTAAAGCCTTTGGCGATCTCGTTTGGTATATGGGAAACATCTTTCTTTTTATCAGTTGGTACTTTAGATGTAAATCGGCTTTCAATTTTGATCCAGTATCGGCACCGAAGATTGACCCATCTCATCTATAACATGTTGATTTACAGTGATGTTACAGGTTTAAGTTTCTCGAATTGGACGCCGATGCCTGG
>Ga0181539_1002711_pt1 | contig 17284 bp, 16 predicted proteins | sample PEATcosm2014_Bin_46_FD_119767 | JGI IMG/M metagenome (GOLD analysis project Ga0181539, IMG submission 119767) | Peatland microbial communities from MTU Mesocosm Facility, Houghton, MI, USA - PEATcosm2014_Bin23_60_metaG | ecosystem: Environmental > Terrestrial > Soil > Wetlands > Peat | place... | reverse complement strand
CTTGAAGAGGAAACGCTCCGAAATGAACCATTGACCCCTCAAGCCGAAAGGAACTATGAAATAAAGACGAAAGCTCGCTTGACAATTCCCATAGCAGGGACGCCTCGCCGAGGCGTCCGCGGGCGCGGCCCGCTTGCACGCGGGGCCGAGATGGAACAACAGAAGGCCGGCCCGCAGCGATGCGGGCTGTGCGCTCCCGGAAATTAGGACACTGCCGCCGCCTGCTGGACATTCCCATTTCGTCTGCTAATTTCTATGCCATGAGTTTTGTGAGCGAGTTTGACGCGCTGCCGCTGGACGGCTTGCTGGCCCGCGCTCGGGAGGCCTCGGCGGGAGAAGTGGCCGAGAGTCTGGCCAGGCCGGATTTGTCGCTGGTGGATTTCGCCCGCTTGCTTTCCCCGGCCGCGCGGGGCCGGCTGGAGAGCCTTTGCCAGCGCTCCCAGGCCTTGACCCGGCAACGCTTCGGCAAGGTCATCCGCTTTTTCGCCCCGCTTTACCTCTCCAACGAGTGCATCAATAATTGCAAGTATTGCGGCTTCTCGCGCGACAATCCCATCCTGCGCGTTACCTTGACCGTCGCAGAGGCGCTGGAGGAGACCCGCGCCCTGCGCGCGCAGGGCTTTCGCAATATCCTCCTGGTGGCGGGGGAACACCCCAAGTATGTTTCCCCCTCCTACCTGGTGGAATGCGTCACCGCCCTGCACGCCGAGGTGCCGGGCATTTCCCTCGAACTCGGCCCGATGGAACGGGAGCAATACCGCGCGCTGGTGGAGGCCGGCGCGGACGGTTTGGTCGTCTATCAGGAATCTTACGATCGCGCGATCTATGCCCAGATGCACACCTCGGGCCCGAAACGCGATTTTTACTGGCGCTTGGAAACACCCGAACGCGCCTACGCCGCCGGTTTCCGCCGCCTGGGCATCGGCGCGTTGTTCGGCCTGGGCGACTGGCGGCGCGAAGCCTTGTGCGTCGCGGCCCATGCGCTCTTTTTATTGCGCCACTGTTGGAAGGCCCAGTTGACCATTTCCCTGCCCCGCCTCCGCCCGTGCGCCGGCGAATTCCAGCCGCTGACCCACATCCACGAGCGCGATTTGGTGCAATTGGTTTGCGCTTTTCGCCTCCTGCTTCCTGACGCCGGCCTGGTGCTCTCCACCCGCGAATCAGCCAAATTTCGCGACGGGCTGATTCCCCTGGGCATCACCATGATCAGCGCCGGCAGCCACACCGAGCCGGGCGGTTACACCGGCGCGGGCGGCGCGAAAACCCATCGCACCGAACGCGGCCGCATCGTCCCCGCCGCCGTCGGGGCCAGCGAGTGGGCCCCGGTGCCCGGTACCACCAATGCCACCGTTCAATTCCAAATCGCCGACGACCGCCCGCCGGAGGAAGTGGCCCAATTGGTCCGCCAACTCGGCTACGAGCCGGTCTGGAAAGACTGGGACGCCGCCTTGACCGCCTGAAATGAACCAGGGTGTTGTCATCGCCAACGGGCGGAAAATTCCCACCCCTCTCCCCTGTTCCATCGAAGAATTCCTGCTCGCCCAAAAACTTCCCCCCCGCAGCGTGGTGGTCGAACATAACGGGCAGGCGACCGCCCCCTCCGAATTCCCCCGCCGCCCATTGGCCGACGGGGACCGGCTGGAAATCGTGAAAATCGTCGCCGGAGGATGAGTCCATGGCGGCCGAGAAGCTCACACCGGACATTGCGGCCCTGGCGGCGGCCATCCAAACCGAACTGCTCTTCGGTCAAGTGCTCATCCGCCGGTGTGCTGCCGGATTTGAGTTGCGCCACGCCGCCGACCGCCAAAGCGACCCGGCCGGCCTGCGCCTGCTCAGCGGGCAGGAAATTCGCCCTCTGGCCCAATGGACCTCCAGCGGCGCCTATCGCCCACTCAAGACCGCCCCCGATTTGCCCTCGGGCTGGCGCATCATCGCGGCGGACGTTTGCGCGCTGGCAGCCTCCCTCCAGCGCCTCTATCCAGGCGCCGTGGCCGATTGGTTTGCCGCCCGGGGGCCTCAGCCCCCCATCACCTCCTACCGCCAATTCACCGCCCGCCAATCCGGCATCTACCGCATCACCACCCGCCTCGACGATGCCGTCGCCGGCGCGATGATTCGCGCCTGCTGCCACCCCGATTTCTGCCTCAAACGCCGCCTCTGGACCGTCGGCGGATTGGCCGCCGAGAACTCCTCCGAAAAAAGCCTCATTCCCTGCTTGGAGCCTTGCGCCATCCTGCTGGAATTTGCCCGAAAAATCGCGCGTCTCCAACAACAACAACCCCCGCCCGACAAGGAAATCTCCGCCGCGGATGCCGGCGAGTGCGATTTCGACGCCTCGAACAACCCGCGCCGCAGGCGATTTAGCTTGGAAATGCAAGCGGCGACGGTTAAACCACAGCCTGATTAAACCCGGCTCTTAAGCGGATTAAACCCAGTGATTTGTTATTAGATGAAATTAATGAAACCGCAGTTTTCAACGTGTTTGGGGACAGCTTGCCTGCTCGCCTTCCTCCCCATCTCCGCGCCGGGCCAGGACGCCAAGACCGCGCCAACCAACGGCGTCAATACCAACCTGCTTTCCCATCTCCTGGCAGCCAGGGAGCCTGGCGCCGCCTGGGACGAGCTTCAGGAGGCCGCCGCGCATCCGCCCTCCCCCCCGGATGAATGGCAGCTCAAGGAACCCTCGCCGGATGAGGAGGCCAGATTCTTCCTGCCCTCGGCGTTGATTCTGGCGGACAAAGCCGTGGATTTTTATTCCAGATTTCCTGCGGACACCAACGCCATCGCGGCCAAATTGATGGAATTTGGGATCATCACTTGGGCCGTGGATCACGGTGCCACCAACCAGGCGACGCGGTTCGATGCCGTCGAGAAAGCCGTTCTGGCCGACCCCAAACTCTCGGAGGATGAACGATTTGAAATCCGCGACAATGCGGTCAGGCGGGCCGTTAATGCCAGGGAGCCTGAGGGCGACATGGCCATGCTGGCGGAATTTGAAAAGGGCGCGCGCATGATCGAGAAGGAGTTTCCCAAACGCCCTGATTTCTTCGTCATGCTCCTCCAAGTCGCCGAAAACAGCGATCCCGACAAGTCCCGCGCCCTCCTCAAAGAGATCGCCACCAACGACGCTCCCGCGGAACTCAAGGACGCCGCGGCCGACATGCAGAAACAACTGGATCGGGTCGGGACTGCCTTGACCCTGAAATTTACCGCCGTGGACGGCCGCCAGGTGGATGTGGCCAAAATGCAGGGCAAAGTCGTACTCGTCAATTTTTGGGCCACCGGTTCCGAGGCCTCTGTGGATTTGCTCTCCGAGATCAAGGAATCCTACGACAAGCGCCATGGCAAAGGCTTGGAGATTCTCGGCATCAACATGGATGAGGATAAGGAGAGCCTGACCAATTTTGTCGCGGCGCAACAAATGGCTTGGCCGCAGTTTTTCGACGCCCTGAACGCCCCCACAAATTATGCCGCCCAATTCGGCGTCAAGGGCGAGGACCTTCCCGCCGCGTGGTTGGTGGATAAAAAGGGAGTCCTCCGCTACATCAACGCCGGCTTCGACATGAACCGGAAAATTGACGCCCTTCTGGCCGAGTAGCCCCAGCATCGCCCCATGCACTGGCTGACCTATCTCCTCTGGCCCCACAACAAATTCCTGGGCATCGAGTGGTCCGTGTGGAAAGTCATCGGCTGGATCGGCAACGCGGTTTTTTCCTCGCGAGTCATCGTCCAATGGTATGTCACCGAAAAGCGGGGCCAGGTGGTCGTCCCTCCTTTGTTCTGGTGGTTGAGCTTGGCCGGCTCTCTGATCCTCCTGTCCTACGCGCTGTTTTACGAGCACGATTCGGTTTTCATCTTTGCCTACCTCTTTAACTGGATCCCTTACATTCGCAATCTGGTCATCCATCGCCGGCACCAGAAATCTCACATTCTCTGTTCCTCCTGCGGCGCCAAAGCGCCCCCTTCGAGCAAATTCTGCAATCAATGCGGCCTCAAACTCCCTTGAGATGCCCCCGGCCCGCCGGCTCCAGGGACCAGGCGGACCCGCTGCCCGGCCAGGGCGGCGGGCCAGCGGTGCTTTCTCAAATTAAATTAAATTCAATTGTCATTCCTGCCGATCAGTGGGTACAGTAGGGCCGTCAATGGCTCAGGCCATTTGCAGTCGTTCCTAGGCGTGCTATTCCATGAGTTCGGTGGATACAGTTACGGCTCCTGAAAATCCGGCCGCGAAGCGAGCCGGCGAGTTTTTCCGTCAGCAGAAGCTGGTCAATTTCAAGGCGACAGACCGGATGTTCGCCTGGCTTATTGCTTTTGAATGGCTGGCCGCCATGGCCACCGCCTCCTTGATTTCACCCCAGTACACCGAGTTGGCGCATATTCCGCAGGGCCATCTGATGGCCATGGCGGCTGGATTAGCCGGGCTGTTGTACCTGGTGCCCCTGACCCTGACTTTGTTCCATCCCGGCAAAGCCTACACCCGCCATGTCGTTGCCATCGGGCAGATGTTGACTCCTTCCCTGTTCGTCTATCTCACCGGCCGGGGCTTTGAAACCCATTTCTTCGTTTTCGGCGCCCTGGCTTCCCTGGCCGCTTATCGCGACGTCAAAGTGCTCCTGATGGCCACCATGGTCGTCGCCGTGGACGAACGGGTCAGCCAGTGGATCCTCCTGTCCTCTGTGGTTGGGCCAATTGGAATCCCCTGGACCTGGGTCGAATTCACCGGCTGGGTTTTATTCGAGGACACCCTCCTGGCCCTTTGGATCTGGGAGAGCCTGCGCCTGATGGCCGGCCTGGCCCGGCACCAGGCGGAGGAGGAAATCCTCAATGAAATCGTCGCCCGCGAGGTCGCCGAACGCATCGAAGTCCTCAAGCAGGAAAACACCAAATACCGCCAGATCCAAACCTCCTTGCAACGCAGTGAAGGCAAGTTCCGCTCCTTGAGCGAGTCCTCCCCCTCCGGCATTTTCCTCACCGACATGTCGGGGCGCCGCGTTTACAGCAATTCCGAGTGGCTCCACATGACCGGCCTGACGCAGAATGACAGCATGGGCGACGGCTGGACCCGGGCGCTGCATCCCGAGGATAAGGCCGCCGTCTTGCAGTTGTGGCAGCAATGCGTCCGCGAGGGCAAGGAATATTCCCAGGAATTCCGATTATTGACTCCACAGGGTGAGGTCCGCTGGGTCTCCTGCCGCGCCGCTTTGATTCATGCCGACCCCCCGGAACGGGATGAAAACAGCGAAATCTCCGAATCCGAGGATGGCCCGGAGGCCGGCGGTTATGTCGGCACCATCCGCGACATCACCGAGTATAAGAAGGTCGAGGAGGAACTCCGCCAGGCCAAGGCCAAGGCCGACGGCGCCGTCCGCGCCAAGAGCGAGTTCCTCGCCAAAATGAGCCACGAGATCCGCACCCCCATGAACGGCGTCATCGGCATGACCAACCTCCTCCGCGACACCCCGCTCAGCTCCCAGCAGCGCGAATATGCCGACGCTATTCGCCGCAGCGCCGAGTCCTTGCTCCTTTTGATCAATGACGTTTTGGACTTCTCCAAGGTCGAAGCCAAAAAACTCATTTTTGAAACCATTGATTTCGATCTCCAAGAGACCATCGAAGGGGCGCTGGAGCTTCTGGCCGAAACCGCCCAGGCCAAAAACCTCGAATTGGCCGGCTTCGTGCTGGCCGATGTCCCGACCCAGCTCCGGGGCGATCCCGGCCGTTTGCGCCAGGTCTTTGTCAATCTCGTCAGTAACGCCGTCAAATTCACCGAATACGGCGAAGTCGTCGTCTCGGTCTCCAGCCTGAGCGAATCGGAGACCCATGTCGAGTTGCGCTTCGAAGTGCGCGACACCGGCATTGGCATTGATCCGGCCACCCAGCCCAAACTCTTTCAGGTCTTCAGCCAGGCCGACAGCTCCACCACGCGCAAATACGGCGGCTCCGGCCTCGGTTTGGCCATTTCCAAGCAACTCATCGAATTGATGGGGGGGCAGATTGGCCTGACCAGTGTTCCGGGCCAAGGCTCCACTTTTTGGTTTACCGTCGGCTTCGAAAAGCAGCCCGTCGGCGCCAAGGCCGCCGCCAGCAAACAGGACAAGATCAATCTCCACATCATGATCGTGGACGACAACCGCACCAACTGCCAGATTCTGGAGGAGTTGCTGGCCTCTTGGGGCATGCGCTCCAGCACCGCCGGCGCCGCCCAGGAGGCCCTGGAAAGACTTCAGGATTCCGCCCACGATCCCATCGACGCCGTGCTGCTGGACAACCACATGCCCGGCATGAACGGCATCACTCTGGCCCAGGTCATCAAATCCGACCAATCCCTCTCCAAAACCCGCGTCATCCTCCTCACTTCCCTGGGCAAGCTCATGGACGACGAGAAACTGGCCGAGTACGGCATTTATGCCTGCCTGGTCAAGCCGGTCAAACGCGCCCGCCTCTACGAATGCCTCATCGGCCTCTCCAAGAGCCCCTCGGCCCTCCCGCCCAAGGCCAGCCAGGCCCCGGCCGCCAAGCCGCCTATCGTCATGCCCGACCAGCCCCTGCGCATCCTCCTGGCCGAGGACAACCTCATCAACCAGCGCGTCGCGGTCGCCCAATTGAAAAAACTGGGTTACACCCCCGACGTCGTCAGTAATGGCCTGGAAGCTTTTGAAATGGCCGGCCAAAAACCCTACGATGTCATTTTGATGGATTGCCAAATGCCCCAAATGGACGGCTATGAAGCCACCACCCACATTCGGATGCGCGAAAAAAACGAAGGCCGCAAACCCGTTTACATCATCGCCATGACCGCCAACGCCATGCAGGGCGACCGGGAAAAATGCCTCGCCGCCGAGATGAGCGATTACCTCTCCAAGCCGGTCAAAGATTCCGAACTCAAGAAAGCTCTCGAACGCGCCCCCCTCCTGTCTGCGCCCGGCGCCGACGAGCCGTCGCCCGACCTCGTGCCCCCGGATGTCACCAGCGACAACGATTTGGTGGATCTGGAACGACTGGAAGCCGCGGCCAACGAAGACCCCGGAATGTTGCAGGAATTAGTTGACCTTTATTTCGCCCAAGCCAAAGATCTGATGAACGGCCTCCGGGGGGCCATCACCGCCGGCTCGGCCAAAGATGTGGATCATTTTGCCCACAAACTCGTCGGCGCCAGCCTGGCCTGCGGCATGTCGGCCATGGTCCTTCCGTTGCGCGCGTTGGAACGTCAGGGCAAGGAGGGCCATCTGACCAACGCCGAAGCCTTGTTTGCCCAGGCCAGCCGCCACTTGGAACTGACCCGCGACAAGGTCGGCACTTACGTCCGCGAATACCAACACCAGTGACACCAAACCCGGATCAATCGCAGTCCCCCGCCGGCGAGCCTGCCGTGGATTTTGAACAATTACTGGCCGCCGCCAGTGAGGACCTCCAAATCCTGCGGGAATTAGTCCACCTTTATTTCGACCAGGCCGCCGAGATCATGACCCAGTTGGGCCAGGCGGTCCAGCGGCGCTCTGCGCGCGACGTGGATTATTTGTCGCACAAGCTGGTCGGCGCCAGCCTGGCTTGCGGCATGTCCGCCTTGGTGGCGCCTCTGCGGGAATTGGAGTCGCTCGCGCGCAAAGACAATCTGGCCGGCGCGGATGAATTGATGGCCTTGGTGGCCGGCAGACTCGAATTGGTCCGCGCCGCGGTCCAGGAATATCTTGCCAATCACAAAACTCAGTAGCGTGGCCGCATGAAGAAAATATTGATTATTGAGAATGACCCGATCCTGCGCGGCATCTATCGGCGCAAGTTCGACCTCTCCGGCTTCGTGGTCGAGGCGGTTGACGATGGCCCCATCGCCTTGGAAACCATCCCGGTTTTCCAGCCCAATTTGATCCAGATGGACATCACCCTTCCAAGCATGAGCGGCACCGAGCTGATCCGCAAGATTCGGGGATTAAGAGGGTTCCACATCGTCCCCATCGTCGTCCTTTCCAGTTTCTACCGTCCGGACCTGATCAAGGGAGCCTTCGACGCGGGTGCCAACAAGTGCGTCTCGAAAATGGATTGCACGCCCAACTTGGCGCTGGAAATCGTCGAACAGATCTTCAGCGGGGAAATTGTCGGCCTGTACCCTTCTCCTTTGGGGGCCTCTCCCATTCCCACGAGCATGCCTCCTCCGCCGCCGGCCAAAACCATCGCGCCCGTCCCGTCGCCCGCGCCCGCCGCTCCGCCTCCGCCTCCGCCTCCGCCGCCTCCTCCTGCCTCGGCCCCTTCGCCCCTCTCGTCCCCGCCGGCCACAGTTTCTTTGCCCAAGCTCTTCATTCCGCCTTCGCCGCCGAGATTTGGTGCGTCCACCCCGGTGTCCGCGGCGCCGGTCGCGCCTGCCGAACATCCGGTCGCGCCTGAAAGAATTCCTGCGCTCGCCCCGACTATCAAGATGCCCAAGCTCTCGCCACCCGGCCAGAGCATTCCCGCGCCGACGCCCACCCCGATTCTCTCCTTCGCCCGGCCTGCCCCCGCGCCAAAAATGCCGGGCCTGGCCGAGCCTTCGCCCCCGCCCGCGTCCCCGGCGCCGGAGCCTGCCGCCGCGGCCGGGGAAAGCGCTGAAACGACCGCGCCGGATTTTGGTTCTGACGCCACCTCCTCCTTTCGTCTGGAAATTCGCCAGGAATTTCTCAAGCGCGTCCCGCAAATCCAGGCCGACCTGCGCGAGCGCGTGGGGGCGCTGGTTCGCAGCAAAAGCACCACCGAGCAACTTTCCCTTTTGCACGGCTTCAACACCTCCATTTCCTCCTTGGTCGGACTGGCGGGCATTACCGGGTTCACCCGCATCGCCCATCTGGCCGGCGCCATGGAAGCGTTGATCAAGGACCTGCAAAAGAGGCCAAAGCAAATGACCAGCTCCGTGCTGCGGACCATCGCCCACGCCTCCGATTGTTTGAACGTGCTCTTCCGCGACATCAACCAGGGGGCGCAGGAGATTCCCGAATCGCTCCTCATTCTGGCCGTGGACGACGAGCCTATTTCCCGCCGCACCATTTCCGTGGCCCTGGCCAAGGCCAACCTGCGGTGCATCTGCATCGAAGAATCCAAAATGGCCATGACCATCCTGGCCGAAAACCAGTTTGACCTGGTTTTCCTGGACGCGGAGATGCCCGTGATGAACGGCTTCGAATTATGCGCCGAATTGCGCAAATCCGCCACCAACAAAACCACCCCCGTCATCTTCGTCACCAGCCTCACCAACTTTGAGGTCCGCGCCCAGTCCTCCCTGGCCGGTGCCAACGATCTCATTGCCAAGCCGTTCCTGATGATGGAGCTGGCCGTCAAGGCCCTGACCTATCTCCTCCGCCCAAAATCCATTCTGGACGTCAAAAGCCAGCCGGGCGGGAATTGAGCCGCGTGGCATGCCTTGCCACAGCCCGCCCGACACCCCGCAGCCTTATGATCGAAGCCCGCGAACTGACCAAAGTTTTCCGCGACAAAAAACGCGGCGAAATCCGGGCGGTGGATCGCGTGAGCTTTCGCTGCGAGCCGGGAAGAATCTTTGGGCTCCTCGGCGTCAACGGCGCGGGCAAGACGACCTGTCTCCGCACCCTGGCGACGATTCTCCGCCCCAGTTCCGGCACCGCCAGCGTCCATGGGTACGATGTGCTCCGCCAACCGGAAAAGGTGCGCTCCCACATCGGTTTCCTCTCCACGGCTACGGCCCTTTACGGGCGGCTGACGGCGCGCGAAATGGTGGAATACTTCGGCCGGTTGCAGGGCTTGTCCGAGGCTCTTCTGCGCGAGCGCCTGGATGCCATTTTCGCCGAACTGGACATGCACGAGTTCGGCGACCGGCGTTGCGACAAGCTTTCCACGGGAATGAAACAGAAAGTCTCCATCGCTTGCACCCTGGTCCACGATCCGCCCGTGATGATTTTTGACGAGCCAACCAACGGGCTGGATGTTTTGATCTCCCGCACGGTCCTCAATTTCATCCGCCATTGCCGCCAGCGGGGCAAGACGGTCATCTTCTCTACCCACGTCATGCGCGAAGCCGAGAAACTCTGCGACACCATCGCCCTCATCCATCACGGGGCCATCTTGGCCGAGGGCACCCTCGCCCAGTTGCGCGAACGGGCGGGCGCCCAGGACCTGGAGGACGTCTTCATCTCCATTGTCGAGGGCAGCCGATGAGCCTGCGCCACATTTTCATCGTATATCGAAAGGAACTGCTCGACCTGCTCCGCGACCGGCGCACGATCATCTCAATGATCGTCGTGCCGGTATTCATCATCCCCGTGCTGATGACCGGCGTCGGCGGCGCGGCGGTCAAAATCGTCATCAAGGCCCAACAGCAAATCCCCGATGTGATGGTGCTGGGCGGCGAAGATTCCCCCGCCACCCTGGCCGCGCTGCGGGCGCTGCGGACTGTCAAACTCGCTCCGCCCAGCGCCGATTTCACCAATCTGATCACCGAGAAAACCATCCGCGCCGCCGTGGCCATTCCAAAAGGCTTCGATGCCGCCTTGCAAAGCGGCGAACCCACGGGCGTCCAAATTTATATTTACGAAGGCGAACTCCGCTCTTCCATCGGCGCCAAGGCCCTGGAAAGCTTCTTCCAGGATTTGCGCGAACGGACGGTGCGGGAACGCATGGCTGCGCGCAACGTGCCCGAAATGCTCCTCCACCCGCTCAACATCCGCCAGACCAATGTCGCGCCGCCTAAAAAGGTCAGCGGCAACCTCCTCGGCTCCATCATCCCTTACCTTATCATCCTCATGTGCATGACCGGCGCCCTGTATCCCGCGGTGGATTTGACGGCGGGCGAAAAGGAACGCGGCACCATGGAGACGCTTTTGTGCAGCCCGGTCGCCCGCACCGATCTGGTCCTTGGCAAATGCGCCATGGTGCTGACCGCCTCCCTGGTCACCACCCTGCTCTCCCTCGGTTCCACCGGCGCTTCTTTCATGCTCGCCAAAAAAATGGCGGCCGGCATGGCGGGCGGCGGGGAACTGCCTTTGACGATGGACGTCTCCTCACTGGCCGCGGTGTTCGTGATGATGCTGCCGGTGGCCATCTTCTTTTCCGCGACGATGCTGGCCATCGGGTTGTTTTCGCGCTCCTCCAAGGAGGCGCAGAGCTATCTGCAACCGCTCTTGATCCTGACCATCCTGCCGGCCGTCGCCTCCCTTCTCCCCGGCGTTGAATTGAACTACAGACTTTCCTTGATCCCCGTGCTCAACGTGAGCCTGGTCTGCAAGGAAATCCTTTCCGGCACGTTTCACTGGAACTACATTGCGTTGATTTTCGCCTCCACCTGCGTTTACGCCTTCGCCGCATTGTCCGTGGCGGTGGCGCTCTTCAAACGCGAGAGTGTGCTCTTCCGCACCTGAATCAATCTTCAAGACGGCGCCCGGGCGATTTGAATGTCGGCGATTTGGATTGCAACTTTCCCCCGCAGGCGGGTTAAATAGAGGAGAGAATCGGCCCGATTGGCCGCGCTGTTATGGCACAATTTACTTATAAGGCCCGAAAACGTTCGGGGGAAGTCGTCACCGGCCTTCTGGAAGTGGCGGACCGGGGCGCGGCGTTGATGCAGATCGAGCGCCTGGGCCTCTTCCCCATCGCGGTGGAGATGCCCAAAGGCGCCGCCGCCGCCGCCGCCGCGGCAGCCGCCGCAGGTCAAAAACCGGAAGGAAAACGCGGGGCGTGGGCGGAATTTCTGCCCCCGACGCTGCGCCAGTATTTTCAGCGCCAACGCAAACCCAAATTGCAGGAACTGGCCACCTTCACTAATCAACTGGCCAACTTGATTAAGTCGGGCATGCCGCTGACGGTGGCGCTCAATAGCATGACTCACCTCGAAACCAAGGGCATTCCCGCCGAAGTCAGCCGCCAGCTCAAGCAGGATGTGATGGAAGGCAAGGGCCTCTCCGAAGCCATGGCCAAACAAAAGGTCGTCTTTTCCGAACTTTACGTCAACATGGTCAGGGCAGGGGAGCAGAGTGGCGCGCTCGAACAGGTGCTGCGCCGGATGGGGGATCATTTCGAGCGATTTTCCCAAGTCCAGCAAAAGTTCACCTCCGCCATGATTTACCCGCTTTTCCTGGTGAGCGTGGGGATTTTCATCAGCATTTTCTTCATGACCGTGATGCTGCCGGCCTTCATGTCGCTATTTGAGGACATGAACATCACGCTGCCGCTGGCCACGAGAATTCTGATTGGCCTCAACGATTTCATCAAACATTGGTGGTGGGTGATGTTCGGGACGATCGTGGTGGCGGGCATTATCTTCAATCGTTTCCGGGCCACCGAAGGGGGCAAGGAGACCATTGACCGGTGGAAAATCACCGTGCCGATCGTGGGCAAAGTGGTGCGTCTGCATCTTTTCGGGCAGTTTTCCCGCACACTGGCCACGCTGCTGGAGAACGGGGTCCCGGTCTTGAAAGCGCTGGAGATCACCGAGCAAATCATTCCCAATCGCATCATCAAGCAAGCCATCGCCAAAACACGCCAGGAGGTGACGGACGGAAAAACCATTTCCCAGCCGCTGGCCCGCAGCAAAGTATTCCCGCAATTGATGGTCGATTTGATCAAAATTGGGGAGGAAACCGGCGACATTCCCGGCGCCTTGAGCAATCTGGCCGAAACTTACGAGATGGAACTCAACATCGGCTTGCGGGTGATGACCAGCATGATTGAGCCGGTGATTCTTTGTGTGATGGCTTTGGGGGTCGGCTTTTTGCTCCTGGCCATTTTCTCGGCGCTCTTCGCCATCACCGCGAGCATTCACTCCTGATCCTTTTGCCCCCGTGAACACTTATCCGCCGCCTTATGCCAGTTCACGTGGATTCATGAGAACATTCCAGATCAGCCAAGGAGGATTCACGCTGATCGAAATCTTAATTGTAGTGGGAATCATTGGCTTGACGTTGACGCTGGGGGTGCCGGCGTTTGTCAAAGCCCTTCAAAAAGAAGGAATGCGCAAGGCCCAGTCTGATTTGCTGGAAGCATGCAAGAACGCCCGGGGAGAGGCCATTCTCAAGGCCGCGCCCCAAGACCTCATTTTCAGGCCGCTGGACAAGAGCTTCTCCGCTCCCGGCGGCGTTTCGGCAGCCCTTCCCGAAAGCGTGGACATTGATCTGTTGGGTGTGAACGAAATATCATACGAGCAGGAAGAGTCGGCCCGGGTCCGGTTTTACCCCAATGGCACGAGTGATGAATTTATCATCGTCATCCATTCACTCAAGGACGGGTCGCGGTGTACCATCACCCTGGACCCCGTGACGGCGTTGGCCGAGGTCCTGCCCGAAAGATGAAACCGCGCGAAAAAAATCCCGGAAGCCAGGCGGCGTTCACGCTCATCGAAGTCATGATCGCCGTGGCGATATTTTTCGTGGCCATGTTTGCTCTTTTGGCGCTGCTTAATTCCGGCCTTCATGCCGCCTCCATCTTGCGCAAGAACGCGCCGACCGCCGGGATGGCCGTGGCGGAGTTGACCCAAACCAACAAACTTGAAGAAGGCTACAAAGCGGGTGATTTTGGCGAGATTTATCCCGACTACACCTGGCAGGAAAACATTTGGGAGGTGGCGACCAATGGACTTTTTCAAGTGGATGTGACCGTCCTGCACCGCGACGCGTTTTATTCCTCCATGAGCATCCTGCTTTACAAACCCGAATCGGGCCATTGACCAGACGAACATGAAAACCCGCTCCCGCGCCTTCACACTCATAGAAATCATGATCGCCATCACGGTCTTCGGGGTGGTGATGATGGGCATGATGGCGACCTGGAAGTGCATCGTCAACGGCACGCAAGTGGGGGAGGCGGCGGCGGCGGCGGCCCAGCGCGCGCGCATCAGCATCAAGACGATAGAAGACGCGCTGGTGAACACGGAGATTTCCAGTAAAAACATCCAGTATTACTCGTTCGTGGCGGACACCAGCCGCGAGAATTTTGCCTCGCTCAGCCTCGCCGCCCGCCTGCCCGCCTCGTTCCTTTGCTCCGGTTATTTCGGCGACAACGTCATGCGCCGGGTGACTTTTGACGTGGAGAAAGACGCCCAAGACCGGCTGGACCTTGTCATGACCCAAGCGCCGATTCTGGCCATCACCAGCCCGGAATATCCTCCCAAGTCCATCACCCTGGCCAAAGATGTGACATTCTTTGGCCTGGAATTTTGGTCCCCCGCCGACGACGATTGGCACACCGAGTTTCTTAAAACCAATGAAATTCCCCCGATGGTGCGGATCACCCTGGGGATCGGCCACTCGGCCGCCGACCCCTCCATTCCGTATGACATCATTTCCCGGGTGGTCGTCATGCCCACCCAGGCGCATTGAAAACTCGACCCACCCAATCCCCGCCTCCGCGCGGCATCGCTTTGATGCTGGTGATGGTGATTATTTTCGCGCTGACGGTCATCATCGCCGCCTTCGCCTATTCCATGAAGGTGGAGATGCGGCTGGCGCAGGTCACTGATTATAACGTGCAACTGGAATGGATGGGCCGTTCCGGCGTGGAATTGGCCCGCTATGCCCTGTCCATGAAATGCGCCGGCCAGGAAGGGGTTGATTCACTGAACCAGTTTTGGGCCGGCGGGACCAGTCCTTGCAGCAATGACCTGCCGCCCATTTCTCTCAAAGACTTTCCGCTGGGCAACGGCAAAATCTCCGTCACCATCACCGATATGGAGCGCAAATGGGACATCAACGTGGTGGCCGATCCGAAAGGCCCCAAACTGGACGTCTTGCAGAAGGCCGTCATGTTGGCCGGCGCGACCGACCCTTCAGCCTCCTCCACCATCGTTGACTCGATCCTGGATTGGGTGAATCCCAACACCGATTCTCATTTCAACGGCGCCGAAACCGAATACTACTCGCGTTTGGATCCTCCCTACAATTGCAAGAACGGGCCGATTGACGACCTGTCGGAATTGCTGCTCATCAAGGGGGTCACTCCGGATATTTACTGGGGCGCAAACTCCACCAACCACCCCGTCTCCCCCTATCAGCTGGCCGGCCCGACCGGATTCGACCACACCCCTCGGAAAACCAAGAGCCGCTTCAGCAACGAGGCCGACAAGGAGACCAATGTGGTGGGTCTGGCCGATCTGTTCTCCCCCATGGGCGCCAAGCTCAACATCAACACCGCCTCCGCCGCAACCCTGCAATTGCTGCCTGGGATTGATGAGAACACCGCGGCGCGAATCATTCAAATGCGGGCCGGCCCGGACGGAATTGACGGCACGGACGACGACGCGCCGTTCCATAGCGTGGGCGAATTAAACAGCGGGCTTCCCGGAGGTGGCGGCCCGGGCGGACTAGTGGGCGTCGCGCCGCCCGCTGGCGTTCCTGGAGCGCCGGCGGCTGGACTCCAGGTCGCCGGGCTGGCGGCTTATTGTGACGTGCGCAGTTACGTCTTCGAAGTCCACGTCGCCGCGGAAATCAACGGGGTCAAACGCAATTTCACCGGCATTGTCAGCCGTTCGGGGCCAAATGCCAGCCAGGTGACTTGTGTCCGGTTTTACTGGGAGTGACCCCTTCTTCAGCATGCGCCGGGTTATCTTCATCACAGGCACGGGGACCGGCGTTGGAAAAACAGTATTAACAGCTCTCCTCCTGAGCCATTTGCGCCGCGAAGGGCATGACGCCCTGGCCGTCAAACCCTTTTGCTCCGGCTCCCGCAACGACGCCCGCCTGCTGCAAGGCCTCCAAAAGGACGCGATGACGCTGGGCCAAACCAACCCGTTTTTTTTCAGACGGCCCCTGGCCCCATGGGTGGAGGCAAGAGAGAGGCGCGTTGAGCAAATCCCTTTGCCAGAAGTCCTGCGGAAGATCCGCGCCATCAGTCGGCGTGCCAGATTCGTGCTCTTGGAAGGCTGCGGGGGTGTTTTGGTGCCGTTGGGAGATGGATATGGGATCGGAGACTTGATGAGGGAGATGGTCTTCAATCATGCTGGGAGACAATGTAATATCATTGCAGTGGCCCCGAATTGCCTGGGGACCATTAACCATACATTGTTGACCGCAAAATATCTGCAATCTATTGGTATAAAAGAGTTTGTGGTCGTGATGATGGGGCAAAAGAGGCCGGATTTATCGTCCCGGAGCAACGTTCATGCCATTGGGGAGTTGCTGCCGGGGGCTCCGGTTCATTTATTACCGTATTTGGGGGAAGGGGCATCGAATATTGCGGTTGTGAAACAAAATGCAAAATATTTGAAGAAAACGCTTGCACAGGTGTTGGATAGTGTTAAATTGGCTCCAGTTCCTTCCAAATGGAAGGGGGATTGCAACAGAAAAAGTTGCGGCCCGTCAAAGCAGGTGCCTGAGACGCCGATTTGAAAGACGAAAATCGGCGCCGGGGCTTTTTGTCCTTTGACGCGGGAAGAATTTTGGGTGGAAGCACCCGATGCTCATTGAAAATTGAATTGTGCGAGTAGTGAGAGCCCCTTTGAGGTCCGCCCGTTAGTTTGGCGGGCTTCAGAGTTTTAAAATTGCAAAATCAGTCCGGCCAACCCCCGGACAAGATTCAAGCTAACGTTTTTAACGGAGAGTTTGATTCTGGCTCAGAACGAACGCTGGCGGCGTGGATAAGACATGCAAGTCGAGCGCTGATTGGAGGGTAGCAATATTCTTCAGTCGGAGCGGCGCAAGGGTGCGTAACACGTGGGTAATTTGCCATGAAGTTGGGGATAACTTGCTGAAAGGCGAGCTAATACCGAATGTGGCCCGATGGAGGCATCTCTGTCTGGCTAAAGCTGGGGACCGCAAGGCCTGGCGCTTCTTGATAAACCCGCGGCCTATCAGCTAGTTGGTGAGGTAACGGCCCACCAAGGCTATGACGGGTAGCTGGTCTGAGAGGACGACCAGCCACACTGGAACTGAGACACGGTCCAGACACCTACGGGTGGCAGCAGTCGAGAATTTTTCACAATGGGGGAAACCCTGATGGAGCGACGCCGCGTGGGGGATGACTGGCTTCGGCCCGTAAACCCCTGTCATTTGCGAACAAACCTCTCCACCCAACACGTGGAGAGTTGATAGTAGCGGAAGAGGAAGGGACGGCTAACTCTGTGCCAGCAGCCGCGGTAATACAGAGGTCCCAAGCGTTGTTCGGATTCACTGGGCGTAAAGGGTGCGTAGGTGGCCGGGTAAGTCTGATGTGAAATCTCGGAGCTTAACTCCGAAACGGCATTGGATACTATCCGGCTGGAGGGTCGGAGGGGGGACTGGAATTCTCGGTGTAGCAGTGAAATGCGTAGATATCGAGAGGAACACCAGTGGCGAAGGCGAGTCCCTGGACGACTCCTGACACT
>Ga0181539_1002710_pt1 | contig 17287 bp, 8 predicted proteins | sample PEATcosm2014_Bin_46_FD_119767 | JGI IMG/M metagenome (GOLD analysis project Ga0181539, IMG submission 119767) | Peatland microbial communities from MTU Mesocosm Facility, Houghton, MI, USA - PEATcosm2014_Bin23_60_metaG | ecosystem: Environmental > Terrestrial > Soil > Wetlands > Peat | place... | reverse complement strand
CAACGTCACCAAGATCATCGCCGGCAAGCCCGGACCGCTCCGCCTTCGCGAGCGGCTCTACGGCTCTTTCGTAGGCAACCTGATCCGCGCCAGCGGCGACATTGACGTTTACATCATCAAGGGCGAGCCGGAGCCGGCCGAGATCACGCGCGCGGTGCGCGTCGAAGCGCCCATCGAGTGGACACGGTACGCCTGGGCGGCGCTGGCGGTGCTCGCCTGCACCCTCCTGGCCTGGGCTATGCGCAAGAAGTTCGATCCGTCAAACCTGGTGATGGTCTATCTGCTGGGCGTTGCGCTCATCGCCGCGCGGTTCGGGTTCGGCCCGGCCATCCTCTGTTCCATCCTGAGCGTCGTGGCCTTCGACTTCGCTTTCGTCAAGGTCTATTTCAGCGTCACGGTCGCCGACATCCAGCACCTCGTGTCGCTGGCCGTCATGCTCGCGGTGGCCCTGATCATCAGTTCGCTGACGTCGCGGCTGCACGTGCAAGCCCAGGACGCCGGCGAGCGCGAGCGCCGCACCGCCGCGCTCTACTCGATGAGCGGCCAACTCGCCAGCAACTGGGGGACGGCCAAGCTCCTCGACGTCGTCGTGCGCCATGTGGCGGAAGTCTTGCAGAGCGAGGTCGCCGCCCTGATGCCGGACGAGACCGGCCAGCTCGTGATCCGGGCCGGAAACGAGGCGGCCTTTCCGATGGACGCGCGCGAACGCGGCGTGGCGCACTGGGTCTTCGACGTCGGCCGCGCCGCCGGCCTGGGGACCGACACCATGCCCGGGGCGGAGTGCCTTTACGTGCCGCTGAACGGCACGCGCGGCGTGGTCGGCGTGCTGGCCGTGCGGCCGCTGCACGCGGGCCTTCCGCTGACGCCGGACCTGCTCCAGCTTCTCGAGGCGTTCGCCGCGCAGGCCGGCATGGCCGTCGAGAGCGACCGCTTCGCCGACGAGGCCCGAAAGGCGCAACTGGAAGTGGAAGTGGAGAAATCGCGCAACGCGCTTCTGAACTCCGTGTCTCACGACCTGCGGACGCCGCTGTCGGCGATCACGGGCGCCGCCAGCACACTCGTCGAGCGGGACGAGCAAATGCCGCCCGCCGCCCGCCGCGAACTGGCCGAGACCATCAGCGAAGAGGCCGCCCATCTCAGCCGCCTGGTCACCAACCTGCTCGAAATGACGCGGCTGGAATCCGGCGCCGCCAAGGTCAAGAAAGAGCCCTGCCCGATCGAGGAGGTCGTCGGCAGCGCCCTGACCCGAATGGAGAAACAGTTGAGCGGGCATCCGGTGGTCACCCATATTCCCGCCGACCTGCCGCTGGTGCCGCTGGACGTGATTCTCACCGAACACGTCTTCATCAACCTGCTGGAGAACGCGGCGAAATACACGCCCGCCGGCTCCCCGATCGAGATCTCCGCGATGGCGTCGGACGGGCAAGTGACCGTGGAGATCGCCGACCGCGGGCCCGGCATCAGCCCCGGCGACGAGAAGAAGATCTTCGAGAAATTCTACCGCGGAAAGCTGGCCGGCAGCGCCTCCGGCGTCGGCCTGGGACTGACCATCTGCCGCGCGGTCGTCCAGGCCCATGGCGGGAAAATCTGGGCGGAGAACCGCCCGGGCGGCGGCGCGTCGTTCCGGTTCACCCTGCCGCTGGTGCCGTAACCGACAGCGACGACTGGGACAGGACAGCCGGATCAAGAGGTCCGAGCCTCCTGGCGGAGAACGGCGCGAGTCTTCCGGTCATCGAGGACAAGCCGCCGATCGTCCGCTTCCGGCGCAACAAACAGATCAGTTCGGCGCCGATCGAGTTCCGCCTGCCGGCGTTCCTGGTGAACCACGGCGGGAAAGTCGCCGCGGAGCCCCGGTTGCGGCACAGGCTCGAGGGCAACCGCGCGCGTCCCAACTACGTCCCCATCGAAGCCGGCGTCGGCGACCGGTTCAGGCCCTACCGCGCGACAGGATCTCTTCCGGCCGCTTGAGATGCCGCGATTGGACCGAGCGGTTCAGCCGCTCGATTTGCGGCGCGCCGATGCGCTTTCTATAATCAGGGCGTGCCGGCTTCGAGATTTCGACCAGCGGGCGGGCGATGACTTCGCTCGCTCTCTTTTTATGGGTATCCGCTCCGGCGAACGATGGGCGCTTCCTGGAAAAAGACTCTCTATTCGACCTGCATCGCCCAGTTCATCGCGATGGTCGGCTTCGGATTCGTATTGCCGTTCATGGCCTTCTACATCCACGACCTCGGCGTGCCGGAGGGTCCGCAGGCGGACAAATGGGCCGGCATTCTCGTGACGGCGATGGGCATTCCCATGGCGATCTGCTCGCCGATCTGGGGCTGGATCGCCGACCGGTATGGCCGCAAAAGCATGGTGCTTCGGGCCATGTTCGGCGGCGCGATCACCGTGGTGCTGATGGCGTTCGTCCAGAACGTACATCAACTCCTGGTCCTGCGCATTCTTCAGGGTATTCTCACCGGCACCATCATGGCGAGCATAGCGCTCGTCGCCGCCGCGGCTCCGCTGGAGCGCTCCGGCTATGCGCTCGGCCTGGTCACCGTCTCCGCGAGCGGCGGCAACTTCATGGGCCCGTTGCTGGGCGGCTACGCGGCCAAATTCGTCGGCTACCGAGCCACCTTCATCGTGGCCGGAGCGATTCTTTTCATCGGCGGCTTTATCGTCGCTTACGGCACGGAGGAGAAGTTCGAGCGCCACGCCGCCAGCCGGACGGGCGTGACCCGCGCGTTCCTCCCGCTGCTGGCGACCGGGTCGTTCCTGGTGCCGCTGCTGACGCTCTGCCTGATCACCTTCGCCGCCACCGCGCCCGCGCCGATCTTCCCCTATTTCGTCAAGAGCGTATCCGCCCTGGACGACAAAAGCGCCGCCGCCCTGACCGGCATCATCATCTCGGTGGTCGGTCTCGTCGAAACGCTCTCCGCGTGGATCTTCGGCAGCTTCGGCGACCGATGGGGACACCGGCAAGTGATGATGGCCGCCGTGGTCTGGGGCGGGATCATGGCCGGGCTGCAAGCCTACGCGCGGAACATCCCGGAACTCATGACGTTCCGCGTCCTGTTCGCGTTCGGGATGGCGGGGATTTTCCCCACCGCCAGCGCCATCATCCGCAAAGTCGTGCCCGAGCACAGCCTGGGCAAGGCCTTCGGCCTCGTCGCCTCGCTGAATGCCTTGGGATGGGCGTTCGGCCCGCTCGCCGGCGCGTACTTATCCGCGTACATGCGGGATTATCGGCCCACGTTCACGCTCTCCGGAGTCGCGTTGTGCGTCGTCTCGCTGTTCATCGCCTGGCGCGTGAAGGAACCGCCTGGCCCTGATGAGGGCCTCCAGGCAAGCGCACCGAGCGCCGATCCGTAAGCGGCGGCTCGAGCGGTCATCAAACCGACTGGATCGCCCGTTTCCCCCCGGCGCCGTCCCATACGCCGGCTAACCGACACCACCGGCACCGACGACGGCACCGGCATCGCAAAACCGCACGCCGGCCGATGCGTGCTCATGCGCCAGCTCGTCGCCGAGGCGCTTGTTCTGGCGGCGACGCTGCCGCGAGAAGTGCTGCTTAGAATCTGCCCTGCACCGGATATGAGGAATTCAGGATGAAATGACAGTCGTGCCGCGCAATTCTGAGGCGCGTCCGGGCGCTTCAGACGGCCTTTTGTGGCCTGCGGATTGAGACGCTGGACGGATTGTGCCCGGGCGAAAGCATGACGGCCTCCTAAACCGCCCCGAAACGCCCATTCAGCCCCGCCTCAAAGGCCGGTTATACCCCATGGAAGGCCGCCCTTCGCCGCGTGCGATTGGCACGTCCACGCGGCCAAGTCTTCTTTTCTCTCTGCCGATCCCCCTAGATTCCAGTGAGTTTCTTGTATTGGCCAACCCGCGCGCCCGCTTGGATTGTCAGCAGGAACAGCCCCGTCAAGATCCCTCATCCCCTGCGATTCGAATTTTCTATCACTTTGGCTCGGTAGTGCTCCGCCTCCCAATTCAAGATGAACGAGACCTCGCGCGGGCCGAGAGGCTGCAGCTCCCCTCCGGCAAGGACCGATGAAGCGACGGCGGACGCGAACAACTCTTCAGCCGCGCGGATTTTCTTTTCGTTCTCTCCCGCGATCCATATCCCTTTCGCGCCGAGCAACACGATCCGCGGCGCGATCCCGTAGTCTTTGCGGTAGAGCGCGACCGCCGCGCGGAGCTGGGGCTCGTTCGCGGGGTCGGCTACCACGCAGGGCTTCGGACCGGTGAACACCACATGATCGGGCGTGAGCGCGCCGGAGAAAATGGCCGAATGCATGGCCGTGTCAATGGTCTGCTGGGGGACGCCGAATCGGCGCGCCTGCATCGCCGCGCCGGCGGCCTCTCCGACAACCCGCCCGACCATCTGCGCGACCGGGTCCGCCTCCAACGCGTCCTTCTTCGAGAACGCGCTTTCAATTTTGTCAATGACCGAGGCGTGCAACTTAAGCGCGTCGGTGACGCATTCCGCCGAGCAGATGAGGCCGTGATTCTGCAGGAGAATTATTCTCGGCAACCCTTCATAGCGCCGGCGGTATCCCTCAATCAGCTCGCGCACGCGAAATGCGAGCATGACGCCCGGATCGGCATACGGGACCCACAGCGGCTGTTCTTCGTCTTTGCGCCATAGGCTCTCCAAGAGTTCCGTGGAACGGCGATGACAGGTCAGCGCGTTGACCACCGGCGGATGGCTGTGGATCACGACCCTGCCCAGGAGCGCATGGAGCGGGGCCTCGACCGACGGCCGCGCGCCGGCGGGGGCGATCACGCTCTCGCCCAGCATCCGCAGGACTTCGGCCTCGCGCTCCGACGGCGGCGCGGAAAGCAGGCGACGCTGGTCGAAGAGCTGCATGATCTTGCCGGTGTCCACGAGCGCCCAGCCGCGGCGCGCATCCATGTCGGCCAGCGGCGTGCCGCTGGCCTTGATGAACATCAGAGTTCCGTCCGCCGACTTGACCGACGTATTCCCGCCGCCCGCCTGGACAAATCGCGTACTTGCGCCCACGACGTGCGACACATGCAGAAGCTCATCAAGCGCGCGCGAATGGCTCGCCCGAAGCGCCGCCCGCGCCCTGGGCGCCAGCACGGCTCGCTCGTGCCGGCGCACCTCCTCGAGAAGGCCCCGTTCCGTGGGCACGTTGCTCAAGAGGCACACCTGTTCCCACACGGCGCCCAGCGGCAGCATCGCGGCCTCTTCGAGCAGCATCAGCCGTCCCGTGAAATCGCCGTCCGCCTCGCATTGGCGCAGGAGGGCGGCCGGCTCGCAAAGCGCCCGAAGGAGCGCCTTCTGCGTCGCCCGCGCGCCGATCGCCCATGCGCCGATTCGGTTAATGGAGGCGTCGAAGAAGTCGGTGGCAATCTTGACCCGCGGCAGGAACCCGCCGCGCACGATCTCGGACATGAGCCTGTTCAGCGAATCCTCGGTTACGGCCACATGATCGCTGTCCCAGCGCACGCCCCGGCTCACGTGCAGCAGGAGACCTTCGAGGTACAGCAGCAGCGATGAAATCTTATCGCCCACGTCCTCGGTGGGATGGAAATGCCCCATATCCAGGCAGAGGAGCAGCTTCCTGGAGAGGGCGTATCCCAAGTAGAACTCCTGCGAACCGGCGACATAGCTTTCGCTGGCGAGCCCGAAGAGCTTGCCCTCGACCGCGTCCAGGCACTCATCGCGTGAAATCGGCTCGGCCAGGATTCGGTCCAGCGAGTCTTTGAGCAACCGCCGATGGATCGCGCGGTCCGCCGGCATGTCCTTGTAGCCGTCGGGGATCCAGATGTTATTGACGCTGGGGGACCCGAGCGCCCGGCCCATATGCGCCGCAATCCTGCGGCATGCAATCGCGTGATTGATCCAGAAAGTGCGAATGGCCTCGTCGCGGCTGGCGAGCGTGAACCCGCTCGCGGCTTTGGGATGCGAAAAGAAAGTGGGGTTCATGTCGAGGCCCGACGTATGCCCGCGAGCCCAATCAATCCAGCGGCTGAAGTGCGCCGGCTCCAGTTGATCGCGCTCGACTCGCGCGCCCCCCGTCTCGGCATACATGGCGTGAAGATTGACGCGGTTCTTGCCGGGGAGGAGCCTCAACGCCTGCTTGAGATCGGCCCGAAGCTCGTCGCCGTTCGACGCGCGTCCCATGTAGTTGCCCGTCGCAAGTATGCCGCCGGAAAGCACCGAGTCGCCTTCAAATCCGCCGACATCATCCCCTTGCCAGCAGTGCAATGAAATCGGCGTGGCCAGCAGCACGCGAATGGCTTCGTCGGTGTCAACCCCGAGCGCTCCGTACCGCTCGCGCGCCAGAGCATACGCAGTTTCGTTCGAGGTGCCCATGACCGCAATTCCCCCTGCTTTCTTGGTTTCGGAGATTCACGCCGGCCAGGCGGCTCTGCCGCACAGTGCGGAGATAAAATACTACTCGCATTCGCAACGCGCGTCAAGCATCCCTGCGTAACCTCGAACGGCCCCGGAGTGTTCGGCGCGTCCGCCAGTCCCTCGCGGCGGGAAGCCGTTGCCCGGAAACGAAAGAGGCAACGACCGCCCTGCGTGGCGGTCGTTGCCTGCTTGCGATTCGGCCGCGGCCGACCGGCGCCTTTCGTTTCAGCGACGATGCCGGCGGCCTTATGGATTACTGGTGATACCAGGTGATTGAAAAGGCCTCGCCGCCCGATCCCAACGCCGAAGGCAGAGCCTTGATGACCGGCGTCCTGCCGTTGGTCTCCATGGTCAAGGCCATCGGCGCGGTGGCGAGGCACTTGGCCGAAGCCGCCTGGCATGTCCTCAGCAGAAAGGAACCCTAACGAGGCAGAGGGTCCTAAGCTGGTATAGTCCAATTACGCCAATCCGCCTCCTCTCCCAAAAAGAGCGCCGCCACAAGTCGTTACCCGACTGGCAGGCCTATCACGACCGACTTTCTGGGTAGGGGGCGGAGCGGAGTGGCAGGGAGGGGACGGAGTAGCAGGCGGCGTGACGGCGCAGGGGAGAGGGTCGCCGGCGCGCGGCCTGCCCGCCCCCGACCGAACGAAGCGGGGGCTAATTAATTGCCGAGGGGCGCTTGAATCGCACCGGCCGTTCGTTGGGCAGGCGCGGGCTCAACCCCGGCGAAGTCGCGCAGGAAAGGACCGTCGAATTCCCAGGCGTATAACTCTTCGATCGTGGTTTGCGCGTCGGCGAGGGTGCCCTGGGCGAGCCGAAGAAAATCGAGCGTGCCGTCGAACCAACGGCCAGTCGGGGTGCCCGCGACATAAAGATCCCCATCGTTGGCGAGCGACACGGAGGCATCGATGCCACGGGCGCCGACGTCTTTTCGGCCGTCGAGGTAAACAGTCAGTTGGGGGATGGCGCGATCCAGTTCGGCGATGACGTGATGCCATTTTCCATCAATGACTCTTGCGCTGCTTTCAACTGCAGCGGAAGCCCCGGGGCCTTGAACGCTGAAACGAATCCGGCCGGCGCTGCTGAGGGTCAGGCTGTAGCCGGCGCCCTGAAGCTTCTCGATCAGCACGCCGCCCGTGTGCTCGCGCGCGGCTTTGAAATGGACTTCAATCAGCAGGTTGCCCGTGTAGATCTGCGGGTTCTTCAAGGCTTCGCCCTCGACCGTACAGTCCTCGGGCTGCGCCTTTTCGTGCTGGCTTTTTTTCAGGTCACGAAACGAGAACGGTTTCATGATCTCAGCATTGGCGAGGACGGCATATTGCTTCCTGGCAGCGGAGAAGTCGAGGGCGCCGGCGGTCCAATCTTGCAGCGGGCCGTTGGTGTAATCGGCGGCGGTGATATGAACTCCCTTCAGCGCGTACATGGGGCGGTCGCGGTAGGTGTCGCGCGAGACGAAGTAATCGGTCATGTACCAGTGCTCGTCCATCAGGTTGGTGGGGTCATCCCCGGGGCGGCAGAAGTTCCATTCGGCGACGACGCCGAAGAGGGACCACGGGACGAACACCTTGGCGCCACGAAACGGGAAACGGGAAATGTGCTTCGTGACGCGCGATTCGTCGCGCGTGACGTCCAGCGCGGGGCGGAAGTCGCCGTGGGCGGGATCGCGCAAAGGCGGCTGGCGAGCGACGGCGCCGAGATCGGCCAGGAGCGCGTCGTTTGCAACGAGGGCCGACTTAAAGTCATCGAAGGAATGGAGCCAGCGACCGGATGGTTCAAGAACGCCCATTTCGGCGAAGTCGTAGAACACGTTGCCGCCATAGGCGTCGGAGGCGAGATCGAAGCGTTCTCGCGAAGGGCGCGCGGCTTGGGCTTCGTCTTCAGCGGCGGTTTTGGCCGGGTCGGCGTGGCGAAAGACAAACTGGCCGATCCCGCACCAGATATTGCCGAGATACTTGTTGCGGCCGGCCCGGGGTTCCTGGCGCCGCGAGCCGGTGTAGTAATTGTAAACGGTGTTGTTAAAAAAAGTGTTCTGATAACTGATGATTTCCTGGAAGGCGGAGCAATTCACGACGGGACTCTCGACGTCCTTCGCTTTGCCCCAGGCGATGTTGTTGAAGTGGTAATTTTTGAAAGCGCCGTCGAGGTAATAGGCGTGACCGAACCCAGCGTCATCATGGCTGTACCGCTCCCAGTTTCGATAGCCGAGCGCGTTATAGGAAATGTTGTCGAACACGTAGAATGGGCCGCCTTGCCAGGTCTCGATCCCGCCGTAATCGTTGCAGTTGAGCATCGATTCCCAGACTTTGTTGTGGTGAATCAGCAGGCGCGTGAACGGCACATCGCCCCAGCACCCGTTGACTTTCGAGCCGTGAACGTCGATCCCCTGCCCGTAACTGCGTTCGATGATATTGCCGGCGATCTCGAGGGTGCGCGCGCCGGCGACTTCCATTCCCGTGCCGGTGCTGTAGCGGGCGGGGCGGCGGCCGGTTTCGAGTGCGTGATTTCGATAGATGCGCACGTCGCCCAACTGGCCGCGAAGCTGGGCGTAGCCCCAGCCCGAGCCGTCGGAAACCGACAGGATGCCATCGTCGGTGTAGCGGAAATCGTTGTCCTCGATGTGGACGTCATCGACGCGCTGGCCGGCGAGGATGGAGCGGATGCGAATGGGGAAAAAGACGTGTTCGAAGAGACAGTTGGCTATGCGGATATCTTTGCCTTCGCCCCAGACGCGGACAGCGCCGGGAAAGGCTTCGGGGCGGAAGGTCCAGGGTTCCGTGTTGAAATCCCAGGGAGCCGAGGTGATGTCCCAGGCGGGCTGTGTGAAACGAAAAGTGAGGCCGGTGATCTCGAGGTGTTCAACCTTTTCGCCGTCGATCAGATTCATTCGGCAGCCGGCCTCGATCTGCATCGTGTTTGGGTCTGCATCACCGGGGGGACGCAGGTAAAGACGGCCGCCGGCGCCCTTCTTCTCGAACCAATACTCGCCTTCCGAATCGTCGAGGTACTGCGGTTTGTCTTCGAGGTAGTAGCGCATGTTGCGCATGATGACGCCGCCGGTACCGCCGCCCGTCCAGCCGGCGAATCCCAGCCCGTGATGCTCGAGGTCGACCACCTCGACTTCGGTCGGGTAAGGGCCGCTCATGACCCAGCCGTATTCGGGCCAAATTAAAGCCCCTTTGAAATAGCTCGCCGGCTTGTCTTTGATGTGCTGCGTATCAATGCCCAGATGCATTTCGTTGCCGCGGTCGTCCTTGATCGTGTTGCCCAACGTCTTGCCCGGATTGTCCCAGACCCACCATTCGCTCTTGACATCGTCGGGGTTCGAGACTTTCCACTTGGGCATGCGCGCGAGCGGCAGGCGGAGAATTTTGCCGTCCTGGCTGACGCTCCAAACACAGCGTGGGGCAAAATCCAGGTCCGCCCACCAGACGAGTTGCGGCTCGGGAATGTCCGGGTGCGTGGCGCCCCGTTTCCAGCTCAGGACGCGTTCGGAACCACAGAGCACGGCTTCGCCCTTGCCCCACGACGGATCGCTCGTGAGGCGAACCGGCGCGCCGGAAACTCCGGTTTCCTTCACGCGGAGGGTGCCGCGATAGGTGGCCCCGCGTTTAAAAATAAACGTCCGAATGCCGGAAGCAGAGGCGGCGTTCGCGGTGGCATTCGGGTCCCAGGGATGATGTTTCCATGGCCTGGCCGGGGCGTCGCCGGGGTTGGCATCGCTGCCGCCTTCGAAGTCAATGTAGCGAACCGGGTCGCTCTTCTGAAATACAAACGGGCGCGGCGCCCACGTCAGGCCGCCTTTTGGATCCACGGCCGCGTAGCTGTCCTGCCAGCTCCAGTGATGTTGGTTTGCTGACGGTGAGGCTTCCGAGAATCCACAATTGGGGGTAAGGGCCAGGACCAAAAGCAGACCAAGAGACTCGATCTTCATCGGAGCGATTCCAGTCCTGGACCGCAGCCAGACCAATCCGGAGAAACTGATAGATTGGGGAACCGCCATTTCTCCCCTTCGCCCGGCTAGCCCTGGTGTTTCACCCAGCGCTCTTCGGAGGCGTTGAAGTCGGAATTTCATCTATGCCCGCCGTCCACATGACGTTCAGCCACTACGCGTCGCATTCTGGCTATCAGAATCCCGCTTGTCAAACGGAAGTCGCGCGGCGAAGGGAATTTCCATGCTCTTCTTCTAGCCGTTCGGCGACCGACGCGGCGGTGTGAAGACGGTGTTTACGTCACGCTCAGGGCCTTGAAACCATTCAAGACTGGCAGGCCGCTGAAAAATTCCTTGACGGCGTTAATTCGACCGTATAGTCTCATGTTTGAGAGCCGCCCGCCCTTTGTGGGACGGTCGAATGGGAGATCCAGGCATATGGGAATCAGAACACTACTCGTCGGGTTGGGCAAAGGCGGCAACGCGCTTCTGCCACACCTGCTGGCCGACCCTGAGTTCGAACTGATCGCGGTCTGTGATCGGAGCGATCGGGCGCCCGGCCTGAAACCGGCGGCCGAACGCCAACTGCCGATCTACAAGGACGCGAACGACGCGGTCATTCAATTGCGGCCGCAGTTCGTCATAGACGCCACCGGCGACCCTTCTATGTCCGGCATGATTCGGCCGGTTCTGCCCGACGGCGCCTCGGTGATCACCGGCGATGCCGCGCGGTTGCTCTTGGAGCTGCTCTCGGCCGTCGAAGGCTATCGTCGCTCCGAGGTGCGCTTCAGCCGGCTCGTCTCCGACATGCGCAGTGGGCTGGTCGTCGTGGAGAACGACCGGATCGGCTTCGTCAACCGCGCGTTCTGCGATCTGCTCGGTCGCCGTGCGGAAGAACTGCTCGGACGCACGTATGGCGAAATCCTCGACGAAGAAGTCCGACAGCGCGACCTGAACGTCTATCACGCGCGCGTCTCCGGAGGCGGCGCGCCCGAGGAGTACGAGACGAAGCTGCGCCACGCGGATGGCTCGATCCGCGAGGTGATCGTCTGCGCGCGCCGCAGCGAATGGGAAGGCCGACCCGCCAGCGTGGCCGTGATGAGCGACGTCACCGCGTTGCGCCAGTTGCAGCGTGAACGCGAACAGTTCTTCCGCTTCATGGTCCACGAGCTCCGCGCGCCGCTCTCGCCGCTGGCGATGGCGATCCCGCTCCTGCGCGACCCGAAAGTCCTCGCGGATCGCGCGCGCCTCGACGCACTGGTTCGCCTGCTGACGCGCTCGACGGATCGCATGCAGTCGTTCGTGGATGACTTCCTGTCACTCTCGAAGCTGGATCGGATGACGCTGCGCGTGACGCAGGAGCCGGTGGACTTGAAAGCCGTCCTGGAAGACGTGGCCGAGAACCAGCGCATCCTGGCCGAGGACAAGGGGCTTTCGATCCGGATCGAGCCATGGGAGGTATTTCCCGTGCGAGGCGATCCGTTCGTGCTGCGGACACTGGCGCAGAACCTCTTGAACAACGCGATCAAGTACACGAATGTGGGCGGCGTCAAAATCTCTGTGACGCGCGATGCGGCCAGCTTCTCCGTGCACGTCGCTGACACCGGCGCGGGTCTGACGCCAGAGGAGCAGGCGAATCTCTTCCAGGAATTTGGTCGCATCAGCCGCACCGCCGGAGTGAAAGGCACCGGCCTCGGACTGGCGCTGGTGAACAAACTGGTTCAGTCCTGCCACGGCGCCGTCCGGGTGGAGAGCAGGGGGAAAGACCGGGGCTCCACCTTCACATTCTCACTCCCGCTCGTCTTCGGTGAGCCTGACGCGAAAGCGTGATACCGCCCGATGTGTTCATAATCCGCCCGCTACGGCGAGTGACCCTCACGGTATCACCGCTGGAGCCTTTCGGGGTTGCTCGTCCGACGGATTTTGGTAGAATTGCATAACCCGATGGGGCCCGGGAAACTCGCCCCTCGAAGAGTGCAGGCCAGCCGGTCCGTCTCTGCTTATCGTGAGGCACGTCCGATGGATAGTCCAGTCATGACGCAGTACCAGAAGTTGGCCGACGAGGCCGAACGCGCGCTGGCCGCGAGAGAAGATGCGACGAAAATCCGCATCTCAGTCGGCTCAGCGACGTGCGAGAACGCCTCCGGCGCGGCGGAGGTGCTGGCCGAATTCCGCAAGCACATTGCCACGTCCGGCCGACAGGATATTGTCGTGCGGCAGACCGGCTGCACCGGTCGGTGCAGTTGCGAGCCGATCGTCCGCGTGCTGATGCCCGGCCAGATCCCGGTGAAATATCAGCGTGTGGATCGCGACGCCGTCCACGAGATTTTCACCGACCACATTCTGGGTGGCAAGCCGCGGCTCGACCACGTGCTCGACGGCTCCACCGAGGTTCTGCCGCTCCAGGAGTTCCTGTTCTGCTCCGGCCAGCGCTGCGGGCGCAACTTGGAGCAGAACCTCAGCGGCCTCTTGCTGAAAAAGCTTCGCGCCGCCGGGCTCGACGAGCGCCGCATCGCCATATTCTCCGCCGGCTGCTTCGGACTTTGCCGGCCCGATGAAGCGGGGAAAGTCACGCATCTGCTCGTGCTGCCGAGCCGCATTCTGTACCGCGTTGCCGACGAGAAGGACCTCGACGAGATTGTCAGCAGCCACGTGCTCGCGGGCAAGCCGGTCGAGCGCCTGCGGCTGAAGGAGCATACGCTCAGCCAGCGGTTCTTCAACCTCTACGGCGACGTGGCGTTTTTCAACCGCCAGTGCCGCATTTCGCTGCGCAACAGCGGCGTGATTGACCCGGATAACATTTTCGAGTACGTCCATTACAAAGGCTTCCACTCGCTGGCGAAGGTGATCGAGACGCACGACCCAACGTGGGTGATCGGCGAGATCACGCGCTCGAAGCTCCGCGGCCGCGGCGGGGCGGGCTATCCGACCGGGCAGAAATGGCAGATGGCTGCGGCGGCGAAGGAGCCGGTGCGCTATATCATCTGCAACGCCGACGAGGGCGATCCAGGCGCGTTCATGGACCGCAGCATGCTCGAGGGCGACCCGTTCAGCGTGATCGAGGGGATGGCCATCGGAGGCTACGCCATCGGCGCGCAGCGTGGCTTTTTCTATATCCGCGCCGAGTACCCGATGGCGATCCAGCGCGTCCAGAACGCCATTAACCAGTGCCGCAATCACGGACTCCTGGGAGCGAATATCTTCGGATCGGACTTCAGCTTCGACCTCGAAATCCGTTTGGGCGCCGGCGCGTTCGTCTGCGGCGAGGAGACTTCGCTGATCTACTCCATCGAGGGCGAACGCGGTGAGCCACGTATCCGCCCGCCCTATCCGACGCAGAGCGGGCTCTGGGGCAAGCCGACGGTCATCAACAACGTCGAGACGCTGGCCAACGTCCCCGCTGTCGTCTATTACGGCGCCGACTGGTTCAGCCGCATCGGCACGCCGAACAGCGGCGGGACGAAGGCCTTCGCTTTGGCCGGCAAGGTCCAGCACACCGGGTTGGTCGAGGTGCCGATCGGTACGACGCTGCGCGAGATCGTCTCGGACATCGGCGGCGGGGCGCCCCAGGGCAAGAAACTCAAGGCCGTCCAGATCGGCGGCCCGGCCGGCGGCTGTGTGCCGGAGAAACTGCTCGATACACCGGTGGATTACGATTCGCTCGCCAAGGTCGGCGCCATCATGGGCTCCGGCGGCATGATCGCGATGGACGAGGACGATTGCATGGTGGACATCGCCAAGTACTTCCTCACGTTCTCGCAGGACGAGTCGTGCGGCAAGTGCACGCCCTGCCGCGAAGGGACCAAACGCATGCTCGAAATCCTCCAGCGCATCACGGCCGGCCAGGGCCGGATGGAGGACATCGAGCGGCTCGAACGTCTGGCGAAGCTGATGCGCAAGGCCAGCCTCTGCGGTCTCGGCCGCAACGCGCCCAACCCGATCCTCAGCACGCTGACGCACTACCGCGACGAGTACACCGCGCACGTCGTTGAGAAACGCTGCCCCGCCGGCAAATGCGCCGGCCTGCGCCACGCGGATCACTGAGGTGCTCGTCGTTGCTTTGGGAGTGAAATGATGAGTAACAAGATGATCGCGCTGACTCTGGACGACCAGAAGATTTCCGTCGAGGAAGGCACCACGATCATGGAGGCCGCCGAGACGCTGGGCATCCGCATCCCGCGCCTCTGCTACCATCCCGACCTGAGCCTCGCCGGCGGGTGCCGCGTCTGCATTGTGGACGTGAAGGATATGGGCATCTACATGGCTGCGTGCAGCTCGACGGTCTGGGAAGGGATGATCGTCCAGACCAATTCGCCTGAAATCCGCCAGGCGCGGCGCGACATCATCGAGCTGTTGCTCGACAACCATCCGAAGGACTGCCAAACCTGTGAGCGCGACGGCGACTGCGAGTTGCAGAACCTGGCCTACTCGTTCGGCGTCCGCGAGCGGCTCTTCGAGGGGGAGCGCAAGCGCTTCACGATCGAGGACGAGAGTGACTCGGTCGTGCGCGACTCCGAGAAGTGCGTCCTCTGCGGGCGATGCACGCGCGTCTGCGCCGAAGTCCAGGGCGTGTACAACCTCAGCCGCCACTGGCGCGGTTTCTCCGCCGTCGTCACGCCCGCGCACGGCTCCACGATGCGCGACTCCGTCTGCATCCAGTGCGGGCAGTGCATCAACGTCTGCCCGACGGCGGCATTCCTCGAAAAGCGCGCTACGGAGGAGGTATTCGCGGCCATTGCCGACCCGAAGAAGCACGTCGTCGTGCAGACAGCGCCCTCGATCCGCGCGGCCGTCGGCGAAGGGTTCGGGTTGCCCCCGGGCACGCCGACCACCGGCAAGCTTGTCACGGCGCTGCGGCGGCTCGGCATAGACCGCGTGTTCGACACCGACCTCGCGGCTGACTTGACGATTGTCGAGGAGGCGCACGAGTTCCTCCGCCGGCTCAAGGGGGAGGGCCCGCTGCCGATGCTGACGAGTTGCTCGCCCGGCTGGATCAACTTCCTCGAGAAGTTCTACCCCGAGCTGATCCCGAACGCCTCGACCTGCCGCTCGCCGATGATGATGATGTCGGCGCTCATCAAGACCTACTACGCGCAGAAGGCCGGCCTCGACCCGGCCAACATCTACGTCGTCGCCGTCATGCCGTGCGTGGCGAAGAAGTACGAGTCGCGCCGGCCCGAACACTTTTTCGCCAAGGGCATCCCGTACACCGACGTTGTTCTGACCACGCGCGAACTGATCTGGATAATCAAATGCTACGGCATTGACTTCGTCCATTTGCCCGACGGCGAATTCGACGCGCCGCTCGGCATCGCCACGGGGGCCGGCGACATCTTCGGCACCACCGGCGGCGTGATGGAGGCTACGCTCCGCACCGCCGTCGCACTGACCACCGGCAAGCCCGGCCATCGGGTGGAATTTAAGGAGGTTCGCGCGGTCGAGGGACTCCGCGAGGAATCCGTCGCGGTCGGCGAACAGCTCATACGCGTCGGCGTCGCCAACGGCCTGACCAACGCGAAGACGATTCTCGGCGAAGTCATCCGCGACGAGAAGCAATTCCACATGATCGAGCTCATGGCCTGTCCCGGCGGCTGCATCGGCGGCGGCGGCCAGCCCTATCCGCCCCGTGGCGTAAAGGCGCTCGATCCGGCCCTGCTCGCCGCACGCGCCCGTGCGCTCTACACAATTGACGGCGCCAAGACCCTGCGCCGTTCTCACGAGAACCCCGCCATCCAACAGCTTTACGGCGAGTTCCTCGGCGAGGTCTTCTCCCCCAAGGCGCGCGAGCTGCTGCACACCACCTACTCGGCCAAACTGCCACGAGGGATCCGATGATCAAGAGCAAGACCGACAACTGGCGCCAGGTCGAAAAAGTCAGCCGCGCCGCGCTGCCTGAGCACATTGTCAAGTACATCGAGGAGGTGCTCCGCGGCCCCGAGCCGAAGAGTCAGTTGATCGGCGTGCTGCACAAAGTGCAAGGGCACTTCGGCTACCTCGGCCGCGCGCAGATGGATGCAGTAGCGCAACTCCTGCAGATTCCGACAGCGAAAGTGACCGGCGTTGCGAGCTTCTATCATTTCTTCCGCCTGCGGCCGTCGGGCAAATTCATCATCAACGCGTGCCTTGGCACCGCCTGCTACGTCAAAGGCGGCAGCGAGATCGCAGCGCGTCTCAAAGCGGAACTGGGCGTGGACTTCGGCGAGACGAGTAAAGACGGCATGTTCACCCTCGAAGCCGCCCGTTGCCTGGGCACCTGCGGCCTCGCCCCGGTCATCATGGTGGACAACGAAGTCCACGGTCGCATGACGCCCGAACAGGTGCCAGTCCTGCTGGCGATGTACCGCACGAAAGCGGTAGGCAAGAAGACCGAGAGCTGAAGGCGACGGCTTCACGGTGGGCTTCGAATTAACCTGCTGAGCGCCGGAATATGAGGGAGGTTGGAGGATGCCGGGTCCCCTATTAATTCCGAGTGATTATTGATGTTGACGAACGTCTTGTGCCCCAGGCGCAGGTTCGCACGGATAATGTTCGCCGCTGCCTGAATCCTCTCCGGCCTGGGTTCAACGATGCTGTTCCACGCTGAATCCGTTGCTTCTTCTATCACCTGGCGATCAGGCCCATGTAACCGAACTATGGTGCCCGCTGGGGAAGTCGTATCGTGCTTGCTGAAGACCTCGGCGATGTGCGGCATGTATGGCGCTCACGGCAGGCTGAGGTAGAGGGCGAACTTCCAGCTATCCCGCAGCACCGGCAGGTCGAAGGCTTTCTCGCCGGTGGCCCGGGAGATCAGGTCGGTGTAGCGCACGTGCCAGTGCAGGGCATAGCTCCAGTAACCGTGACCTTCGTACGGACCTTCGCTGCTCTGAATCTCGGTCATCTCTTTCCCGCCATAGTTGTTGTCGATGACTATCACCGCGTCTGCCGACGCAGCCCTTCATCGAGGATCAGATCCGTGAAGAACCCTTCTGCGCCGCTGGAGGCGT
>Ga0181539_1002708_pt1 | contig 17291 bp, 24 predicted proteins | sample PEATcosm2014_Bin_46_FD_119767 | JGI IMG/M metagenome (GOLD analysis project Ga0181539, IMG submission 119767) | Peatland microbial communities from MTU Mesocosm Facility, Houghton, MI, USA - PEATcosm2014_Bin23_60_metaG | ecosystem: Environmental > Terrestrial > Soil > Wetlands > Peat | place... | reverse complement strand
CTCGGCGCGGAAAGGGGATCGAACCCCATGAAGGTCATCTACAGCATCCTCTCTGCCGCCAGTGGCAAACTCGGCGGCGTCGTCGCCAGCCACAACCGCAGCGGCCAGTACCTCCGCAAACACTCAGTGCCCACCCAACCGCGAACCGCAGCGCAGACCATCGTGCGCGGCCAGCTGCGCGCGATCTCTTCCAGCTTCCGCTCGCTGACCTCCGACCAGGTCGCGGCCTGGAACGCGCTCGGCGCGACCGTCACCCTCAAGAACAAGCTGGGCACCAGCTTCCACCCGACCGGGCAGCAGCTCTACGTGTCGTGCAACAAGAACCTGCAGCTGATCGGCATCACCACGCTGCTCAGCGACGCGCCCAGCGTCCCCACGTTGCCCTCCATCACCACCTTCAGCATCACCCCGCACTCGACCGCGAACGTCGTGGACGGGTTCACCATCGCGGTCAGCTCCGGAGACTTGACTGGCTACGCGCTGATCCTGCGAGCCTCCAGCGTGCAATCCACCGGGCGCACCTTCCTCGGTAAGAGCGCCTTCCGCACCCTCGCCGGCTACAACCCGGCGTCCGGCCTGCCCACGCTGATCAACTCGCTCTACACGGACAAGTTCGGCCCGCTACCCGGCAACGGGTACGTCGGCATGGAACTGAAGATTGTCGATCCGGCATCTGGGTTCGCGTCGTCTGCCGTGAAAGCCACCTGCGACTTCGCCTCCACCGCCGCCAGCGGGTTGTTCACCGCCTCCATCGGCGCCCAGGTCGGAGTCACCACGGCGGGCAGCGGCACGCCGAACTTCGTCGTGAGCTCCGCCGCCATCGGCAGCTTCAGCGGCTCGCTGACCTACTCGGTCAGCGGTCTCCCGGCGGCCTGCTCCTGGGCACCCACGCCGGCCAACCCCGAGGCAGTGGGAACGGCGGAAACCATCACCATCACCGCGACCAGCGCAGCCGCGGGAAGCTACCCGATCACGGTCAAGGTGAGCTACGGCGCGGCCAGCGTCACGCTGAACGCGACGCTCGTCATCGCCTGATGCAAGTTGCCGTCACCGCCTCCCATTGCGCCGGGAGTTTAGGCGGAGCGACAACCGGAACGACGCGCGCGGGTCTCTCGATTCGCGCGCGCCGTCCGCACCAACAACCCAACACCCCTACCCAGTCCCTTGCCCGCGCCCGCTTCTCGGACCTTCCCGGCCTCTGGCGCACGCTGCTGCCCTCGGAACGCGCAGCATGGTCGAGATCCGCCACCTCCATTTCCGGCTATGCGCTGTTCTGCCAACTGAACCGCAACCTGCGAACCATCGGCATCGAGCCATCGATCTACACGCCGCCTCGAGCACCTACATTCCCGGCGATGCTGGCGATCGCGCTCGCCCCGGTCTATGACCAGGCCGCACCACCGCGCGCGCTGCTGGCGTGGCTTCTCTCCTACCAATTCTCCGCCGCGCCCTCCATGGTTGCCGTGCTGCGCACCACCTCACCTCACAGCCACACCCGCACCGTGTTCGCGCCATCCGACTTCAAAATCACCGCCACCTTCCAGCCGCAACAGGCGGGAGCCTTCCCGCTGAACAACGCGTGGACCCCCATCCACGGCGCGCCGCCCGTCGCAGGAACCTTCTCCGCCGTCGTCTCCCTCATCGATCCGGCCACCGGCTACCAAAGCCCGCGATCGCGCATCGCCGTATCGTGGTCCGCCGAGACGGTTGCATTCCAGCTACCCGGCGGCGTTACAATCGAGGTAGACGCCGACACCGTCGCAACTCTGGCCGGCGAGACGGTCTCGATTGAAGGCGAAATCGTCGCCGGCCAGTAAAAGGATCGCCATGAGCACCCAAGCGTTACCGCCTGCCTCGCGGGCGAAAAAGGGGGGCGCAAAACGCAAGCCGAGCGCCCCCGGCACCACCGCGGCGGAAACCTCATCCGCGCCGGCCGCAGCGGCTGCCTCGCAGCCCTCCTACTCGCCGCCGCGCCGAACCTCTGTCCGCCTCTAGCGGCGCAGACCGCCACCGGCCTCAACCTCAACGCCGCCACGCCCGCGCCGCCCAATGGCGCGCTCAACGTCACCTTCCAGCACGACTCCGCCTACCCCACCGTAAACGTCTCCGCGTACGTCAACTACCCGACGCTGCAAGTCGACTGCCCTGCCAACTACGATCTCAGCATCGCCGTTGCCCAAACCGCCAGCCTTCTCGCCGGCGGTGACGGCGGCACCATCGACGCCCGCCAGTGCACCCAAGTGTCAGCCTGGCTGAACACAACCGAGATCGTCACCAGCGACACCACCGTGCTGCTCCCTTGCGCGACCATCACCGCCACCGCACCCTTCATCGTCGGCCCCGGCACTCACGGCGTGCGCATCGCCGGATGCGGCTACCTCGCCGGCACCGGCACCAGCGGATCGCAAGGCGGAACCACCTGGGTATACACCGGCTCCACCCGCGCCTTCGAGATCGGCGACCCAACCTACGCCCAGGACACGGACGGCGCCGAGCTCTCGGACCTCTCCATCGTCACCAGCGGCGCGGGCTCCACCGCGAAGGCGGTAGCCATCTACCGCGCGCAAGACCTCTACGTGCACGACCTGATAATTAACGGCTCCTGGTCAAGCTCTCAAATCGGCCTCTATCTCGACGGCTCGGGCAACTACACCGGCGGCGAGTTCCGCAACATCAAAATTGAAAATGAAGGGGTCGCGCTCTGGATGTCCGGCCACCTCGACGGGGCGGTCACCGACGACTACGCCAACGCCAGCACCTTCACCCGCCTGCACATCGTCTGCCCTGGGGTCCAGGGCCAACCGATCGCAGGAACCTATGGCATCGACATCCTGGGCGGCGACGGCAACACCTTCTCGGGCGGCGACGTCGAGGGATGCGACACCGTGCTGCACCTCGGCACGCACGCCACGGCGAACACCTTCACCGGCCTACGATGGGAAAACAGCAACAGCGAAGTCGCGGCCGACGCCGGATCGAGCTACAACGTCCTCCTCACCGGCTCGACGCTGCACACCGGCAAGCTCGCCGACAGCGGCACGCGCAACACCTTCTACGACGGCTTCCACCACTCCATCAACTCCCTCAATGGCGACTGGACGCTCACCCAGGCCGACGCGACCATCACCAACCACATCCGCGCCGGGATCGCGGTCGGCAACGAGCGCGGCTATCAGTGGGAACTCCAAACCGACTACGGCAACCGCTGGCAGTGGGGATTCGGTGACGCCACCAGCGGCGAGCAAATCTACTCGGTCACCGACCTCTTCAACAACGTGCCGCGCATCGCCGTGCAGCAGTTCAACAACGGTTCAAGCTCCACCAACCCCTACACCGCGGTCAACGCAGCCGGAAGCGGCCAGGTCTGCTTCAACTGCTCGACGAACTCCGGCACGGGCGGCGCGGCCTTCGCCAGCGGCGGATCGAACCCTGCCGTCGTGGCCAGCGTCGATGCTGCGGGCAACGCCACTTTCAACGGCACACTTGGGGTCGCGGCGCAGGCCACCTTCAAATCGAACGTCTACCTGAAAAACCAAGCCGACGCCGACCTCTCGCTCTATCTCCAACCGGGGGCCACCGCCAACCACAGCGGCGCCCTGGGGTTCAAGGACTACTCCGGCGCCACTCACTGGTTTCTAATCGGTGACTCCTCGAACAACTTCAGCATCTACAGCGCCGTGGCTTCGCTCGACGCCTTCAAGGCCTACGAGAGCTCGAACACCGGCGACACCTATGTGGGCGCAACCAAAGCCGCGGGCGTGCTGCGCTTCAACTACGAGACCGGCTCGGGAACCAGCATTAAGATGTACGGCGGCGGGTCGAGCGCGCTCTATTTTTCCATGACCGCGGCCAACTCCTTCCAGTGGCCGGGATACGCGACCACCTCGGGCCGCGCGTGCCTCGACATCGACACCAGCGGCAACCTCCACACCACGGGCTATGATTGCGGCTCAAGCTCCTCCGCGGGCACTGTAACTGAAGTGAAGTTAACGGCACCCACCGACTTCACCCTCACCGGGTGCGACATCACCACCAGCGGGACGTGCGCCGTCACCTGGGCGAACAGCGTAGGCCCGGCGCACGCTACGCTCGCCGACACCGCGACCAGCGCCACCAGCGCCGCCAGCGCCACCAGCGCCACCAGCGCCGCCAGCGCCGCCTCGACGCCCACCCAGTGCACCGGCAACAACTTCGCCACCGGCGTCTCCGCGGCCGGCTTCGCGGCGAATTGCTCGCAAGTTCAATACTCGAACCTGGGCGGCGCAGTCCCCACTTGGAACCAATCGACCAGCGGCAACGCCGCCACCGCGACAAAGCTCGCCGCGAACACCCTTGGCTGTCTCGACGGCTGGGACCACCTGCCCTGCACCGTCTACCTCGAAACCAACGTCAGCGAGTCAACGGGCAGCGGCTCCTACGCCACCCTTTTCACGACCGCGGCCGCGGGCATCTATCGCGTCACCGGCTACACTTACTCGACGTCCACCGGCACCTGCACCAACGGCGGGAGCGCCTGCACCATGACCACGATCCAGTACGCCAAGGCCACCCAGACCGGAGGCACGGCCAGCGGCGCGATCGTTTCATCGTGGCAGGTCGGCTCGAACGCCACCGCGCAGTCCAGTGGATCCAACTTCTCGCTCACCTTCAACCTTGCATCCGGCGTCGCGATCCAGACCGAAACCCTACTCTCCATGACCAGCGGCGCGACGCAGACCGTCGCAGCCACCTGGAGCCGCGCCGTCCAGATCGAACGCATCCAGTAACAAAAGGCCCTGCCATGCTCGCCAAGACCCGCTACAAAAAGCTCTACCGCAACAAGTTCCCCGGCGTCGCTCTCGCAGCCACCAACGCCGGCAAGGTCGTGCGCCGCGTCGGGCAGCCCGTGAACCCCAACACCCCGGCACAGAGCCGCTGGCGGCAAATCATGGTCGCACACAAACAGCAATGGGCCGCGATCGCCTCCGGCAGCCTCAACGGCGGCGCTGGCTTCGGCAGCGACCCGCAAGGCGCATGGGCCGCATGCGCCGAAACCTACGTGGGGATCCTGCTCTCCGCCCTCATCCTGGAAAACGAGGCCTCCACCCCAACCATGCGCGGCGTGCTCAGCACCGAAGCCTACTACACGATGGTCAACAACAACCGGGCCTCGCTTGGCCTCCCCACGCTCCCCACCCCCGGCACGAGCACGGTCCAGATCGCCGTTGGCACCCCGCCTGCGGCGGTCGCGGTAAACGGCGGCAACTTCTCGGCCGCCGCCAAAACCCCACGCACCACCGGCCCGCTGGCGGCGTACGCAACCTACGCATGGTCAGGCACCCCGACCAGCCCCACCTCCTTCACTGTCGAGATCACGGCGGCGGCGAGCGGCTTGACGGCCCTGCTGATGGACACCTGGGACACCACGGCAACCTACACGCTCGGCCCCGACGTCACGCTCAACAGTTGGCTCACGGTCTTCATTCCCTCCACCACCGCCCCTGGGACCTACAACGTCACCCTCAAAGTCACCAGCGGCTCCGACCAGGCCACCTACACCCTGCCCTTCGTCGTCAGCAGCCCCAACACCCTAGCCGCGGAGGAAGGCGTGGTATTCACGCTGCCAGCCTACACGGCCGACCAGGACGGAAACGAATCCATCGCGGTCAGCATCAGCACCCGCTACGACGACTCCTACAAACTCGACTATTTCGCCTTCGACTGGACCACCGAAGACCCCCACGGCGCACTCGCCTACACCGCCGCCAGCGTACACGACGGCTCCTCGGGAAACGGCTCGGGCGCGGTCCCGTGCCTCTACGCCGTCACCGCCAGCGACGTTTACACCGACAGCTACTCGCCCCCCAGTTCCTCAACCTGGAAACCCATCGGTTACACGTGCCCCATCAACGGGGTGGGAGAATTCCACGACTGGCTCTACCTCACCCAGTCCAACGGCCTGCGCAAGCTGTGGGAGAACACCTACGGGACCCTGCCCTCAAAGGGCAACATCAAGTTCCAATTCACGCCCGTCGATCCCGACACCGGCGCCAGCGGCCCATCCGGCTCCTGCACCGCGAAATGGGAGAACGGCACGCTCAAGGGCCAACCAATAAGGGCCTGGTACGGCGCTCAGTTCAACGTGGCCCTGTGGGGACCCCTCGAAGACGCAACCTCCATCACCGGCAACGGCCCCTACACCCTCCACTTCCCCTACGGGAAATTCAACGACCAACTCACCGGCGTGCTCTATTACAGCAACACGCCGGGCTCGACGCCCGTCTACGGCCCCTGCAGCTACTCCACCCCCGACACCCAAACCATGAACTTCACCGTTCCATCCGGCGCACCAGCCCCCACGCTCTCCAGCGAGTTTTTCTGGGCCGATACAAAGGCCCACATCGCGGCCCCAGGCAGCACCGCCGTCCTGATCCAACTCAACGCCCCGCTCTACCCAAGCGGGAACCCGGCCGGCCCATGGTTCCCCTACTCCGGCACCATCACGCCAGAAGCGAAAGCCGGCGCCTACGTCACCACCGGCACCCCGCCAAAATACCGCGCTCTGCCAAAAGGCGTCACTTTCGCCATCTCCCCCGCCACCGTCACCATTGACACCGATGACCACGCAGTGCACTGGGCCATCGCCAAAATCACCGCGCCAAGCCTCGTACAGGCCTTCGACGACCGGGTCGGCATCTCCTGCACCGACTCCATCCAGACCAGCCGGGCGAGCTTTACCCTGCACATTGACGGCGACACCACCGCCGCGCCGCCCCAGAACTACCTCACCGCCAACCCCCAGCAGCAGAACTACAAAACCACCGGCCCAAGCCAGACCAGCTACGCGTACACCGCCGAAAACACAGGCCCCGACGACATCGACGTGTCGCTCTACGCCTCATCGAACGACCAAGACCTCACCTTCCAATGCGGCCCCGGCGCAAGCGCCGCCGCCACCGCGACGGCAAAGACCATCACCTTCGCTCTCGCCACCGGCGCCGAAGACGACTCACTGGTCGGCGGCACCCTCACCACCACCGGCTACGCGCCCTCGGGCTACAACCTCACCGACGCCACGATCGTCGCGAACGACGCATCGACCATCACCGTCACCTCGAAGAACAACCCCGGCGCGATGACCACCCAAGGCATCGCCACGCTCACCAGCACCAACGCAATCACCGTGCCAAAGGGCACCGCCAGCACGCCCGGTACGGCCAGCTTCGCCGTGGTGGTCACCATCCCCGCCGCGCAAACCATGCCGCTCACCTTCACTCAGGTCGAGCTCGACGCGGGCAACAACACCTGCTACTGTGAATGCGGCTGAAGCCTAAGAGCACACGACCCCCGGCAAGACGCGATATGATGGGAATACCGGCGCCCGACACAGTAACGTGAGCGGAGCGCCAATGCCCACCTTCACCATAGATCCTGCCCAAATCGCCATCGCGGTCGCCTTGTGGCTCGGTGCCCTAATCGCTGCGGTGGCCTCCATCAAAACCGACCTCAAAAACATCAAGGAATCGCTCACCAGCGCCGCGGACAACGCCGAAGCTGCGCACCTCGCCGCCGCAAAGCTGCAAGGCACCGTCGAAGCCCTGCCCTGCCGCACCTGCAAGTTCGGAGGATAAGCACTATGATCAGCAACCTCTACACCAACCCCGCCAGCGCAGCCCCTTCCGACCAGGCCGCGCTCGAAGCTGCGACCAAAACCATCGACATGGCGGCCTACGCGCTCAACGATCCGCCAATCATTGCAGCTCTCGCCGTGGCCGCCGCCAATGGCGTCCAGGTCCGCCTCTACCTCGACAGGAACGAACTCGCCGACATGGTGCGCAACAACCCTGCGATGCTGCAAGCCAAGTACGGGACCCTTCTCACAAGCCCCAACATCGCCATCAAGGTCAAAGCATCGCGCGTCCTGATGCACTTGAAGAGCTACCTCGTCGACTCGGCGAAGCTGCGCACCGGCAGCGCCAACTTCACCACCGGGGGCGAGGAGCCGCAAGACAACGATGCCCTGTGGACCGACGACGCCGCCTGCATCGCCTACTTCCAGAGCAAGTTCACGGCGATGTGGAACCGCCCCGACAACCTCAGCCCGCAAATCGCTGTGCAGCAGTCGACCTCCTACCGCGCCAGGGTCAACCGCTCGCACTGATTTGCCCTAGGACCAAAAACGGCACCCTACCCCACCAGCTACAAGCCAGTGGCGCGTCTCAGGCGATCTGGGCGCCGCCCTGATGGCAAATTTTGCCCTTTTACCAGTTTTTACCGGAAATCCCCACCGCGCGCCGGATCCTATCCCGGCGCGGTCGGCCAGCCCCGCCAGGACTGGCGATGGCTGCGATCGCGCGGACCCAGTATGAACATATTTACGGCCGCAGGCGGCGGTGAGCGTCGGCGCGCCCGCATGCTAGACTTTTCCCCATGCCCCAACACCGGAGCCGCAAGCAACTAGAACGCAACCTCCGCCACATCCAAGCACAACTCGCCAAGCGCACAGGGCATGCCCTCCCCCCCAGGCTGGAGCGGTTCTACCGCAAGCTCTTCCCCAAAGTAGCCCACGCCTACGCCCGCGCCTGGGAGCGCACGCTTCAGCGGGAAGGCTCCCGCCTGTTGCGGCTGGACCACGCCTACGCCCGCGCCTGCGAGCGCACGCCGCAGGGGCGCGGGCAGAAGAACCCGGCAGCCCAACCCGCCCAGACCGCTCTCCGCTTCCCGTTCAGCCCCCGCGTCACGGTCGTTCCCCCCGTCTCTTCCAGACCCAAGTGAGCATACCCTCCCCTATGGGGTTCCAGACGGCCCTCCGCAGGGTAGAGAGGCGAAATTCACAGTCGTAGCAGCCGTCGCCCCTGTGGAAAACTCGGAAATCACTCCCCAACCACTATTCGCCACCGTCGAGGGCAGGGCCAGGTACCCATGCGATGCCAACCCATCCTTAGACACACGAGGGCGGACACACGTCGAGCGACACGGCTCGCGTGGATCCCCAGCAACTTTGATCGTGGTCATTTCCCCGATGGCTGCCTTCACGTGGCGGTGAACTAGCGGACGATCTTCCTGCCGTTTGGGTCTGCCACATCCCGGCGCTCGCCATTTTTCATACGCCGGAGCCCGTGCGTTGCAGCGGGGGGCAGAGCAGGAACGACTGATGCCCCCCAGGGGTTCAAAATCGGAACGTCCGCCTTGACAACCCTGCCCCGACTCGGCCATCCTTACACCAATTCTCCCTAAAGAAATCCACAGAGCCCGGCCATCGCGCCGGGCTCTTTTATGTCATCAACAAACCACTCAAAGTCCGTAACCCCTTTGAATTTTCACGCCACTGGACAGAAGATTTCTTATCAGACCGCGATAAGTGCTCAACATCGGCTCGATAACACCTATCTCTAACACTCATAGAATCAGATATATGCGAGATCACCATACGAAATGTTCACTGCATCAACACGATAACGGCTCATAGCGCTTGACATCCACTCAGTATCCCCTTACATCTACTAAAAGTTCACCTTTGCCGTATCGAAAGGACTTTCAATGCCGGTCGAGGACTACAACGTTGACCCGCTCAAAAACACCGGCGACCCCCGCACCACGATGTGCGACTGCCGCCAGAGCGTCATCCTCCCCAAACACCCAATAGTCCACTGCCCCAAATGTCACGCGAACTACCGGTCAAAAAGTTTGCAGCGACCCGCCTACTGCGCGCACTGCAACTTCAACCTCCGCGCTTGGAGACTGCGAAACAACGTCCCGGACCTGAACGTCCCATTCATGTAAGCCCGCGCTCATCGAGCGCAGATCGGACGCCTGCACGCGTGCCGGATCAAACCCAACCCGCCTCCGCCGCTCCCCCTAAACCCCGCCGCCCCCGCGCGGCGCGCAGCGTCACCGCCGAGCTCGCACAACAGTTCAACGTCTTGCCCGGCCGCATCACACACCACGGCGTCGCGGCACTCCTCGCCTGCAAAGACGACGCGGCGCGGCGTATCCTTCTCGGCGTCACCCGCAAAGGAAACACGGGATCTGCCACCGCCAAACCCGACGGCGCCCGATCGGCTTCCAGAAAGGAACACTAGCCCATGGCCACTCTCAAATGCGACCCACGGCTCGCGGCCTTCCTTGACCTCATCGCGTGGAGTGAAGGCACCAGCACCAGCGCGCACACCCACAACGACGGCTACGACGTGATCGTCACCGGCGTCGACGGCGCGCACACGTTCACCGATTACAGTTGTCACCCCTTCGCGCTCGGACGCGCGCCAATCGTCGTACGCAAAGCGGAGAACCGCGCCCTCATGCCCGCCGACGCGAACGGCATGGTGCCTGCAGCAGCGCCGCGACAAGTGCTGCCCGCCAGCTACTCCACAGCCAGCGGCCGTTACCAAATCCGCCTCGAGACTTGGAAGGAGATGGCCGCGCTCGCTCACCTGGGCACGTTCAGCCCACAGAGCCAGGACGCAGCCGCCCTGGCGCTCCTCGAGCGCCGCCGCGCCTCTGCGCACATCCTTAGCGGCGATATAGAGTTTGCGATCGCGCGCTGTTGCCTGGAGTGGGCCAGCTTCCCTGGCAACCTCTACGACCAGGGCGCACACCCGCTGCCCGTCTTGCTCGACAACTACCAGCGCCTGCTCGCCGGCCAGAGCGCGTGAAGGAGAACCAACCCCGTGACGCCGAAGCAGCGAGTCCGACGCAAATACCCTCACGCGCGCGCAGTCCGCGTCCTGTGGATCGACACAAACGACTGGCCTCAATGGGCCATCGTCAACTGCGACACCGGCCGAGGCTTGAGCACGCTCCACCCGGCGCCGCGCGAAGCATGGCGCGGGGCTGCTCAAGCGCTAAATCAGAGAGCGCGGCCGGTCCGCCAACCGAGCCCGAGCAGCCCTGCGCCTCCAGTTCCGAACACTGCGGGTCTATTCGAATAGACACCGCGCGCAACTCACCCATCAACCGAAGGAGCTCCACCCATGAACATCTTTTCCGAAATCGTGAAAGGCTTCATCTGGATCGGCAAAGCACTCGCCGACGCGACGAAGTGGATACCGCGCATCGTCACGATCACGGAGGACGTTGGCCAAGACGCAGAAGATCTGCTGCCCCAGGCCACCGCCGTGCTCGTTGACGTCGACAAGCTCGCCCTCGCGGCTATAAAGGACGGCGGCAGCGCCGTCACCGCCGCCGCCGCCCTCACGGCCGCCATCGTCACGGCCGCCGAGGCCGAAGCCCTCAACATCAGCGCCGACGAAGCCGTGATCGCTGCATTGAAGACCTTCATTGCCGAAGTCACCGCGAAGTCCACCTGGAACGAACTCCTAACCGCACTGCAAAAGCTCGTCACCGACTGGGATACATTCGGCGCGGCGGCGGAAGCAGCGCTCAAGAAACTCGATCAGGACGCAACCGGCGCATAGCAAGACCGCGCGCGCACAACCCGACACGCCTGGGCAGTTAACAATCCGACGAGGAAAGGAGACCGCGGACAGTCGTCAGAGCAAAAGAAGGGCGAGCTCGCGCCCGCCCTTTGCTCAGATCCGCGCTGCACCGCGGCTTAGCGACCTACCATGAAGATGCTACCAATACCACTCGACAAAAGCCAGTTAGTAACTCGGCTCCGCCCCTACCGCAAGGTGGAGGCGAACGAACTCTTCGAGCTGGTCAACGCGGCCATCCAACGCCAACAGACGCCCGCGCACCCGGCCGAGATCGCCGCCATGGCCTTCGAGGCGGGCCGGAAGTGGGGCGTCATGCAGGCCTTCGACATGATCCGCACCAGCAGGGAAGTCAAGGCGGACTTGGCCGAGCTCGCAGCCCCGGATCTGATTCAGTAGAGCTACGGCCGGGAGCGGGCGCGCCCTCTGGGCCGGCGCGCCCGCCAGAGAAAGGAACTGACTCCATGCCCGCAATGCCTGCACGCATCAACCGGGGACCGCACACAAACAACAACCCCAAAACGCTGTTCACCGAATCCGCCGACACCATCGATCACGTGCTATCGCTGCTCAACCGCACCTACGCCACGCTTCCCAACGCAGACCCCTGCCGCCACGACACCGTGATCGTCATGCGCGAGCTTTACCAAGTCCAACGCGGAATCCGCAACCTGCGATTCAGGCAGTGAGGCACCGACGCCATGGCCACCCACCACACCCCACCGACGACCAACAACGTGCACAAGCTCACCCACGTGTGGCGGGCCAGGACTCAGGCCATGCGCGCAAAAGATGCCTTCTACTTCCGCGCGCCCCCCGATTGCATCATGGCCGCGGCCATCGCCGACGAACTCAACAACGTCAGCGAGTGGGCCAAACTCCAGGGCGCAAAAATCGCCAGCATCCAGTGCCTCGGAAAACTGCATAACTAGGAGGAACCACGGTGGCCACGCCCACACAAACCGCCATCCGCGACGCCACCGCGTGGGTCGCACGCGTCGCGGACATCTACCAGCTGCGCACCGCCAACCGCATCGCCTACTATGGAGCCGTCTCCGCCGCGGCCAAGGCGATGCACAATTGCCTAGTCATGGCGGCAAACCTGCCCGCGCCCGAAACAGAACACCGCGCCGAGCCGGGCGGCGCCCCGCGCCACTGAAAGAGGAGCGCCATGCGACCAGAGCAACTTGCCAAAGCGACCGACTGCGCTGTGGAATCCATCCTGCGGATCATGGACATCTACGGCCTCGAAATCGACGAAAGCCTCAGCTACCTACACATCCTGACCGCGGCGATGTTCCGCACACACGACTCGCTCACCGCCCTCGCCGCCGCCCTCACGCCCCCAAAGGAGAACACCGATGGAACCCAAAACCCTCCGAGCTGCTGAATATGTAATCGCGCACATCAACCGCGCGGTGCGCAAGTTCCACCTCTCGGCCAGCGACGAGTTCGACCTCATGTTTCTCATCGGCGTCGAGGTGGATGGCCGCTTCTCTCTTGAGTCCCCCAACGCCAACGACCCCGCCGTGCGCAATCCCGGCGTCACCACCCTCACGTACCCGGCCGACAACGAGCGCGCACCGCACCTGCTCCGCAGCCACCGGGGAACCATGCCGATCGCCATCCGGCCCCGCGACGACAACGAACCCCCGAAGAGTGCGGCATGACCTACATCGTGCACGAAACCGCATGCGGCCGGTTCGGCCGCTGGTATATCCGGCAGGCAGAAGCGCCATGGCTCGCCTGGAGCGGAGACCGGTGGGTCGAACACGACATGGGCCTGCCCTACCCAGGCGAGAGCACGCTGCAATTCGACACCGAAGCCCTCGCGCAACTCCACATCGACAGCATGAACGCCGCCGCCAACGGCCTCGACGCGCGCAGAATCGCCGAGCTCGAAGCGCCGCGCGGCGACGACGGCCCGCCAAAGGAGGCGCCGTGATGCCCCGCTACTACTCCACCGTCGCTGCCATCCTCTGGTGCACCACCGCCGCACTCCTCTTGGGCGTAGTCCTTGAACAACTCTGCGAGTGGCTCGGCTTCTGGCCCAACTAGCATGTACACCGTCACCGCGATCGACGCACCCAACCCCGCGCACGAGCAGGCCGCGCCCTGCGAGAGCTTCATCATCACCCACCCGAAGCACCCCGGCCTCGCCTGGGACGGGGACAACTGGGTGCGGCACATGTCCGGCGTGTCGTGGCCGGGGTTCTCTATCCTCGTGTTCGACTCGGAGGAAGCAGCCGACGACTACGCCACCGACCATTTCCTCTACCCAAGGAGCGACCCGCCATGTCAAAAAAGCTGACACCCGCCCAGCCCGCGTGGAAGGAACTCACCCAACTCGCGATGCAATCACACAACACGTGGCAGCACTGGGGGGAGCAGCCAGGCCGGAGCGACGCTCTCCGCGCCAGCGCCTTCGCGCTCGCCGATGCCTTCGTCCTCTGCGCGACAATCCTCGCGCGCATGGCGTACGACATAGACAGCGCGACCGTCCAGCCTCCCCCGCACCGGCTCTACTCCCCACCGGCCTAACCCTCGCGTCGGATGAGCCGCCGACGCCGGCGCGCGCGAGGAACACGCGCAGCAAACCTACCGGCTCAAACGTACAGGCACCTACCCGGCCGTGGCTACCGCTCCGCGGCCGGGGATTTTCCCCGCGCGGTGCCCAGCGCCGCGATCGATGGCAGCGGCCCAACAACCCGCTCGTAACCCGGTAACTACCCGGTCAAAACGCTGTCTAAGGGTGGTTTTTTCATTAATACATAGAGAACTAACTGTATCCCCGCCATGCCCAACGCAGCCGTTCGACTCTGACGGCATACAGCGCCACCAAGAGAAGCGCACGCACCCCACAGCGAGCGACGACCCGGACACCCATGTCCACCAGATGCGCGATGCGGAACAACTGCGCAGCCGGCGCCGACAAATGCCGGCGAAGCAGCAACGAAGGCCGCGCCCCCGGCCCCCCGCCGCGCGCCGCCTCGCGGTTCCGGCGCTGCGCTACGGCGTGGACTGGGCTCGCAGCAGAGCTGCTCGCCCTGTCCGCGCCTCCGCTCCTCGCCTCCACCGCGCCAACGCTCAGCCCGACGCTGGCCAGGCGTCCGGCGCTGCCACGCGGCGCGCGGACGGGGCGGCCTGCGATCGCGGCGACCGAAGCAAAAAACAGGGTTAGCGCGGGCGCGCCCCGAGCGCGGCCAGCGGCATCAAGTTGGGCGGTCAGCCGACGCCGGACGCGACGGCGGCGCGATCAGGCAGGCGCAGGCGCGGCGCGCGCGGATGGCTGGCGCTCACGGGTGACTCAAAGCCACCCATCGCGCCAGCCACGGGGCGGGGGGACCTCCTCCTCGTCGCCTTGCCCGCCCGGCGGCTCCAGGCGGCGCGCCCCGCGTTGTTGTGGTAGGGCTTCTTATGGCGAGGCGCGCCGGCTTCGCACGCCGGTTCGCGTCGCTTCGGGCGCTCCTCGTCGTCGGCCCCCCACCCCGAGCTCGCTTCGCTCGCCGGCGGGGTTACGCGCAAAGTTCGCGCATAACCCCGCCGAAAGGCTCCGCGCGCGCCGAGGCCGCGCCTGCCCTTCTCAGCGCGCCGCCGTCGCGTCCGGCGTCGGCTGACCGCTCTCATGGCCGCTGGCCGCGCTCGGGTCGCGCCCGCGCACCCAGCGTGCGAATCTAAACGTTCGTTTAGCTCTTGCACACTTGTGATGGCCGATACAGTGTGCTGTGCTGGCCGTCACTGACACTGAAACCCGCATGGATGTAGGCTGTTTCTATGTTCTACTACTGGAGCATCAAGACACCCAACACCCCCGATTGGTGGCTCTTCAAGCGTGCTATCTCTCGGCAGTGGGGCGGCTACGAGTGCAAAGACGCGATGATCATCGATCGCCGCAAGCTCGAATGCGGCCCTTACTTGCGTCGGCCTGCAGGCGCGCATACGTACACCTGGGTCTTCGTCCTCCTCGTTATCACCTGCGTCTATGGGCTGTGCGCCCCCTCCGGGCAGGCGCCTTCGCCTGCGGCTCAGGCGCCTGCGCCGTCGCGCGCGGCTGCGCCGCGGCGCGCAGCCCCCGAGGAGACGGACGCGTGGTACACGCAGCCAGGTCATAGCGTCATCAATCGGTCGGCCTCACCCTTCAACGTCTCGTTTAATTCGTGCCGCCTGAACGAAAAGCAACACGTCAGCTGCCAGTTCACTGACGCGACCGGCAACGACCATTGGGTCTACCTACCCGGCCTCACCTGGGCCGATGTGCAGAAAGGCAAACTATGAATCCCGCCTACGATCTCCCGCTTCTCATCGCCTACACCAGCCGTCTATTTCACCGTACGCTCACCGCAGCCGAGATCGAGGCTGTCAGAATCATCTACGTGGGCTTGCTCACCTCCACCCAGATCGGCAAAGGATGAGTTTGCATTTGCTGAGCGGGAGCTTTCGGCGCGGGCTCCGTCGCGGGCCGCTCGATCTCGATATGGGCGGCTTTATTGTGCGCCCGCGCCGTCGCCCGCGGCTTGGTAGCTTCTGTTGGGAGCGGCTCGCGCGGCTTGCTTGCCTCCGCCGCTTCCCGCCAGCGCCACAGTGTGGGCTGTTCAACAGAAGCCCGGGTTCGTTTTTTGTCTGCCACCAAGGATCGGCAGCCGGCAAGAGGTTGCCAGGGCGCACCGCCGCCAATACCACCGCCACCCCACTAGTGTGCTACTCATGACGCCTCGCCTCAGCCGAACGCCCACCTTCGAAGAGCTTCAAGCTCTCGCGCGGCGCGCCCTGTGGCAGTGCGAACGGCTCAAAGAATCTCTCCTCAGCCTGCGGGAAAGAGGCACATGGATTACATCGCCTATTACCGCGTATCGACACAGCGCCAAAAGCTCAGCGGCCTTGGCCTCGACGCGCAGCGCGAAGCGGTGTCCGCCTACGCGCGCAACGGGAACCTCGTCGCCGAGTTCTGCGAGACAGAGAGCGGCAAGCGATGGGAAAACCGCCCTCAGCTCGCGGCGGCGCTCACCCTCTGCCGCAAGCGCCACGCCGTCCTGCTGATCGCGCGCCTCGACCGCCTCGCGCGCAACGTCGCGTTCATCAGCACGCTGATGGAGAGCGCGACCGAATTCATCGCGTGCGACATGCCCCACGCCAACCGGCTCACAATCCATATCCTCGCTGCTGTCGCAGAGCACGAACGCGAGATGATCTCGGCTCGCACCAGAGACGCGCTCGCGGCGGCCAGGGCAAACGGAACCATCCTTGGCAACCCCCGGCTGGCCGAGGCACGCGAGCGCGCTCGCGCCGCCTTCGCGGCCCGCCGCCCGCACACCGGTGTCATCGGCCTTATCCGCGCGTGGCGCGACGACGGCGCAAGCTACCGCGAGATCGCCCGCCGCCTCAACGCAATCGGGTCACCCGCGCCTCGCGCAGGACGCTGGCACCCAACAAGCGTCCGCACACAACTCATCCGCGCCGCCTGAAAGGCCACGTCCATGCAGAAGAAGCGAGATCTGAGCTATTTTCCACCCAACCCGTACAAGGTTCCCCAGCGGCGCGCGGCACTGTCCTGGCAGCAGCAGCGCATGATCCACGAATCGTGGACCACTCGCCCCGCATGGCGCATCCACCTACGCGCGTGGTTCGCCCGCCGCCGCGCCGCATGGTTCCCCGCCCCTCCAAAGCGCACCGCCGCCCCGGTAAGCAACACCCCAATCCAGCAGGAACTTTGGCCGAGCTAAAACTCCACCGCCGTACCCGGCGCTGTCCACTCCGCCACCCCGCGCTCCCCGCTCCCAGTAAAGTCAAAACACCCATGGCCCGCACTGGCCGGGCCAGGGTTCCCCTCTGCTTTCCCTGATGAACCTCCGATGTGGTCAACCTACTTTGTAGTATCAT
>Ga0181539_1002706_pt1 | contig 17301 bp, 15 predicted proteins | sample PEATcosm2014_Bin_46_FD_119767 | JGI IMG/M metagenome (GOLD analysis project Ga0181539, IMG submission 119767) | Peatland microbial communities from MTU Mesocosm Facility, Houghton, MI, USA - PEATcosm2014_Bin23_60_metaG | ecosystem: Environmental > Terrestrial > Soil > Wetlands > Peat | place... | reverse complement strand
CTCTTCGCTCTTCTTGCGGTCGAGCTTTTCCTCGGCCTTCTCGATCAGCGAGAGCATGTCGCCCATGCCCAGGATGCGGCCCACAATGCGATCGGGATGAAACGGCTCGAAGGCGTCCGGCTTTTCGCCCACGCCGATGAACTTGATGGGTTGGCCCGTGACATGGCGAATCGAGAGCGCCGCGCCGCCGCGCGCGTCGCCGTCCATCTTGGTGAGGATCACACCGGTGAGTCCGAGCCGCGCATGAAAATCCTGCGCGGAGTTGACCGCGTCCTGGCCGGTCATGGCGTCGGCGACGAAGAGAATCTCCTGCGGCGCGAGGAGCTTCTTCAGGCTCTCCATCTCGGCCATGAGCTCCTGGTCGACGTGCAGGCGGCCGGCGGTGTCGACAATGAGCGTGTCGCAGCCCATGATGACGGCCTCGCGGCGCGCTTCCCTGGCAAGCCGCTCCACAAGCGCCGATCCTGCGGCCTCGCCCTTGGTGTCGCCTTCGTAGAGGCGCGTCTCCACCTGCCTGGCGACGACCTTGAGCTGCTCGCGCGCGGCGGGGCGGTAGACGTCGACCGAGACCAGCATGGGCCGGTGACCACCCTTCTTGAGCCACGCGGCCAGCTTGCCGGAGGTCGTGGTTTTGCCGGAGCCTTGCAGGCCGGCCATCAAAATCACTGTGGGCGGCTTGGAGGCAAAGTTGAAGCGCGCGGTGTCTTTACCCAGCAGCGCCACCAGCTCGTCGCGGACGATCTTAACCACCTGTTCGGAAGGCGAGAGCGCGGTGAGCACTTCGCTGCCCACGGCCTTCTCGCGAATGTGCTCGATCAGGTCGCGGACAACGTTAAGGTTGACGTCGGCCTCGAGCAGAGCCACGTGGATCTCGCGCAGGGCTTCGGCGATGTTTTCTTCAGTGAGCGTGCCCTGGCCGCGAAGGTTCTTGAAGACACGCTGGAGTTTGTCGGAAAGGTTCTCAAACATGGTCTGGTTCTAGTTTATCGGGTCCTGCGGACGGCAGCCCCTTGGACAAGTCCGCCGGTCGGATCGGCGTGGTTAAACTAAAGCCGAGGATCGGGAATTATGGCTGACGGACGCGAGGAGCGTGAGGAGCAGAAGAAGCGGCGCGAAGAGGAAGAGCGCAAAAATCAGGAAGACCGGCTCGACCGGGGACACCGCGATGAGTGGGAGCCGGAGCGGGGCGGGTCGTAAAGCGCCTGCCGGGCGCCCTTCCGATCGGCTTCATTCAGGTAAGAGTACAAGAATTGCGCCGGGAGGCTATCTGCCGAGCCACTCGATGATCGGTCCCCAATAGGAAAGGTGCGGTTTGCGGAAAGGCTGGTTGTGCGTGGTGTTGGGAATCAGGACCACCTCCGCTTGCGGCTCGCACCAGCCGGCCAGTTTGCGCGCCATCGCAATGGGAAAGAGCCGGTCCTTCTCTCCATGCACGATGAGGACCGGCAGCTTACATTGCGCGAGCGGCGGTTGCGCGTCCCAGATGGGCGGGACGAAACGCTCAAGCTGAAGAGGGATTCCGGCGGACGTCGCGGCGTGGCGAAAAGAGGTAAACGCCTCGCAGAGAATGAGGCTGTGGGCGGCGACCCGATGAACGGTTGCCGTGGCGACGCCGCAGCCGAGCGAAAAGCCGAGAAGAGAGATGGGCAATGTGGGAGCAAGATCTTTTAGCGCGGCGAAGGCGGCGATCGCGTCCAATTCAAACTGCTCCCAATGCGGCCGACCCGTACTCTTTCCGTAACCGGAGTAGTCGAAGACCAGTGAGGCGACGCCATGGGCGGCGAGAAGTTGCTGCACACCGAACCACTGCTCCACGGTCTCGCCAATGCCATGACAAAGCAGAACCGCCCCCCGCGCGGGAGCGGCAGCCGGTTCAACAAAGACCGCATCAAGATGATGGGCTGCGCTGGGAACGGCGTGGCGTGACGTGCGCTCATGAATTCCCGCTGGCACGCGGCCGCGCTTCGTCCAGCCGAGCGCGCGGTCGCGAAGAATCAGGAACCTGCTGATGCAGGCAATGGCAATCGAAAAGCCGACGCTATGCGCGCGCTTCGGCGCGCGTTCCCCTGCAACAGGCGATTCGCTGGTGCGCGCGCGTCTCTCCGATTCTCTAGTCACTGGGGCTCTCTCGTCACTGCGTGGGCGCGATGAGATACTGCTCGAGCTTGCCGTCGGGATACGTGTAGGTAGTGAGCTCGAGGCGGCGGCCGGGGTAAACGATCTCGAACTCTCGGAAGGTCATGCCACCGCGCTGTTCGGTGCTGGTTTGGCGCAGGCTCAGCGGCTCGCCCAACGGAGCAAGACTCGACTGGAAGTCGGCGACGGCTTCAGGAGTGAAGTAATCGCTCAGGTTGGGCGCCAGCAGCGAGCGGTCGATTTTGCCCTGCTGCAAACCGTGATAAATGTCGAGGGCTTGCTGCTCCGGAGCGGTGAGCGGATAACCGGCCACCAGCGGCGCGGTAAGTTGCGCAATTTCGCTTGCGGCATTGACAGCCATCTGATTGGTGAGCACAACCACGGCCGCGCCGTCGTCAATCAGCACTTCGTTGTCGGAAACGAAGCCGGAGACCTCGCCCCCGTGCTCGATGGAGCGGTGGCCCGAGCGCTGGCGCACCTCCACGCCGAGACCGTAATGCGTGCCTTCACCGTTTTTCAGCTTCACCTCGGTAAACATTGTTTTATAGCTTTCGGGCCGAAGGATCGACTGAGACAAAAGACTCTCGTCCCAGAGGGCCAGGTCGTGCGGAGTCATGGCGAGTTCCCCGGCCGCGAACATCCAGCCAATACCCTCCTTGGGCGCGACGCGCAAGGGACCGAGCGCATTGCGGACGTAGGGCGTGGCATCTACTTCGGTGAGCTTGATCGCGTCGGAGTTCCACACCGATTTCATGCCCAGCGGACGAAAGATGTGTTCGCTCAGGAAGTCCCAGTAGTACTCGCGGGAGACCACTTCGACGATGCGGCCGGCGATGACGAAGTTGGTGTTCGAGTACTGCCACTGCGTGCCGGGCTCGAAGTCCAGCGGCTTTTTGCCCCAGGTGTCGATGATCTGCTGCGCGGTTTCAGGACCTTTCATTGTCGTCATCACGTAGTCTTCGGGCCAGTAGTCCTGGTAGCCGGAGGTGTGCGAGAGAATCTCGCGAATGGTCACCTCTTCGCCGCGCGTCAGACCGGGAATGTACTTGCCGACGGGATCGTCGAGGCTCAGCTTGCCTTGTTCCTGAAGGAGCAGGATGGCTGTCGCAGTAAATTGCTTGGAAATGGAGCCGATGGAGTAGCGCATTTCCGGCGTGGCAGGGACGGCCGGAGACGTTGCCGTGGTGACGCGCGCACTGCCGTAGGCGTGGGTATAGACGAGCTTGCCGTGCTGAACGACCGCGACAGAGGCCGAAGGCACGCCGGTGGCTTCGAGCACCTGCGTCGCGATGCGATCCACCTGGCCGCGTAACGCGGGATCGATTGTGTTGACGGTTTGGGCCGGGGCGTGAATGGCAACGGCCGCGAGCAACAACGAGAGAAGCCCAGGGCGCACGTAAGAACGAAGGCATGGCATGAGAGCGATTTTCCTCTCCAACAGAATAGCCGCATGAAACGCAACGGCGCGATAGGACCTGACGGCGGTGCGATAGGCTGGGCTAAAGTGGGTTACGGGCGTCACGCGTGCACGCGCGGTACCTGCGCGAGGCCGAATGGAGCGGTTGGGCAAAGATGCAAAGACTGATTGAGGGGCACAAACGGTTTCTCGCCGAGGTGTTTCCGGCGAAGAAGAGCCATTTTCACCTGCTGTCGGAGGGCCAGACGCCGGCGTGGCTGTTCATCACGTGCGCCGACTCGCGCGTGGTGCCCGATCTGATTCTCGGCACCGAGCCGGGGGATTTATTCATCGCGCGCAGCATCGGGAACGTGGTGCCCATCACCAGCCAGGATGTCGACGGCGTGACGGCGACCATCGAGTATTCGGTGGAGGTGCTGAAGGTGCGGCACGCGATCGTGTGCGGCCACTCCGACTGCGGAGCCATGAAGGCGGCGCTTGACCCCAAGAGCCTGACGAATCTGCCCAAGGCGCGGCGCTGGCTCGATCACGTGCAGGCGGCGTTTGCCTACAGGCAGCCGGTCAATCCTGCCGACGGGCCGGCCGACGGCGAGAGCGCGGAACTGGCGTCGCTGATCCGCGGCAACGTGGTGGCGCAACTGATGAACTTGCATGCGCAGCCGCCGGTGGCGCGGGCCGAGGCGGAGGGCCGGCTCACGGTGCATGGCTGGTACTACGACATTCTGACGGGGCGCATCGAAGAGTACGACGAGAAGCTGAAGAGATTTGTGCCGCTTGCGGAGTAGACAAGCAGCCAACTAGTTGATCAACCAGTTCTCTGACCGCGCGAATTCGCGCCAGTCGAGTTCGTGCATTCCCACCCTTTCGCCCAGAAGGCGGGCGAAGGGATGGGGCACGGGAAGGTTCCTCTTCAAGCGGTCAGAGACTCAGGCGTTCACTGTCACTCGCGTCAGCGTGAGCACCGTGATGTCGTCGTCCTGGCCGAAGTTGACGGCGGCTTCCGCGGCCTGTTCGGCGGTGGGTCGGCCGGCAAACAGCGTCTTGAGCCGGCCGAAGCTGTAGAGATCGCCGTTCTGGCTGCGTGCTTCAAGAAGCCCGTCGGTGTAAAGCGCGAGCTGGTCGCGTTCGCCCATCTGGAATCGGCTCTCCTCAAACGTGGCCTTGGGCAAAACCCCCAGCGGAAGCGTGCCGGGGAAGGTAAGTTCCTGGTCGTTGACGAAGGGCGCGGGATGGCCCGCACAGGCGATGGTGCAGGTGCCGTCGCCATCCAGGCGCAGCGCCACTGCGGTGGCAAAGCCTCCCTGCAAGCGGCCGAAGAGCCGGCGATTGAGGCCGGCGAGAATCTCCGCAGGCCGCGAGGTCGTCTCAACCAACGTGCGAATCGCGCCCACGATCATGGAGACCGCCATGGCGGCCTTCAGGCCTTTGCCGCTGACATCGCCCAGAACAATCAGCGTGGAACCCTCCTCCAGCGGAATGATCTGGAAAAAGTCGCCGCCCACCTCCTGCGCCGGACGGTAGGCGCTGGTCAGGCTGAAGCCGGCGAGAGCGGGCAGCGTTTCCGGCACCAGAACCTGCTGCAGCTCGCGCGCGTTCTGGAACTCCCGCTCCAGGGCGTTCTGGCGGCGGCGGCTGTCGATGGTGTAGCGAATGACCGCATACACGATGGAGAGAAAGAGCAGCGTGCGAAGGATGGCGGGCAGATTGAAATTGTTTCCGTTCAAAGTGAAGAGCGGCGCATCGATCTTGTCGGAAATCGTGAGGTGGGTGTAGCGAACGCCCTGCTGGAAGAGGTTCTCCATCCAATAGACCGTGGCATTCAGGAAGGCGAGGATGGCGACCATCCAGCGGGCCGAGTCCAGACGCTTGCGCTTGAAGATCGCGTAGGCCACCAGGATGGCCGGAATGCTCTCGAAGAGAACCGAGGGAACCGTCGTGATGGCATCGGCAATCTGCATTTGCAGCACGGAGATGAAATCCGGATATAAAGAAGCTAAACATCCGTCGATGGCGGCAGAGGGAATTCCGATCATCGCGGCAAGCTTTGTGTAGTGCACCAGCCGTGGGTACTGATTCAGTTGCAGAAGCCAGATGAGCAGGAACCACCCTGAGGCTTCGCGAATCGCAATCGAAGTCTGAATCAGAATCTGAGCGATGGCAAAGGGATAGGGAAGGCGCAAGCCTCCCAGCAGCACGTCGAGCGTGAGCATGAGGGCGTAGAGGCTCATCCAGAAGAGCAGCCACTGGTCGCGGTCGCGCAGCCACGCGAGAAAGCTGAGCAGAGCCACGAGCGCGTACAGCGAGGTGAGCCCGAAGGTGAACTGCCGGCTGCGCAGCCACCTGAAATCGCGGTTCCCCTTCTCCGCGGCGATGGCGCTTGGACTGCCCACCAGCGGCGGAGCCTCAAAGCCGCCCAGGTTATCCGGGTCGTTGGAGGCCAGCGCGAACTTCCACACACGCACCGCAAGCACGCCCGAACGAATCGGTCCCAGGCCGTAAGTCTGGGGCGGAACGTCCATGTAGAGAACCGGGCGCGGCGGCAACGTGCCCAGCTGCCCCACCTTGACGCCATTCCAGTAGAGCTCGTAGGCATCGTCAATATGGGGAATGAGCAGGGCCACGTCCGGCTCCGCGCCGGGCGCGACTCCGATGTGGAGGGTGCGGCGATACCAGGCAAAGCCCGTGTAGCTGGGATGGCCTTGCGCGCCCCAGGACTTGTCGGCGGTCAGTTGCTCCCAGTGCGAGTCGTCGTAGCCGGGCGCGGCCCACGCGGGGTCGTCGCCCAGGTGGAACTGCCATGGGCCGTCGAGCGGCGCCGTACCTTTGCCGAGTCCGTCAATCACCAGCGCATGCGCGCCAGTGACAGCCGGAGTTTGTGCCTGTGCCGCAAGGTTCAGGCAGCAGGCAGCAAACGCAAGGACAGAAAGCATCAGGCCGGGGAAGCGCAGACCTCGTGCAAGCATGCCGCCACTATACCGCGCGGGACGCGCATTGAGACAGATGATTTTTTAGGGGCGCCGGGCACTGCTCAGGGGCGGTAGGCCTGGGTACGGAACGGCCGCGCAGACGATCACTTCTTGTCCTGCCACTTGAATGCGGGATTGGTCTGCAGCTCCCTGAGCTCAGTCTTCACCACTTCGGGCGTATCGGGTGAGGCGATGAGGAATTCGATATAGTCGGCGGCCAGCGGATCGGTGCGTTGAAATGAACCGAGGGCCCATCCAGCCGCGCTGTACGTGGTTGCGCGGGCAACTACAGGCGTCCATTCAATGGCGTGATTCGGAATCTTACGCATCTTGTCGAATATGTCGTAATCCGAACGCCAGGCGAGGCGCCGCGTGACGTTTTCGAGAGGAGCCAGGGCGCCCGTGGCACTGAATTCGCCCCACGACATGTCGAGGCGCGTTGCGGAGTCGGCGTCGGGCGTGAGGTCGGAGGGATCGGGAAGACGCGGAAGATTCTCGATCTGGGTCCGTTCCTGGGAGCTGAGTTTTTCCAGCACACCGGCGATGTCGTATCCGGCGCGGCGCAGCGCGATAAGACCGATGGCCCGGGTGAGGCCTTTCTCAGTTGAGACGCGGGTCATGAAGTCCTTGGCTGCAATGGGATTGGCTTTCAGTGCGGCAGCAAGGAAGGCGATTGTGCTTTCCCCCGTTCCCGGTGTGGACATCATCTTGGCATCGGACGTGAAATAACGCAAGAGAACGATGAGCCGGGCCGGATTGGGCTGGCGGTAATACTTCTCGAAAGAATCTTCGAGGTCCTGGTCGTCTTTGAAATCGTGTTTGCCGCCCGTCTCAAAGCTCTCGATCAGGATCTTGGTGCGGGATTGTTTCTGATGGCCCGCGGGGGATTCGATTTCGGCATCGATGGTCGCGGTTCCGTCCTGCGCATCCTCGGGGACGCACCACCTGTCCGCTGAAGCGCCCATCGACACCATGCTGATCGGCGGAACTTCCACATGCGCGGCGGCCGTGACCTGCATGACCTCGTCAAGCCCTTCCGGCTTGATCCGCTTTGTGCCCGCGAACGGCGCCAGCGCGTGGTCCTGCGCCTGGCCGGCGAATGCGACGCGGAAGGAAAGCTGCGTCTTTTCAAGGAGGCTGTCGCGATCGTCGCCGAGGGCAACAATCCCGATGCGAATGCATTGACCGGGGTTCAGCAGCTTGAGACTCTGCGGCGGATTCACGAGCTTGAGCGTATGCGGCCACTGCTCCACGACGACCGCGTCCGGGAAGACAAGGATTTGCTTGTCGATTTTCGTGGGAACGGGTTTGTGGGTCCAACCGCCGGCAGTCTGGCCTGACGCTGAAACACCAAGCGCCGCGAGAGCGCACAGGCAACCGGCAAGACGCCGCAGAGATCGGCTAGCAACCAATAACTGGATGGATGGCATGATGGCAGCAAGTAGAACGCAAGTCCTGCGGGAACGCAAGCAGGGAGCGAACAGTCAGTGTTTGGCCATAATATCCGGGCCGGTGCAGTGCGGATCGGCATTCGCCGTGGACGAAAGCATCGTGAACGAGTTCGTTCCCTCTTCGATCTGGAAGTAAGATGGGCTGCCGGGGCGCGAATTCCCTTTGCCGTCGACCCATTCTTCGTCAAGCTCGACCTGATAGTGGGCCTTGGCGTCCGTGCAGCCGCGAACCGGGCCGAATGTGAGCAGCGGCGAATCCTCAGTGTTCCTGAGCGCCGCGATCTTCTCGTGGGCCTGTTTCAGCTCCGCCGACCCGGCAGCCGCGCTCCATCGCGAGGCGTCGTCCCAGGGTGACTCGAGCCATTCATCCACGAAATCGCGCCCATTCATGGCGATCGGTTGCACGCGGATCAGCTGGCTGCCTTGCAACTCGAAGCTGTAGATCACGGGCCGCATGACGATATTGCCGTCGATACTCTCGCCCGTCATGCGCAGCTCGAAACCGCCTGGCTCGGTTTTCATCACGGGGTCTGTATCGCGCCGGTAATCGAGTTTCCTGTCAAACAAGGTCTGCTGCGCCGCTTGATCGGCGGACGGCTGCAGCAGATCGACGTAGAAGGCGCTCATGTTCGAGGTGCACCACGGCATCCCGTGGGCGACAGCGATGAGCCAGCCCTTCGAGCCGGCCTGCGGAAGCACCTGGTAATCAAAGAAGTCGCCGAAGGCGCCACTGACGGTATCGTAGGCCGGGCTCTGCCAGCGAAGGATCTGCTGCCACGCGCCGCCGCTCTGCTCGTAGGCCAGCAGCATCGAGTCGAATCCGCACGCGATTCCAAAATTGAATTCGACCAGCAGGAGTTGCGGCTCATTCGCCGGCCGCGTCACTTTCACCCGGAGATTGCTTCCGTAGATATGGTCGAGCTGCGGAGGCTGGTTCGGATCGGAGGTTTGCTGCGCCGCGGGCTGGTTGGCTGAGAGCGGTCCGGCAAGCGTGGCTTCGACCGACGTTGCATCGGCATTCGCCGGAACGCACTCCAACTGGCCCAGAGTGTACGTGGCCAATGCGTCCTTCAAGGTGAGAATCTGCGCCTGCAGCGGGACGGGGACGGTTTCGTCCATCGCGTCCTGGAGCTTGACATTCAGCAGTTGCGCTTGAGCGACCATGACCGGCGGTGCGAGCGGATTCCAGCCGGGCTTGGTGCAGGGCTGTGCGGCAAGCGCGGCGGGAAGCGCGAGCAAAAGCGACAGACAAAATCGTGCGCGGATCATTGCCGCCAGTATAGCGCCGATCTCAGTGCATGCCCTCGGGCGGCTTGACGTTCTTCTTCGGCTTCTTGAACAGCCAGGCAGCGCAAGCGCAGATCACGGCCAGCACCGCGGTCCATCGGAAGACATCGATATACGCAAGCATGGCGGCTTGCTGCTCCATGAGGCCGTAGATGAGGCCAAAAGAACCGGGGCGCGCGCCCGCAGGGCCCACGTGGTGGCCGAGATACTGAGCGATGAGGGCGGATTTCTGCTGCAGCACGGCGCTCGAAGACGGCAGGTTGGCGCTGAGTTCGTTCTGGTGGAGATCGGCGCGGCGGATGACGGCGGTGGTGGCCATGGCAATTCCAACCGACCCGCCGATATTGCGCAGCATGTTGCCCAGGCCGGTGGCCGCGCCCATGTTCTTGTTGGTGATGGTGGCCATCATCATCGTGGACATGGGAACGAAGACGAAGCTGAGGGCGAATCCCGTGAGAGTAATGGGGATGAGCAGCGTAAAGGGTCCGATGGAGAGATCGACTGTGCCGAAGATGAATGAGCAGACGGCAAAGCCCAGAAATCCCGCGCAGAGCAGCTTGCGGTTGTCGATGCGCGAGCCCAGGATGCCGATGAGGGGCGAGCCGATGAAGGAGCCGATGCCGCGCGGGCCCACCACCAGGCCGGCGGTGAACGCGGTATAGCCGAGAATCTCCTGGTAGTAGAGCGGCAAAATGGCGATGGTGATGTAAATGCACATGCCGAGCATGGTGATCAGCAGACACCCGGTGCGGAAGTTGCGGTCCTTGAGCACGTGCAGATCGACGAGGCTTCTGGGATTGGTCCAGGAGTGCCAGATCCACAGCAGGAGCGAGACCACCAGCGCGGCCACGGCCCAGCGCACCCAAAGAGCGCCGAACCAGTCATCCTCCTGGCCCTTGTCGAGAACGACCTGCAGGCAACCGCACCACACCACCAGCAGGCCGAAGCCGATGTTGTCGAAGGCGCCCACTTTGGCGTGCTTGATGTAGGACGGATCGTGGACGAAGCGGCTGATCATGATGACGGCCAGGATGCCGATGGGGATGTTGATGTAAAAGGCGTAGCGCCAGCTCCAGGTATCGGTGAGCCAGCCACCGAGCGTGGGACCGAGCACGGGAGCGAGCACGATGCCGAGGCCGTAGGCGGCCATGGACATGGAGCGCTTCTCGATGGGAAAGCTCTCCAGCAGGATGGATTGCGAGAGTGGCTGCAATGCGCCGCCGCCCGCGCCCTGCAGGACGCGCGCCACTAAAATGACGGCCAGCGACGGCGCGGCCCCGCAGAAGAACGAGGCAATGGTGAAGAGGATGACGCACGTCAGCAGAAAGCGCTTGCGGCCAAATCGCCTCGCGAACCAGTTCGACGCGGGAAGAATGACGGCGTTTGCGACCAAGTAGCTGGTCAGCACCCACGTGGCCTCGGAGTTCGAGGCCGAGAGCGAGCCGGCGATGTAGGGCAGCGCCACCGAAGCGATGGCGGTATCCAGCACCTCCATGAAGGTGGGTAGCATGACCGAGAGCGTGACCAGCCATGGGTTAACACCCTGGGTCAGCGGGTAGCGGGCGTTCGCGGCGGCCGTCGTCATGCGAGAAGGTTCCTTTGAGGGTAAACGATGGACCGCAACGGACCGTGTGACTTGGGCCACTGCGCTTGACACAATCAGCCGCTCCCTTGATTCTTAACAGTTCCGCTTCTTTCAGCTTCCTGCCCAGGAGGACATCAGGTTTTGCAGGTTCGCGTCTTCTACCACGACAAATGTTTTGACGGAGCTTGTTCAGCCTCGCTGTTCACGCGCTTTCACCGTGAGTGCATCGCGCGCGATGCCCGCTACGACTATCACGGGCTGGTGCACCGGGCCGGGGCGCTGTTCGATGAAAGCGAATTCACGGGCGACGAAAACGCGATTGTCGACTTCAAGTACTCGGCCTCGCCGCGCATCACGTGGTGGTTCGATCACCACCAGTCGGCATTTTTGACCCCGGAAGATCACGAGAATTTCCTGGCCTGCCAGCGCGACCCGGTTTGCGCGGCGCACAAGTTCTTCGATCCCACGTACGTTTCCTGCACCAGCTTTATTGCGCATATTGCGTCAACGCAATTCGGATTCGACACTGCGCCCGTGGCCAACCTCATCCACTGGGCCGACATCGTGGACGGCGCGAAATACGAGAGCCCGCAGGCGGCGGTGGAGATGGCCGCGCCGGCTATGAAGCTGACGCTCATCATCGAATCCACGCAGGACCCGCAGTTCATCCCCCGGCTGATCCCGCTGCTGACGGAGATGCCGCTCGAGAAAATTCTGGAGCAGCCCTTCGTTGCGCCGCTGCTGCCGCCGCTGCTCGAGCGCCATCAGCAGGCTCTGGAGTTGATCCGCAGCCGCGCCGAAGAACGCGACGGAACCATCTTCTTCGACATCACCGACCATCCGTTGGAAGGTTTCAACAAGTTCATCCCGTATTACCTGTTTCCTCATGCCACCTACTCCATCGGCCTGTCCAAGTCGAGTTTTCGCACCAAGGTGGCCGTGGGATCGAACCCGTGGACCACGGCCGACCCGGCAAAGATGGTGAACCTGGCGCAAATCTGCGAGCGCTATGGCGGGGGCGGGCATGCGCGCGTGGGCGCCATCAGCTTCCCGCCCGACCAGGAGGCCAGGGCGCGCGTGGCGGCCGCGGAGATTGTGGCCGAATTGCGGTCGAAGAATCCCCTCTGATTGCAGCCCATCCTATGAGCGACTATCTCTTTGCCTACGGAACCCTGCAGCCTGGCTTTGCGCCTGACGAAGTCGCAGCGATCGCGGCAAAGCTGCGGCCCGTGAGTCAGGGTTTTGTCTATGGCGAGCTCTATGAGCTCGACGGCTACCCCGGTGTCGCGCCCGATCCCCAATCGAAGAACCGGATCAGGGGTACGGTTCTGGAGTTGCCGGAGGATGCAGGCCTCCTGAGCCGGCTCGACGAGTACGAGGGCTACGATCCTGAGCATCCCGAGACCAGCGAGTTCGTTCGCGTGCGGCAGGTGGTAGAGCTGAGCGGGGGCGGCACGCAGGAGTGCTGGATCTATCGCTACAACCGGGAGTCGGGAACGTAGACGCGCGGCCCGCGTGGCCCGGAAGCAGGAAAAATTGCAGCAAGGACGGGAGTTGCTTCAGTTCCCCAGGATCTGGCTGAGCGACCCCGAGGCCAGCCCGAGATAAAGCACAGCGAGAACATGCAGGCAGGTGACCTGCCCGAAGACCTTGAACAGGCCTACGCGGTGCTTGAGGACGATGCGGGCCAGCAGACCTTCCAGAGGAAACTGCGCGTAGAGCAGGAACTGGGCCAGCGCATGCGCTGTGTCCCAGCTCAAATGGAGACCGCGCTCGCTTACCAGGGCAGAGAACGGAAACAGGAGGGTCACGGCCCAGGGCGCAGAGTTGGCGGCGAGATCGCGCAGCAAAGGCGCGTAAGCGCCCAAGAGCACGCCCAGGGCGACCGGCCACAGGCTGGCCAAACTCCGCAGGCTCCGGATTTGCCGTTCAATCTGCAGGCGCTGGTGGTAGGCCGCAATGAGAAACGACGTCTGCTGCCGCTCGATTTCTGCGGCGGCATAAGCCGGCACGCACGAGCCCACGGGTGCTGCTGCACACTCCGCTGCGAACTGTGGGTTCTCAAGCATGACCAAAGACACTACCCCTACAACCATTGGGGGATTGATCTAGTGTCCACACCAATCGGGCGGTAAGCAATAGAGATCGGCATTTTGGAAGGCTTGCTTTATTACCAATTTGGGTTACCTGGGACGGGTTTCGGCCCTTGTGCCGGAGGGGGAAGCGAGCCCCAAAAACCATAACTATCGACTTTTGATTGGGTTAGAGTCCGCGAGCGACGGCTGCTCCAGCCTGCAATGCGGGCAGATTCTGGTGCTTCGGGGGCAAAAAGCTCCTAGAGGCCCAGTTCCGGAGCCCGTTTTTTCATGGCTTCAATGCAAAAGCCAATGTGAGCGTCGAGATCGACGCCCAGCTCGGCAGCCCCCTGCACAATGTCCTCGCGATGTACGCCGCGGGCAAAGGCCTTGTCTTTCATCTTCCTTTTCACGCTGGCCGTTTCCACGTCGGCGATGGCCCTGGTGGGCTTCACGAGGGCGCAGGCGGTCAGAAACCCGGCCAGCTCGTCGCAGGCAAAGAGCGCTTTGGCCAGATGCGAGGTGCGCGGCACACCGGAGTACTGGGCGTGGCCCAGAATGGCCGTACGCAGCGCCTCAGGCCAACCCAGCCGCTCCAGTTCGCGCACCCCCACAAAGGGATGCTCTTCGGCCGTGGGATGGCGTTCGTAGTCAAAGTCGTGGAGCAGTGCGGTGGTGGAGTAAAGCTCGATGAAGGCGGCGCGGTCGTCGCCTGTGAGCCCCAGCCGCTCGGCTTCCCGCTCGCCGCAGGCCACAACACAGGCTTCAACGGCCAGCGCGTGCTTGCGCAGACTCTCGCTCTGGGTCCACTCGGTCAGCAGGCTCCAGGCCTGTTCGCGACCGTATGCAGGATTGGCCATCGCACCCTCCTGTTGATCATTATGGTTCGCGAATCGTCGGGATTCTTTGGGTCTTCCCGGAGTTTCTTCGGTTTGTCCCTATGTTTCTACTTGACAATTATGGTTCACTTCGTTGACAGTAGCACCAACCGCAGTGCAACACGACTGCACGGGACGCTCGCTCTGGCGCTCCGCACAAGGCCGATGGCTACTACTTTGATCTGCGTGGAGACACGCGAAGTGGTGCGGTGTGAATACTGCAGGCTGATGCAGTATCGAACCAGCAACTCCCTTTGCAGAAGGTGCCACAAACCCCTCGATTTCGAGGAACCTGCACCATTAGCCCCACAACTGGTGACAAGCAATCCTGTGCCCAACAGCGCCGACGCCGGGTCGCAGGTGGCAGCACAGGTGCGGGAGATGCGCCGCGCGCGTCACCTGAGCCAGCGCCAACTGGCGGGACGGATGCAGGTACCGCGCACCTACATTTCGAAAATCGAAAACGGCAAGGCGATTCCGACCCTGGGTTCGCTGGAGCGGCTCGCCCTCGCCCTGGGCGTGGAAATTCGCCAACTGGTGCGCGACGCCCGCAGCCGCCGCGACGAAGAGGTCGCGGCCATCCTGAGCGATCCTTTTCTGGCCGAGATCGCCCCGCTGCTGCCGCATCTGGACTCGCTGCACCGCACTCTCTTTTTCGGCGCGGTACGGGACGCGGCCACGGGACGCCGGCGCACCGCGTAATCGCGCCGCCATGGCTGGGTTGCCCCATCCTAAACGCGCTTTCTGCGTTTAGGGTGGGATAGCACGAGCTCCACCGTCGCAGAAACTGCACGAAACGCCGCGTCCTCTCGTAATGGCCGCGGTTCATTGCAGCGCGTAGGCGCTTGTGCTACGGTCAAGATTGTGACTCCTCGGACCCGGCCGAACGGGACCGTTCCGGCCGGAGATTCGTTCATGCGATGGCCAGCCTCATCTCCACATCGGACGTGAACTCCGTCGGCGCCACTCCGGGACGCACTTCGGCGCCCGCGTTAAAACCCAGAGGCGAGTCCTTGTATCCTTCTCCCGCGACACAAATCGATGAGCTCACAGCGGAAGAGCGCGCCGTGTACGCGACGCTGAAGCCGGAGCGCCTGCCCCAGCATGTGGCCATCATCATGGACGGCAACGGCCGCTGGGCCGGCCGCCGCTCCCTCAAGCGCTTCCTGGGCCACCAGCAGGGCGCCAAGACCGTGCAATTCGTCACTGAGACCGCGGCCCGCATCGGCTTGCCGTGGCTGACGCTCTACGCCTTCTCGCTCGAGAACAGTTTGCGCCGCCCGCGCGCCGAGGTCAGCTTCCTCATGCGCCTGCTCAAGACCTACCTCGACGACAATCTTGAGCGCATGATGAAGAACAACATCCGCATGCGTTCCATCGGGCGCACGCACGATCTGCCACCCGACGTGCAGGAGCACCTGCGCGCGGTGGAAGAGGCGACCTCGCGCAACACCGGCACCACGCTCACCCTGGCGCTCAATTACGGCGCCCGCTCGGAGCTGGTAGACGCCTTCCGCAAGCTTGCGGCGGAAATCAAGCACAAACACCTCAACCCGGAGCACATTACCGAAGAGGACATCCACCGCCATCTCTACACGGCGCACATGCCCGATCCCGATCTGCTTATCCGCACCTCCGGCGAACTGCGCGTCTCGAACTTCCTGCTGTGGCAGATTGCCTACACGGAAATCTTCGTCACCGAGCGCTACTGGCCCGACTTCCGCGGCATTCATTTGCTGGAGGCGATTGCCGCCTTCCAGCGCCGCGAGCGCCGCTACGGCGGCATTGGCGAGGACGGCGGCGAAGTGGAAGAAGATCCCGAGCAAATGAAAATTGCGGTGAGCTAAGGTCCCTTCGGCCGCGCCTGCGTTCCCTTTTCCTCCCCATCCAGATTGCACAAAATGCCCCATCCGGCTGGTTCTCCGCCTCCGCATGGGGCATTTGCCTTTTCCTCTCTGTAGGGCTAATGTGATCGGCAGAAAAATCATGCATTACTGCCTATGAATCCTGCGCCTCGGGAAGGCCGAGGAAGAAATGGGTTTTTGTGCTTGTGAAAGGTGAACGCGATGAAGAAGATTCTGATAAGCACTCTGGTTTTCGCGATTGCTCTCTCGTTGAGCCATTTAGCAACGGGCCAGGTGACTTCTGGCAGCCTCGATGACCAACTGATCCAAGCCGCCAAAAGCGGTGACAAGGCAGTGGTACAACAACTGCTGGCGAAGGGCGCCAATATCGAAGCCAAGGACAAAGACGGTTTCACGGCGTTGATCATGGCAGCCTCCTACGACAAGGTTGATGTTGTGGAGCTGCTTCTCGAAAAGGGCGCGAACATCGAGGCCATGGGTGACCAGGGCGGCACGGCGCTGATCTGGGCGGCTTATGGGGGTTATCCCGACACGGTGACGCTGCTGCTCGCGAAGGGCGCGAACATCGAGGCCCAGGCCAGCACCGGAGAAACCGCGCTGATTGCGGCGGCATCAAATGGCAAGGCCGACGTTGTGACGCTGCTGCTCGCGAAGGGCGCGAACATCGAGGCCAAGGACAAAGTGGGCAACACGGCGCTACTCAAGCTGGCCGTCACTAGTAACACAGACCTTGTGAAACTCCTTCTGGACAAGGGCGCGAACATCGAGGCCACGGACAACCAGGGCTACACGGCCCTCATCGAGGCGGCAACCTTCGGCAGCATTGACATTGTGAAACTGCTGCTGGACAAGGGCGCGAATGTCAATGCCAAGGACAATAACGGCAACGCGGCGCTGGCCTTGGCAACCCTGTTTGGCCGCTCTGATGTGGTGAAGCTGCTGCAGGCAAAAGGCGCGCACTGAGCACAGCATGAACCAGCCCCTTGCCAGGGAGAACGCAATGAAGAAAGTTTTGTCAGGTCTCATAATTCCCGTCATTTTCTTTTCGTTGAGCCACATAGTAGCGGGCCAGACTGCCGCTCCGGGCAGTGTCGACAACCAGCTGGTGACAGCCTGCAAAAACGGCGACATCGCCGCGCTGCAGCAACTGCTGAACCAGGGCGCGAACATCGAGGCCATGAGCGGCGATGGCGCAACCCCACTGACAGTGGCGGCCGCTGCTGGCAACGTCGACCTTGTGAAGCTGTTACTGGCCAAGGGCGCCGATATCGAAGGTGAGGACATGGCCGGCGGCACAGCGCTGATCGACGCGGCCAACCTGGGCCAGCTCGACATGGTGACGTTACTGCTGGCCAGGGGCGCCAACATCAAAGCCGCCGACTCGGGCGGTGACACGGCGCTGAGCACGGCAGCCGACAGGGGCTATGCCGACATTGTGGCACTGCTGCTGGCCAAGGGCGCCAACATCGAAGCTAGGAACGTCACCGGCGCCACGGCGCTGTTCGAGGCGTCCGAGGCGGATCGCATGAACGTTGTGAAGCTGCTCCTGCAGAAGGGAGCCAGCATCGACGCGGCAGACCGCAACGGGGAGACGCCGCTGATCATAGCTGCCGCCAATGACCTTACCGACCTTGTGAGCCT
>Ga0181539_1002703_pt1 | contig 17319 bp, 10 predicted proteins | sample PEATcosm2014_Bin_46_FD_119767 | JGI IMG/M metagenome (GOLD analysis project Ga0181539, IMG submission 119767) | Peatland microbial communities from MTU Mesocosm Facility, Houghton, MI, USA - PEATcosm2014_Bin23_60_metaG | ecosystem: Environmental > Terrestrial > Soil > Wetlands > Peat | place... | reverse complement strand
GACCCTGCGAGAGAAAGAATGAATCGAATGAAAAAATCGAAAATGTAGTGCCAAGAGGTTTTGCCATCGTTGTAAGTCGTTGGTTATCAATGGTTCAGTTTTCCCGACTGTAGAAGATGGGTCCAAATGGGCTGTCGGCGCCAGTGCCGCGCGGCAATCCGAGTCCTCTTCGTGACGGCGCTCCTGATGGGAGGCATCGCCCGGGGAGGGGTCGTCACCCTGACCATCCCCAGCACGGTGGTGGAGGGAGCCGGAGTGCTGACCAGTGCCGGTCAAGTCAACCTGGGTGCGATCACCGGCTCCAATGTGGTTACGGCGTTGGTTTCCAGTGATCCGGCGGCGCTGACGGTGCCGGCCAGCGTCACCGTGACGAACGGAAATTCCAATGTACTCTTCAACGTGACGGTGGGAAACAATCTTCCCATCGGAGCCGATGTGTCGGTGGTGGTGACGGCCACAAACGTGTTTGCAACGAACGTGGCCATGATTACGGTGCTGAGCAACGACCCGGCTTACATCCAATTTGGTCCGGCGCCGGCTTTCATTGACACGAACAGCTCGTTTTCGCTGGCGCTGACGGGCATGAACGCCGATGGCACGGTGCAGACGAATTTCAACAAGGTGGTTACGCTGGCCGCCGCCGGGTTGCAGGGGCCGGTGCCTCTGGCCGGCACCAACTCGGGCGTATTCAGCCTCGGCCAGGGAACGGCGAACATCCAGGTCCTCTTGACCGCCCCGGATGTGGTGGTGACTTGCCAGAATTATCCTGGACAGAGCGGCGCGTTCAACGTGATACCAACCGAATTCTGGGGCAGCACTCAGCCAGTGGCGGACATCGTCTGGGTGCCCGCCTCGCAAACGCTGCTGGCGACGGTGCCGGCCAACGGCGGAGTTTACTCGAATAGTCTGGTGGCGATTGATCCAAACTCGGGGCTGGCCACTAATTCTTATCCTCTGGCATCCAGCCCGGGCGAAATCGAAATCTCGCCGGACGGAACTTACCTTTACATTGCCGTTAGCAATGCCACGGCGCTACAGCGGTTTAATTTGACCACCCTGACAGCCGGCGCGCCGTTTGCGCTGGGTTCCAACGCGGAGAATGGGACGCGGTTTGCCTACAATTTTTGCGTGCCGCCGGAATACACGAATTCGGTCGTGGTTGCGGCGCGGGACGAAAACAATCTTGGCGACACGGTGCTGGAGGGCATCTTTAGGTTCGACAGCGGGACGATGGTCAATTTGACCGGCTTGTCCGCCAGCGGAGGTTACTGGGTGGAGAGCATGAGCACGGGCCATGAAGTCGCGTTGGCGCCGCCATTAGTCGAGGGCGACGCTTCCACTGGAAATGTGATTGAAACCACGGCTGGCGGCCCTGTGCCTTTCATTTACAGAGACGGGGACTTTTATGACTTTCAAGGCGACGCGTACGATTCCGGCACGGATGTGCAATTGGGAACATACCCGGGCGTGCTGGACGAAATTTACGACACGGGGCATAACGAAGAGGATCCGGTCTTTCGCCGGGTCTATTATCTCGAGGGCGAATTCAACTACGGCGTCTCCTTCTACAATTTTAAGGTCTATGATCGGGACCTGTTCCAAGAGCTTTTTCAATTGCCCATGCCGCAAATCCCGGGCACGCCCACACGGCTGCTGCGCGGGGGAACAAATTACCTGGTCTACGCAACCACGGATAATGAGCTTTGGTTCATTCGACCCGGCGCTACTCAACCGCCCGAGCCGGCGGCGGATGTCTCGATATCCGTGGCGACGCCGGGCTCGCCGCCGGTGGCCGGCTCCAACTACGTGGTGACGATGACGTTGTCGAATGCGGGGCCGGGCCTGGCCACGGTGGTGCAGGTTACCAATTTGTTGCCGGCCAACACGACGGTGGCGCAATCGATCGCTTCCACCGGAACGGTAAGCCTGTTCCCGTCGACCTCGTCGTTTGTCTGGCAAGTGACGGCGTTGCCGGCGGGCGCGAGCGCGACCTTGCAGGTGGCCATGGTGTTTGCCAACGGTGGATGGCAAACCAACATTACTTGGGCATTGGGTTTTGAAAACGATCCCGTTTACACGAACAATGTGGCGACGCTTCCAGTTAACGTAGTATTGCCGCAGGCTTACGGGGTTTACCAGGTCGCCTTTCCCTCGCAGGATTTGCTCTACGATCCGGTCCGGGATCGGCTTTTGATTTCGGTGAGTGCTTCGTTGGCAGGAATGCCCTCCAATTGCATTGCGGTGTTTAATCCATACACCGGACAGGAGGAAGGTACGACGCCTTTGCCCAGCGATCCAGGAAGGATAACCGCTTCGGGCGATGGCCAGTATCTTTATGTATCGCTGCCGGACTTGGGGACGGTGGAAGGATTCAACCTGCCGACACTGGTCTCCAGTTCCTCTTTTGCGGTGGGAGGAGAGGCGCCTTACATTAATTATGCAGGGGATTTGGCGGCGGTGCCCGGGCAGCCGCAATCGGTGGTGGTCTGGCAAGTGAGCCATCCCAATGCAGGATCACTGGCCTACGGCCTTGGCTTGGGGCTGTTTCAGAACGGGGTGCTGGCGCCCAACGTCACGAGCAGCGGCGTGAACTGGGAAATTGTGTTTGACACTAATGCGGATGTTCTCTTCGAGTACACCAGTGGAACCTTGCAACAATGCACTCTATCGGCCAGCGGGATTACAGTGACCAACACGTATGGCGGCCTTGAGGGAGGCTCCCAAATGGCTTATGGCGGCGGCCACCTGTTCGCGAGTGGCGGATACATGTTTGATGAGAATCCATTTAACGTGGATTGGCAGTTTGCCGGAGCGCAAAGTTCGGTCTGGGCTACGCCGGACCCTTCGACCGGGCGGGTTTTCTTTTTGCTGAAGAATGGCAACTATCAAATCAACGGCTACGATATTGCGTCTCGGCAGTTGCTTGGAACGGTGGTGGTCTCCAATGCGGTGGGAACGCCAGGGCGGATGATTCGTTGGGGCGTGGACGGATTGGCCTTCCTCACGAGCGGCAACCAACTCTTTCTGGTGCGAGCCGCGATGGTCACGTCTAATAATTTTGCTGATGTGGCGGTGAATGTAGCTGGCCCGCCGTCGTCCATCAGTTCCGGAGCGATGGTGAAGTTTACGGTGACGGTGACCAATCAAGGCAACCTGCCGGCGGTCAATGTGGTGGTGAGTAATTTGCTGACTGGCGGCGCTTTGCTTTCGGCGACGCCGAGCGCCGGGTCAACTCTCTCCACCAACTCGGGCGGCACCGTGGCGGGCTGGACCGTCCCATTGCTGAATCCAGGCGCGATAGCCACTCTCGCTTGTCAGATGACGGCGACAACTCCCGGGGTGGGCATGGTGCAATCCTTCGCCGCTTCACCCTCCTACGATCCTGAGGTGACGAACAACGCCGCAGTGGCCACGTTCATGGTGGGCGCTGCGCCAGGCCTGGATACGCCGGAGATTTTCGCGCTGCCCGCCAACGACGTCGCCTGGTCCGCGCCGCTGGGAAAACTATTGGTGACAGTAAGCTCCGCCATTCCCCCGTGGGCCGGAAGCCTGCTCACGGTGGATCCGGTGGGATTGGGAGTCCAATGTGGCGCGGCCCTCGGATCCAGCTCAGGGCGGGTGGTGGTTTCCGCTGATGGAAGCGTGGCATATGCGGGAACCGACGGAGGCGTAGCCGCCCTCAGTTTGCCAAACATGGCGGTGACCAATCTTTTCCTGATCACCGAGAATTATTATGCATTCGACATGCAGGTTGATCCAGGCACGAACCAGTTTTTGGCGGTGGGAGCGAAGAATGTCAACGACAATTACTCGTGGGTGGTCGGTTTCGAATCGGGCGTGCAGTTACCCGTGAGCAGCGGTTTTTATTGCACGACGTTGAGTTATCTTTTCAACCCCGCGGGGTCGCCGCTTTATGTTTACAACGGCTCGTCTTTCGCTCGCTACGCCGTCAGCAATGGATTGGCGTCGATTGACGCGACGGCGGGGATCCTCCCTTCCGGCATGGTGCTGAACATGGCGTGGGCCAATGGACGGATCTTTGCTTCTTCGGGCCAGGTGATCAATCCATCGCCTCCCAGTCTGGCGGCGACATTGTCGGGGATTCCCACCGGATCGCTGGTGGCAAGCGACGCCGCGTCCGGGCGCGTCTTCTTTCTCAGCCAGGGTACGGGCCAGGCGGTGTTGTCCGCTTATGACAGTGCTTCGCTTTTGCCCATCCGCAGCCAGGTCTGGCCCGGAGTGAGCGGGACGATTCAGCGGTTCATCCGTTGGGGCGTGGACGGTTTTGCCGCCATTACGAGCGCGAACCAATTGGCGGTCGTTCAGAGCAGCCTGATCCCCACCAATCCTCCCGCGGATGTATCGGTCTCCTTTGCGCTCAGCAGCCCACCGTTTGTCCAGAGCAACAATATCACAGAAACGATCACCATCTCCAATGCAGGCCCGAATATGGCCACCAGCGTTTTGTGGAGCAATGCATTGCCGGCAGGGGCGCTGATCATCAACGCCGCCGCGTCCAGCGGCAGCATTTCAACCGGGGCCAGTGAGTTGACTGGCCTCATCGCCAATCTGCCCGTCAATTCAACGGCCCTCGTCACAGTCACGTTTGAGCCGGTGCAATCCGGCATCGCAACGATGCAGGCCACGGTGGACGCGTCTTCCATTGACACAAACTTTTTCAACAACACCGTGTCGCAAGTCATCTGGGTGCGAGGGATGAATAATAGCGCGACCAACATCGTTTCCCTGACGCTTCCGGTGAAGGATGTGGAGGCCGATCCAGTTCGCCCGCTTCTCTACGCCAGCATCGGATCGACCGGCGGACCGATTGCCAACAGCGTGGTGGTGCTCGATCCCGTCAATCAGATTATCAGTCCGCCCTGCTTCATTGGTTCCAGCCCCGACAAATTGGCGGCGGCGCCCGACGGAAGTTCTCTGTACGTGGCGCTGGACGGTTCGGCCAGTGTGGTTCAACTCTCGCTGCCAAGTCTGACGTCGAACCTGACCTTTGCCGTGCCGCAAAGCCAGACTGTGCTGCACATGGTCGTGTGTCCGACCAACCCCAGCATGGTCGCGTTGCGCCGATCTGGAGGGCAGTTGGGATTGTTTGTCGCAGGGGTGGAACTACCCCATGAATTGACCACAGTGGACACTTTCGCCTTTCTTGACACAACCGGACAGTTGTTTGGCTGCCAGGGCTACTATAGCAATGTCAAGCTCTACCTGCTGGAGACCAGCGCCGCCGGCCTTGCCGAGTTGGCCGGCCAGCCCGGCAAGCAAAGTTCCGTCAACAATGTGGTTTCCTCAGGCGGGTTGCTTTTTTACAACGGCGGCATGGTGGTCAATCCCACGACGACCCGCGTGGTGGATTTATTGCCGGTGGCGAGCGGCTCGCTGGTGGCCGCCGATGCCGGGTGCGGGCGGGCTTTTTACCTGGCTTCGGGATATCCGTTCACTTTGTCGGCGTTCGACATTGCGCAGGGCATAGCGGTGGGCAGTGTGCAGTTCCCTTCGCTGGCCAGTGCTCCCCTAAAACTAATGCGCTGGGGCACCAATGGGCTGGCTTTCTACAATGGCAGTTCCCAGGTTGAGGTTCTGAGCGGAATGCTCGTCCCAACCAATCCCCCGGTGGATGTGGTGATCTCCCAGGCGTTTACTTCACCGACGGCTGCCACCAATTCGGCCTTCACTGTCACCGTGCAAGTCACCAATTTGGGCCCAATGACGGTTCCAGCGGTGGTGGTCACGCAGACGTTCTCCTCGAGCTTGACGAATGTTTCGTTGACGCCGTCGCTAGGGACTGCCACTTACACCAATAGCGTGGTGACCTGGCAAGTGGGTTCGCTGATCTCCAACCAAACCGTCACGTTGTCGGTGATGGCCACCAACACGCATACAGGCACCCTGATGGCCACGGCTTTGGCGAGTCATCCCTTGAATGATGTCTTTTGGGGCAACAACGCGGCAGTGGACCTGATCACCATCACCAACTCCACCACATCCAACAACGTGCTGCAGCTTAACCTTCCCGCGCGCGACCTGGTCTATGACAGTTTTAGGAATGTAATCTATGCCTCCACGCCCGCGTCGAACGGATTGGCGGGCAATCTGATCGCGGTGATTGATCCCGCCAGCGGGAACTTGATCAACGCGATGCCGGCAGGCTCCGAGCCGGACCAATTGGCACTTTCCGATGACGGCCAGTTTTTGTATGCGAGCCTGGACGGCGAGGTGGGCGTGCAACGTTTCAATCTGAACTCTAATCTCGCTGATCTTTCGTTCATGTTCAGCACCAATGACATCAACTTTGCGCAAGATTTGGTGGTCCAACCTTCTCACCCGCATACGGTCGCGGCTTCGCTCGGCTCCTACAATTTTGCCGCCGGTTACCCCAGCAGCGTCTATCTCTATGATGACGGGGTTTCGCGTTCCTCCACGGGCGGACCGTCCCGCGGTCTGACTTTCGATGGGGAGGGAGCGCTTCTTCTCGGTTACGTCTCCCCGAACATTGGTGACGGACTCGAGCAAATGTGGGTGGTGACCAACGGGTTTTTGACGGATCTCCAGCCGGTTTTTTCCTCGTTGCCTGGCGATCTGAAATACAGCAACGGCCGAATTTACTCCGTCTCAGGCCAAGTAGCGGATCCTTACGCCCCGGCGCTCATCGGCACTTTTGCCGGCACCTCTGGACCCCAAGCCATTGATCCCGGCGGGGGACGCGCATATTATCTCGCGCAAACCAGCACGAACTGGCAAATTAGGGCCTTTGACCTTCTGACCTTTCAATCCACCGGGACGCAGGCGGTCCTCAACGTCCAAGGGACCCCCAGCAGCCTTATCCGCTGTGGCGCGAACCGTTTGGCCTTCTGCACCACGGCCGATCAAATATTCATCGTCCAGAGCCAGGTGGTCGCCACAAAGGGGTTGGCCCCTGCGGACTTGGGGGTGACGCAGCAGGCTTTCCAGGAATCTATGTTGCCGGGCGGGACACTCCAGTTTGTCATTACTGTTACCAATCGTGGTCCGGGAGCCGCCAGCAATGTTGTCCTGAGCATCATACCGCCGGCGCTTGCTGCCTCCCTCGCGTTCCAGCTTCCGAAAGGCGTCAGCCCAGCCTCGAGTGCCAGCAATTTGTTTAACCTTGGGACTATGCCGGCGGGTCAGAGTCTGGCGGTCAACTTAACCGCCGTCATCACCAACACTTCAATTTATACAAACTTGGCGGGCGTTTCTGCCGCCACACCCGATCCCGACCTGTCCGACAACTTGTCCCTCGCCAGCCTGCAAGGACTGTATTACCAGGCCCCGGACACGATCCAAACCATCAATGTGGCAAGCGAGGCGCTCGCTTACGATTCTCTGGGCGGGCGGCTCTTCGCCGTCCTCGCCCCACAGGGTACGAACAACCAGATTGCTTGGTTCGATCCGCCAAACGGCTTGTTGCTCGGAAGGCTTCCTGTGGACATCGCCGCCACAGGCGCCGTCATTACAGACGACTCTCAGTTTCTCTACCTGACATCATCCGCCACCAACCTCGTGGAAAGGGTAAACCTTCAATCTTTACAGATTGATTCCACGTTCACCCTGCCTCCATCCGACACGGTCCAAGCATCGGCGATAATTCCAGGTCAGCCGCACGCACTGGCCCTGGAATTCACCTCCGGCAACTCATTTATCGCCGGAAGCGGCCTTTGGTACGCCGCCATCTTTGACGATGGAGTCCCCCGGACAAACCAGGTGAACCGGTATTACAAATTGATCGCGGCAGCGTCAGATGACTCCATGCTATATGGGTATGACAACGGAGCAACCGGTTACCCCGATGTCTATAGCATGACGCTGTCGTCCACCGGCTTGCAGCCGTACCTCGCCAGCGTAGCCAATCCAGGCGTTAATATGATGCAGTTCGCGCAGGGTCTCCTCCTCTTTGCCGATGGCGAGGTTTTCGACCCAGCCAGCCTCACACCACAGGCGGGATTCGCTACGCCGAGAGGGGGGGCAGGACTTGCCGCCGTTCCCTCAGCCGACGCGGCGGCATTCCTGAACAGCCCCGGCGGCTCCTACCAACTTACGATATTTGCCATCAGCACACGACAACAAATGGAACAGTTATCACTACCGTCCACCAGCTCGTCGCTGTCCAGCCTTGCCTGGTGTGGCGCGGACAAGTTCGCGTATCGTGATGCCAGCCAGATATTCCTGGTCAGGGCGAGTGTGCTGCCCACTGCGGATATCTCCGTCCAGGCTGCATTCTCAACCAATCAGGTCATGGAAGGCGAAACCGTTGACCTCCAGGTCACCATATCCAATGCGGGGCCTGCCGCCGTCAGTGCAATCTCGGTGACAAACCTCGTGCCAGCCGGCCTAAGCATCTTGTCGGCTTCCCTCACCAATGGCACCGTTTCCACCAACGAGCAGATCGTCACCGGCTCGATCACCTCGCTGAATGCTGCGGGAAGCACGGTCTTGAACATCTTGCTTGCGGCGAACACCGGCGTGCTGGGTTGGATGACCAATGCCGTAGCAGCCAGTGCCAGCAGCCTTCCTGATCCCTTTCCCTTCAACAATCAGGCATCGCAGAGCCTGTTGGTCACGCCATTGATCATGCCAGGGGTCACCTTCGGTTACGACCAGACCATGGCAACCAATGTGCTCCAGTTCACGATGCAAGGGGGCTGGGATTCTTCGTTTGCTTTGGAAACCTCCGGGGATCTCAATCACTGGACGAACATCCTCACATTCCTTGGTTCGCAAGGCAGCCAGACTGTGGAAGCTCCATTTGATCCCGCCGCGCCTGCGGCATTTTACCGTTTGCGATTTGACACTATCCAACCCAGCCCGCCCTGAGCCTCCGATGGTTTGTGAACCAAGAAGAGGACTGGCGCAACCGCAAGCAATGGGACGCCTACAAGGAAGCGACCAACGAGATGGTGGCGCACGCCAGCACGGAATTCGCGCCGCGGACCGGGATTTCCAGGCCCGCCTCGCCGCGGAAAAAGCCAACGCCGAAGCCGAAGGGGTCATCTCGCGCGGTATCAAAAGAAGCTCAAGGAGCGCGGGCAGAGTCCTCCTCCGCGGCATCCTCGCATCCTTATAGGGTGGATTGATTTCCAGGTGCAGAGGCATTGCAAGGGGTGAAATTGACCCTTTGGACTCACGCGCAAGACGGCGCAATGGCCGGACATGTTGAGGAATTCAGGCGCGTTTTGATGCTTGGCCGGTGGGTTGGAGGTGGTGGCGGCCGGAAAACGCTAGGAAAGTACCAATCCGTACGAATTTGAGGTGTTGGATTCGATGATCGGACCGAACAGAGCTGCGGATCTCTCCAAGCCTTACTCCTGCTTGCTGGCTCGTTCAAGGTCCAAGACGCGTATCCCTTTCCATCCACAATGCCATCCCCCACCCGCCAGGTCATGGATATCATTGCGGATGCCAAGCTCATACTGGTCTCGAATTTGGGGAGGGACCAACTGCTTGAAGACCTGGCGCTTGACGACCGGCATGTTCCTCTTCCTCAAGAACTCACAAAAATGAACATAAGCGACGGTCAGGAGCAAAGTTTCGCCCGGCACACGCTCCAACCACTGCTCCACAAACGATCTGGCCAGGCGTTCATGCAGTTCGATTCCACGGATTCTCTGGTGTTTTGACGTGGCTGAGAAAAAGGTGTTATTTGCGGCCAGGATCGACTTTGCCCTCTGCGTCCCCAATCTCGCAACTTTATACTACTTTGCGTTCAATAAGCTAGTAATAATCCAATCATAACCACAGAGGCCCTGGAGAAAGGTGTGGTTGTTTTCCAGAGCGTGAAGGCCGGCGGCGGTGGCACGGGATACTTCTTCCAGCGAGCCAAAATGGCGGTTGCCCAGGAAGTCGCGGCGCAGGACTTTCCAGACCGGCTCCTGCGGGTTGCATTGCGGGGAGCGGGGCGGCAGAAAATCAACCGTCACGTGGTCGGGGAGTTTGAGCTTTTGGGGGGTATGCCAGGCCGCCTGATCCATCAGCATCAAAATCTGCCGATCCGGGTGGCGCTGGGAAACCTCCTCCAAGAAAAGCCCCATCATCTGCGTGTCGCAACGCGGCAAAACCAAGCTGTCCATCGGGCCGGTCAGCGGCGCGACCGCTCCGAAAGCGTCATCATATTCGCGCGCCACCTGCGTTTTGACTTCCGGCCGGACCCCCAAAGGCACCCAGCAGGCCAACCGACGGCTCAGGCGGCCAAAACGAGCCTCATCCTCAAACATCCACATCAACTCTAATCCGGGCCGGGCCAACCGGGCGGCAGCCACCTTCTGACCGAGTTTTTTTTAAACTCCTCCCGTGCCGCCGCCTGGCCTTGGGGGTGGGTCCCTCGCGTCGAGACGATCCTCCAATCATGGCGTTTCAACATCCGGCAAACCGTCGAGTCAGCCACCCGGTGCCCCACCTTCTTCTCATAAGTCTCTTTGATCTTTCGGGCTGTCAAAACCCATCCTTTCTTGGCCTGCCCAACGTGCGTCTCCAAAAACTCAACCTCCTCTCGCCGCGTCAGGTATTGATGTCTTCGCCCGCCTTTGGGCCGGCGGAGGGCCGCCAAGGATCCCCGAAAGTATTGCGACCAAATCCGCCACACTTGGCTCACGCAAAAGCCCGTCGCTTTGGCCACCCCCTCTGTGCCCAAGTCGTGTTTGATGCGCAACCACACGCATTGGAGCCGGCGCAGTTGCATCTTGCGGGTTTCTTGCTTCATCGCCAACTCCAGTTCCTTGAGTTGTTCCGGGCTCGCGATTTGTCGGGGTCTCATTTCACCCCACTATACATTACTAGCTCATCGAACGCAAGTCTGTAGAAGAACTGCGTCCATTGGCCTGTCCCTGTCCGGCACAAGGATGAACCCCGTGTCAAAAACCTTCAGAACACTGGCACGAGTGTATCTCGCGCATCGTCAGAGTTGCGGTTATTGGTCAACCCTTGATTGGCCAGCCTTGGTTGGCAGCAGCAATAGCGTAAAAAAGAATACTGGCGGTTATTTCTTTCGGAACCTGGGCCGGCAAAAGATAATTCATGCCGCCAGGGCGTTCCAGTTTGGATCTAGCTTGGTCAATTTGAGATTGAAGTTGGTCAGCCAAATTACCAGCCGGAGCCAGACCGGTTTTGGAATCAGAAGTGATCAGAGATGGGAATGTGTTGTTCATATTTTTGAGTGCGCTTACAGGGCGCGTTGAGGTTGATGTTTGCCAGGGATACGGGCAGTGAACCAAGATATACCGACCATCCACTTGGTTGAAATGCCGAGCCGGTTTCGTTGCGGTAGCGATGCGCCGTGCGCTTTCAGTTTCTCGACAACTTTGGAGCGCCCAAACATCAAGGCGAACAGGAGCGGAGTCAGGCGATGGCTCGATCGAATACAGGCCATAGATCACGCAAGGTCGAAGCGATCAAGGTTCATCACCTTATTCCAGGCCGCGGCAAAGTCGTGGACAAACTTCTTCTCAGCGTCGGAACTTCCGTAGACTTCAGCCAGGGCGCGGAGTTGGGAGTTTGAACCGAAGACAAGATCCACACGCGTGCCGGTCCACTTGAGCGCACCCGTTTTGCGATCGCGGCCTTCAAAGACATCCGCGTCTTTCGAGACCGGCTTCCACTCCGTGCCCATGTCGAGCAGGTTCACGAAGAAGTCGTTGGTCAGCGCTTCCGGTCGCTTGGTGAAGACGCCGTGTTGGGCCCCTCCGAAGTTGGTCCTCAGGACGCGCATGCCGCCCACGAGCACCGTCATTTCAGGCGCGGTCAGGGTCAGCAATTGTGCCTTGTCTATCAGCAGCGCCTCGGCCGACACGGTGTATTTGCCCTTGAGGTAATTGCGGAAGCCGTCCGCGACAGGCTCGAGCACCGCAAAGGAGGCCGCATCGGTTTGTTCCGCCGAGGCATCCATGCGTCCCGGCGTGAAAGGGACCGTGACCTTGTGCCCGGCGTTCTTCGCCGCTTGTTCGATGCCGGCGCAGCCGCCCAAAACGATCAGGTCCGCCATCGAGACCTTCTTGCCGCCTTTGGCCGTCTTGTTGAATGCGCTCTGGATATCGCCGAGTGTCTTGAGCACCTTCGCCAACTGTTTCGGCTGGTTGACTTCCCAATCCTTCTGCGGTGCCAGGCGAACACGGGCACCGTTCCCGCCGCCGCGCTTGTCGGAGCCACGGAATGTGGACGCCGACGCCCACGCGGTGGAAACCAGTTGCGAGACGGACAGGCCGGACGCCAGAATTTTGTCCTTGAGCGAGGCGAGGTCCTTCGCACCGATCAATTTGTGGTTCACCGCGGGAATGGGGTCCTGCCAGATGAGTTCTTCTGCGGGAACTTCCGGCCCGAGGTAGCGCGCGCGCGGACCCATGTCGCGGTGCGTCAGCTTGAACCACGCCCGGGCGAACGCCTCGGCCAACTGACCGGGATTGGCCAGGAAGCGCCTCGATATTTTTTCGTAGGCAGGGTCGAAGCGCAGGGCCAGGTCGGTGGTCAGCATGGAAGGGGCGATACGCTTTGAAGCATCCTGTGCGGCGGGCACGGTGCCGGCACCGGCGCCATTCTTCGGTCTCCACTGGTTGGCGCCAGCCGGGCTTTTGGTGAGTTCCCATTCGTACCCGAACAGGTTTTGCAAGAAATTATTACTCCACTTCGTCGGCGTGGTGGTCCAGGTGACTTCCAGACCGCTGGTGATCGCGTCGGCGCCTTTGCCGGTGCCGAAGCTGCTCTTCCAGCCCAGGCCCTGCTCTTCGAGGCCGGCCGCCTCGGGCGCAGGACCCACATTGGACGCCGGGCCGGCGCCATGGGTCTTGCCGAAGGTGTGGCCGCCGGCGATGAGCGCCACCGTCTCCTCGTCGTTCATCGCCATGCGGGCGAAGGTCTCGCGGATGTCCCGCGCCGCAGCAATTGGATCGGGTTTGCCGTTGGGGCCTTCCGGGTTGACGTAAATCAGCCCCATCTGCACGGCCGCGAGCGGATTTTCGAGGTCCCGGTCGCCGGAATAGCGCTTGTCATCCAGCCAGGTGGTCTCCTTGCCCCAATAGACGTCCTGATCCGGCTCCCAGACGTCCTCGCGACCGCCTCCGAAACCGAACGTTTTGAAGCCCATCGTTTCCAGCGCGACGTTCCCCGTTAGGATCATCAGGTCGGCCCATGAAATCTTCCGGCCATACTTCTGCTTGATCGGCCAAAGCAGGCGACGCGCCTTGTCCAGGTTGACGTTGTCCGGCCAACTGTTGAGCGGCGCGAAGCGCTGCTGCCCCCTGCCGCCGCCACCGCGGCCGTCACCGGTGCGGTAGGTGCCGGCGCTGTGCCACGCCATGCGAATGAAGAGACCTCCGTAGTGACCGAAGTCCGCCGGCCACCAGTCCTGCGAGTCGGTCATCAGCGCCGCGAGATCTTTCTTCACCGCCGCCAGGTCGAGGCTCTTGAACTCTTTTGCGTAGTTGAAGTCCTCGCCCATGGGATTGGACTTGGAGGAATGCTGGTGCAGGAGTTCGAGCTTCAACTGGTTCGGCCACCAGTCGCGGTTCGACGTGCCGCCTCCGGCAGAGGGGTGGATAGGGCATTTGGCTTCAGTTGACATGTGTTTTCTCCTTAGGTCGGTAGTATTGAATTGATATTTCCCGTTGGTTTCTTGCCCACGACCGGCGTGGGCCTTTTTCGTGATTTTCCACCCACGGCACTGATTTGCAAGGCCGATTTCCAGTCCGTTCCCGGTTTTTCTTTGGCACGGCGGGTGTTCCGATGCCCTTTTGTCCTCCCAAGCCCCTTTTCCTCCCAGATGAGAAGACACCTGCTCCGTGGTTTCCATTGTTGCTTCATGCGAATCCTTTCACTTTTTCCTTCAGCCGGATGCCGTTGCGGGCATCCGAATCCCGGGCGTTCCATTCCGTGCGCTGGATGGTGTCTTCGCCGGGGGTCTCCATCAACTCGTATTTGGGCTCAATTGGACCGTCCTCGGCTAATCTGCCCTTCGGACACCAGCCGCCGTGGCGGATTCCATGCTCAATGGCGAAATCCAGTGCGGCCCGGTCTGCACCGGTTTGGCCACCTGAGAGGAGTTTTTCAATTTTGCAGTCCATGTGCCACGACATTAACGGATGAGGGCGGCAGAATCCATCCCTGAACCCGTCCTCATTGGCGCCGGTTCCAGAATCCTTCGACTGCTTCCTGTAGCCCAGCCGAATCCCGGACCCGCAGGGGACGCCACCAGGCAGGAAACAGACGGCGATAACGCAACTCTCGGAAGCGGGCGTCTATGAGCAGCACCGCTCCGTGATCCGTTTCCGACCGGATGACGCGCCCAACGGCTTGGAGAACACGATTCATGCCGGGAAAGGTGTATGCGTAATCAAATCCTGGCGCCTTCTCTGCCTGGAAATAGTCGCGGATCAAATCACGTTCAATACAAAGTTGCGGCAGGCCCACCCCCAGGACGACGGCCCCGATTAAACGCTCGCCCACCAGGTCAATCCCTTCCCCAAAAATTCCGCCCAACACCACAAACCCAGCCAGCGTTTCGCCATGCTCCACGGAAAAGGCACCAAGGAATGCTTCGCGCTCGTTCTCACTCATGCCGGGCCGTTTTCTGTTCCAGCAGCGCCCGCCCGTCCGCGCTCGAGTCGCCCGCAGCCAGGTCGCGCAACGCCACCGCCCATTCATCCGGCGAATCCATGCCGCCCAGAATTACCCTGGCGTAATCAGCCGCCGCCGCCGGATCAAGCCGGGCCAGTTCATCCAGCAGAAACGTTCGCAACGTGGGAGCCTCATCCAGCCAGCCGCCTCCCCCCACCTTGAATCCCAAATGTGTCGTCGCGTCCGCCTTGGAATCCAGGTATTGCCGGATCGCCGAGACCGCCGCCTCCTTCGGCATGGCCGCAAGCTCTGCGCGCAATTCCGCCAAATCTTGCCTTGCGATGCCCGCATCCGATGCGCTTCTTAAAAAATCTTTAATTCCCCTCAACCGGCTGCCATTCAACCCGGACGAACTTGTGGACAGTGGCGCGGCCGCCTGCTGCGAACTTGCCACCGACGAAGCCGGCGAGACGCGGGCCTGGGGTGGCAACGAGGGGGCCGCTCCATGACGCAGAAAAAGCAGGGCAAGCCCCGCCACCAGAAAACTCGCGGCGACAAGAATCAACAGCCCGGTTGGACTTCTTTTTGGCGAAGGCATGGAATCAGTTTCGACAGACTATTGGCAACAGATTGTCCGGTTTCTGCAACCTCCGAGCCAAATGGTCAATGTCCCAACTCCTACATTTGGGGCGGCTGATTGAATCGTAGCCGGCAAATCCCCAAGTCGTGCGCGGCGGCGGCAAACCGCTCCAAAAAAAGCGTTCCCCACTTTAAACTTTGAACCCGCCCAAGGCGTGGTAAACTTCCTTTGTTATGTCGCACAACCTCCAGAATGGGAATGGGGACGGAAACGGCGGCCCGCCGCCCCAAAAAATCAACCTGCGCCGCCCTGATGTCATGGCCGCCGTTCAGGCCCAGGTATTGTCCCATTACCGCAGCGATCTGGTGGACCGCATTCGGGACCAGGGCCACGTCCTCAGCGCCGACGCCCTGCTCACCGTTAAACTGGCCAAGAAATACGGCTTCTGTTACGGCGTCGAACGCGCCATTGACCTGGCTTACGCCGCCCGCAATGTTTTCCCCCTTCCGCAGCCCATTTACCTCCTGGGCGAGATCATCCACAACCCGGAAGTCAACGACCAGATTCGCAACATGGGCATCCAGATTATTTCCGCCAAACCCACCGAGCACGAACTGGCCAGCCTGCGCTCCGACGATGTCGTCATCATCCCCGCTTTTGGCACCGAAGTGGGCACGCGCAACAGACTCGTCTCCAAAGGTTGCCAGCTTGTGGACACCACCTGCGGCGACGTCATGAGCGTCTGGAAACGGGTCCGCCAGTACTCCAAGGAAAGAGTCACCAGCATCATCCACGGCAAAGCCAAACACGAGGAAACCAAGGCCACCACCTCCCAGGCCGGCGCCGACGGCCCGGGCCATTATCTCGTCGTTTACACCCTGGCCGAAACCGATTACGTCTGCCACTACATCCTCCACGGCGGCGACAAAGCCGAGTTCCTCGAAAAATTCAAAGGCGCCTACTCCCTTGGTTTCGATCCCGACATCCATCTCCAGGCCGTCGGCGTCGCCAACCAGACCACCATGCTCCGCGGCGAAACCGAGGAAGTCCAGCGCCGCATCAAAAACGCCATGATCCGCCGCTTTGGTGCCGCCGAACTCGACCGCCATTTCCGTTTCTTCGACACCATTTGCGGCGCCACCCAGGAACGCCAGGACGCCCTGGAAAAACTGCTCTGCGAACCCATGGACCTCCTCCTGGTCATCGGCGGCTACAACTCCTCCAACACCTCCCACCTCGCCGAAATGGGCGAGGCCAAACTCCCCACTTTCTTCATCAAGAACGCTGCCATGATGGTCTCCGACAAATTGATCCGCCACTACTGCCTCCAGTTGCAGAAAGAGGTGGACACTCTCAACTGGCTCCCCCAGGGCAAAATCACCGTCGGCATCACCGCCGGCGCTTCCTGCCCCAACAACCTCATCGAAGAGGCCATCCGCCGTCTCTTCGAACTGCGCGGCGTTTCCGTCCAGGAACTCCTCTCCGCCTGATTTGCCAGGCGGCCTTCCATGCCCTGCACCAGAGAGCAACTCGAACAACGCGAGCGCCAGACCCTCGCCCCCTTCGCCCAACTCAGCGCCCAATCCCGCGGCCGCGTTCATCCCGAACCCTCCGCCCTCTGGCGCACTGAATACCAGCGCGACCGCGACCGCGTCATCCACTCCCGCTCCTTTCGCCGTCTGGAATACAAGACCCAGGTCTTCCTCAACGGCACCGGCGACCATCTCCGCACCCGCCTCACCCACTCCATCGAAGTCGCCGCCATCGCCCGCAACATCGCCCGCGCCCTCAACCTCAACGAAGACCTCGCCGAAACCATCGCCCTGGCCCATGACCTCGGCCATCCCCCCTTCGGCCACAAGGGCGAGGACATCCTCAACCAACTCATGCGCCAGGACGGCGGCTTCGAGCACAACCGCCAGAGCCTGCGCATCGTCGAGGAACTCGAAGTCAAATACCCCGGCTTTCGCGGCCTCAACCTCACCTGGGAAACCCGCGAAGGTCTCGCCAAACACCGCACCCCTTTCGATCATCCCTCCCGCCGCCGCCGTTTCGCTGCCAAATCCCCCTCCCTAGAAGCCCAGGTCGCCAACCTCGCCGACGAACTCACCTATTGCAGCCACGACCTCGATGACGGCCTGGAAGCCGGCCTCCTCTCCGAAAAAAAG
>Ga0181539_1002702_pt1 | contig 17321 bp, 9 predicted proteins | sample PEATcosm2014_Bin_46_FD_119767 | JGI IMG/M metagenome (GOLD analysis project Ga0181539, IMG submission 119767) | Peatland microbial communities from MTU Mesocosm Facility, Houghton, MI, USA - PEATcosm2014_Bin23_60_metaG | ecosystem: Environmental > Terrestrial > Soil > Wetlands > Peat | place... | reverse complement strand
TTTTCACGGACGTCTCCTTTTTCACGATGACACCCATGTGGATAAGGATCATGCACTTCCCTTCAACGGGAGAGAAAGCACAAGTACACCAAAAAATAGGATTGTCTTCATTTGTTGGTCCTCCTTCGGGAAATTTCCCCGTCTAAAACCGGGCCCGACCGGAATGGTCGAACCCAAAAGCATGAACGCAAAAAAGACGTGGTAAATTTAGAAGGTGATAACCGGAGGACCTCTGTATATCTGAGGCGGGATTGCGGCTTTATTTATAATGAGTACCTCGAGAGCAAGGGGGAGATACTCTATTGCCCTGAACACGTAAAAGTCAATTTTATCATTGATGGCAACGGCAAACTCGATAGTGCCGTCAATGATCGTCGGTAATCTGGCCGCCAGGCTTCCCGTTTCGCGTGCGTGAGACTCTACGGTCAAGATGCTGAACAGGAAGATTAATCCGAGAACGATCGAAACAGCTTTCAGAAACCTTGTCGTGTGCATTGTGGTTTTCTTCTTCTGCACCAGAATACACTTATATGCCGACGGCGAGGAAAAGTCAATAGGTTCAGCCGAGTGGCGAGCAAAGAGAGGAGAGGGACGATGGACAGGTGAAGAATGGGTTGTACGTGACCCGTAGGAGTGATTATACTTTTCACAAGTCATCTTTGCCGCGAAATCGTCCGGTACCCGGGGCTGCGTTTGTCGTATGCAACCAAAGGAGTCCACCATGGACATCAGCCGAACGGAGACAGCGCAGCTCGTCGGTCATCGAGGCCGGGTAAACTTTACCAGGGTCGAGACCGATGCGCATACGATGAAAGAGGAAGTGCTCACGGGACTGAGAAGCTCGCCGAAGAGGATACCTCCAAAATACTTGTACGATGCCGAAGGGTCGAGGCTTTTCGACCGGATCTGCGAGCTTCCCGACTATTATCTGACCCGCGCGGAGACCGCTATTCTGAAACAGCATGGCCGGACCATCCTCGACCGGATCGGACCGGACCTGTGTATCATCGAACCCGGCGCCGGGGCCTGCGGGAAGGGTCGCCTTTTGCTCGGGAGCCGACAGGTGTCGGCGTTCGTTCCTCTGGACATTTCTACCGAATTTCTCCGGGATGCCGCGCTCGACGTGGCTGACAGCTTCCCTCACGTCTCCGTGCATGCCGTGGCCATGGATTTTGTCACCGGGCTCGACAGCCTCAGACCGCTGTTGCCTCCCGCCGCAAAGCGCCTCATATTTTATGCCGGTTCCAGCATCGGCAACTTCGATCCGCCTGATGCAGCGTGGTTGCTTGGCCGGTTTTACGGCCTCCTCGATGAGGGCGACGGCCTCCTGATCGGCTATGACCTGCAGAAGGACCGCAACCTGCTCCATCGGGCCTATGACGACCCCGAAGGCGTGACCGCTTCGTTTAACCTGAATCTGCTTGTCCGCTTTAACCGGGAGCTGAGTGCGGATTTCGACCTGAGCAGGTTCCGCCACGTGGCCGTGTATAACGAAGCGCAGTCCCGGATCGAGATGCACCTGGAGAGTCTTGCGGTGCAGCGGGTGAGAATAGGGACCGAATCCGTCGCATTCGATTCCTCCGAGCGCATCCATACCGAAAACTCATACAAATATACCGTTGAAGGCTTTGACGCGATGGCAGCAGCCTCCGGTTTCGGCCGGCTGGAAGTCTGGACAGACCCTGCTTCCTACTTCGCAGTCGGTCTTTATATGAAAGACGGCGCCGGCGGGTCTTTGTCCCTGTCGGGAAAGCCGGCGCATGCGGACAACGGTGGTGCAAAACATAGGTGAGACATGACGCCGGGGGGGAACGAAAAAAGCGGGATGTGCGGCATATGCTCGGCCGGATGTGGGGTAGTCGTCACGTATGACCGGGAAGGCCGCATATGTGCGGTGAGGGCGGATAAGGATTCTCCCTTCGGCATGATTTGCAAAGTAGGGGAGCGCTCGCCGGATATACTCTATTCCAAGGATAGAATTCCCTATCCCCTGCGAAGGAATGGACCGAAGGGGGGATGTGCGTTTAAGAGGATCTCCTGGCACGAAGCGTATGAGGAGATCGTTGCCGGGCTCCAGCGGATAAAGAGAGAATCGGGCCCCGAATCAGCCGCCGTGTACACGGGGAGCGGAAGCTTCGACCGCGCCCTTTGCGATGTGTACCAGCCGGCAGGCGTCGCTGTCTCATCGGCATCCAGCGTGCTCTTTCCGTACGGCTCCCCCAACACACTGGGGGTAGGGGCGCTCTGCTACGTGGCATTCGCCATGATTGCCCCTCACGTCACGATGGGGAGCATGTACATCGACATGTTTTCCGATATTGACCGCGCCGATCTTGTGCTGATCTGGGGGAAGAACCCGGCCGCCCACTGCCCGCCTGACGATTTTCTGAAGATCGAGGCCGCTCATATGCGCGGCGCGGAGATCGTCGTGATCGACCCCCGTAAGACGGCAATGGCGAGATATCCGCGAGCCGCATGGGTCCCTATCCGACCCGGCACGGACTGCTGTCTGGCCCTTGGCATGTGTCACGTGTTGATCGAAGAGGAGTTATATGACGAGGGGTTTGTCGCGAACTGGGTGGTCGGCTTCGATGACTTCAGCACCTACGTCCGGCATTTCAGGCCGGACTATGTGGAAAGCGTGACGGGAGTGCCCGCTGATGTTGTCCGCTCTCTTGCAAGGGCGATGGCGGCAGCCGACGGTGTTGCGCCCGTCATGTACAGCGGCCTGGAGTACAACGGCAACGGGGTGCAGACCGTAAGGGCCGTACACACCCTGCTGGCCCTTGCAGGCCAACTGGATGTTCCCGGCGGCCAATGCTTCAAGATGAGGCAAAACAGGTTCCCCATCAACCGCAAAGGGCTCGTCGCCAACCCTAATGCCCTCAAAGCGGCCGGTCACAACCGGTTTCCGCTCTATACCAGATATCGTGGCGAATTCCACGCCATTGCCCTTCCCGGGGCGGTTCTTGACGGGGACCCCTACCGCATCAGGATGCTCATAAGTCTCGGGGCATCGATCATCACCTCGTGGCCGCAATCGACCATCTGGAGAAAGACCTTGAACGCCCTCGACTTTCTGGTCTGCATCGATCGCCAGTGGACTGCCGACATGGCCTACGCCGATATCATACTCCCCGCGTCGACCTACTATGAAGCGGAGTCGTACATGGTCTACGATTCCGTCTTCAGAATCCGCGAGAGGCTGGTCGAGCCCGTCTTTGAGGCACGGGATGACTTTTCTATCCTGGCCGAGCTCGCGTCCCGCCTCGGCTACGGACATATGTATCCGCAAAACACGGAAGAGCTCCTGTCGTATGTGCTCTCCGGTTCGGGGTTCACCCCCCAGGACGTGAGAAACGCGGGAGGGATGGTTCAGGTACCGACCGTGATGATGCAGTACAGGAAGTGGGAAAAAGGTATGCTGCGGGAAGACGGCAAGCCCGGATTTGAGACGCCGAGCGGGAAATTCGAAATAGCCTCTTCGCTGCTCGAAGAATACGGCTACGATCCGCTGCCCCGCTATGTCGAGCCAAGGGAAAGCCCGGCCTCACAACCCGAGCTGGCCTCGCGCTTCCCCCTTGTCTTCAATTCCGGCGCGCGCCACAATGTCGACCTCCATACACTGCACCACTCCATCGGCGCACTGGCGAGGGAACTGCCGGCGCCGACGGTCATGATCAACGGCACAGATGCCGCAAAACGGGGAATTGTGAATGGAGACAAGGTCCTGATCCGGACGGTACGGGGAGAGATCGAGATGTATGCGCGCGTGAGCGACGACATTGTCGCAGGCGCGGTGGAGGCGAGTGGGGCAGGCGGCGGCGCCCTGGGTTCGACCGATTGGAAGAATGCGTGTGTAAACGAGTTGACGGACCTCGACAATTACGACGCTATTTCGGGATTTCCTGCCTATAAGGCCCTACTCTGCGATGTGCTCAAGGTTGAGCATGAAGGGGAAAGACGGGTGGTCGGCACAGGGGAATATACGGTCGACGGCCGGATAGGGCAGGCACAGGCCGCCCCCCCCATATATCTGGACCACAACGCGACAACCGCGGTGGATATGGCCGTGCAGGAAGCTATGATCGATGCATTACGCTGTTACGGCAATCCTTCGAGCATCTACTCCACGGGAAGAGAGATGCACGGACGCCTCGAGGCGGCCCGCAAGGGCCTCTCGCTCCTGATCAACTGCACTCCTCGCCGCCTCATCTTTACAAGCGGCGGCTCCGAAGGGAACAACTTCGTTATCAAGGGCGTCGCTCTCGCCCTCGGCAGCTCGAAAAACCATATAGTCACCACCTCCATCGAGCACCCGTCAGTCCTCGCGACGTGCCGCTGGCTGGAGAGACTCGGTTTCACGGTGACCTATCTCCCTGTCGGCAGAGACGGGATTGTCAATCCTGAAGACGTGCTCGGGGCCGTAACCGGGAAAACGTGCCTGGTAAGCATCATGGCGGCGAATAACGAGACGGGCTCCCTCCAGCCCGTGACGGAGCTGGCAGCCATAGCCAGGGGAAAGGGCGTGCTGTTCCACACCGATGCAGTGCAGGCGGTGGGCAAGATACCGGTCGATGTCCAGGCGTGGGGTGTCGATTTCCTCACACTCTCCGGCCATAAATTCCATGGTCCAAAGGGTACCGGCGCGGTCTACGTGCGCAAAGGGGTCGAAGTCCTTCCTCCACTCATCCACGGCGGAAAGCAGGAGGGGGGTCTGAGGGGCGGAACGGAGAATAGCGTAGGCATTATAGGGATGGGTCGGGCTGCCCAATTGGCTGTTCAGCGCCTTGATGGAATGCAAAACAGGGTCCGGAGGATGCGCGACGCGCTGTATGAAGGGATAGCGCGGATAGCTCCTCGCGCGCAGTTGAACGGCCATCCCGCCAACAGGCTTCCCAACACGCTGAATGTGACTCTGCCGGGCATAAGGGGAGAATCGCTCGTCCTCGCCCTCGATTCCAGGGGGGTCTTCTTTTCCTCCGGCTCTGCCTGCAAGTCGGGCTCCCCGGAGCCATCCCATGTCCTTCTGGCCATGGGTCTTGCGGAAGAGGAGGCGCATTGCAGCCTGCGGTTCTCCCTCGGCATCGATAATACGGACGAGGAGATAGACAAAACGCTGCAATTATTGGCTGAGGTGATCCATACGTCGATCAGCAACGTCCGCTTTGTCTCCTGCCGTTAGCGTCTTTGTTCTTTTTCTGTTGTTTTTATAAGGTTCTGCCGGAGACACTCTCCGGAAGTGAAAAAGCGTACCCCTCCGCTGGGGTACCGGGAAACAACGTTTCCTTCTGCGTCTTTCGGAAGCGCCGTCAACACGAGGGGGCCGGCCACAAAAAACGCGTCACGAAAACCGCATAAATTGCCTGTAACACTAAAGATTTACGTCGGTTCTGTCGATAACTCATGCATGGAAGTATAAAGGGCTGATCGCGGGTGGTGTGCGTCGTCGCCCGTCCTGGCGCTCCCCTTCGTAAAAGGAGGCCGATTATTCGCGAATCTGTGCAGCAGTCCGATCATGCCGAAGCGCTCTTGAGGATGATCTTCGGACTGTCGACAAACTTTATAAGTCTTCCGCCGGATGATGTTGACGACGGGATAAACGACGTGCTCAAGGCCATAGGAACGTTTGCCCGCGTCGACCGGAGCGGTGTTTTTCAATTCAGCGAAAATGGCGATAAAGTCGGCAGGACGCACGAGTGGAGCGCAAATGGGGTGGCGAACCGGCTGGAGTACGTGTCAGCGGAGAGCCTTTCATGGCTTTGCGGGAGGATAAGAAGCTGTGAGGTGGTCCATATTCCTGACGTGTGGAAACTGCAGGCTGAAGCGGCTCAAGAAAAAAACGAATTCCTGCGCATAGGCCTTCGATCGATTGTCGCTGTCCCGATAGTATCCGGCTATTCCGTCATGGGCTTTATTGAGTTCGAAAGTCTCCACGAAGAGAAGGTCTGGTCCGAGAACATCATCTCCTTACTGAAGATAGTGGGGGAGATCTTTGCTTTTGCCCTGTCTAGAAAACGCATCACAGAGGCGCTGAAGCAAAGCGAGTCCAAATACAAAGTGCTCTTTGAACATGCCAATGATGCCATTTTCCTTGTCGAAGGAGGGAGGTTTGTTGAGTGCAACCCGAAGGGATCGAGCATGTTTGCCTGTACCAGGGAGCAGATCATCGGGCGGTCTCCGACTGAATTCTCACCTCCAACACAACCGGACGGAAGGGATTCGAAAGAAACACTCCTCCGAAGGGGTCGCCTCGCTCTTTCGGGCACGCCCCAATTCTTCGAATGGAAACACCGTAGATACGGGGGGGCCCTTTTTGACGCGGAGATAAGCTTCAACCGCGTGGAACTGGGCAAGGAGGTTTTTCTGCAAGCCGTGGTGCGCGATGTGACCGATCGGAAGCAGGCAGAGGAAAAACTCGCCTCCACGCTGAAGAGCCTCCGGAAGGTCATGGGAGGGACGATCCAGGCAATCGTGCACGTCGTGGAAACGAGGGACCCCTATACGGCGGGACATCAGAAACGGGTCGCAGACCTCGCTGGCGACATAGCCGGTGAAATGCACCTCCCAACCGACATGGCTGAGGGGATCCGCATCGCTGGAACAATCCATGATATCGGGAAGATATCCGTCCCTGCCGAGATACTCAGCAAGCCGGGGAAACTGTCGCAAAAAGAATTCGAGCTCATCAAGGACCATCCGCAGACCGGATACGAGGTGCTCAAGGACGTCGAGTTCCCCTGGCCCATTGCGCAGATTATCCGTCAGCACCATGAAAGACTGAACGGCTCCGGTTATCCACTGGGTTTAGTGGGAGAAGAAGTGCTGCTCGAGGCACGGATCATTGCCGTTGCGGATGTCATCGAAGCAATAGCGTCACACCGCCCTTACAGACCCGCCCGGGGTATCGAGGCGGCCCTGTCCGAGATAGAGCAGAACAAGGGAGTCCTGTACGACGCCTCGGTAGTCGATGCGTGTGTGAAGCTGTTTAAAGAAAAGGCATACAAGCTCCGCTGAAAACTCGGGCCCATGTCCCACGTCTGCCACCTCGTGAAGGCCGGCGTCAACCCGGCGTCGATCCTCCTGCCTACCTTCACAAGACGAATTCATTTAAAAGAGTCGAGCAGCCTGGACAGGAGTTCTTTCTTGTCGAAACTTGGCCTTAGACCTCCCTCGGGTTCCTGCTCGGGAGAGCAGGACGGGTAGTGAGGATCGAGACAGGCCCGAACGTTCGCAACGTCGATAAAGCGAGAAAGCCGGTTGAAGGTGTGGATCCCGTTGTTGCGGCCCTCGTGGTGGGCAAGGATGTAAAGCCTTTCTCTGGCCCTTGTTATGGCGACGTAGAGCAGGCGGTGCTCCTCCTCCAGGCCCTCCGCGTCATGCGTCGTGTAGCTCGAGGGGAGGACCCCGTCGACGGCGCCGATGAGAAAGACGTTGCGCCATTCGAGACCTTTTGCCGAGTGGATCGTGGAGAGTATGAGAGGTCTCTCCCAGATCGTGTCGTGAAAATCCTTAACGCCTCGCTCCGGCGGCTCCATCGCAAGGTCGACCAGGAGGTCGCGGATGGAGGCGTATCTTTCGGATATCTGTGCGACGGCTTCGAGGTCGTTCTTGCGGAGGTGCCAGTCGAGATCGAACTTCTCTCTCAGGACAGGTTCGTAATAGTCTACGACCGCCTGGCATTTTTCGCCCGGACTTGCGGCTCTCTGTCCTAACGACAGCAGCTTTCCCAGGCCGGCAAGACGTTCGGCACAGCTGCCGCCTGCCCGAACATGCCTTTCAATGACGTTGCTGATGATGGCGTCGAGCGTCAGACAACCGGCGATTTCTCCGAGGAGCTTTTCTACGGTCTTCGGGCCGACGCCCGGCACAAGCAGGAGCACCCGCATCCAGGCGAGCTCGTCCTTAGGGTTTTCGAAAAGCTTCAGGTGGGCGATGACATCCTTCACGTGGGCGGTTTCGTAGAACTTGAGACCCCCGTATACAGCGAAGGGGATATTCCTTCTGCCGAGCTCTGTCTGGAGAGGGATCGTGATATAGGCCGACCGGAAGAGGATGCACTGATGGGACAATTCCATCCCCTCGTCGTAGAAGGCCTTCACCTGATCGGCAACCCACGCTGCCTCTTCGTATGCGTCTTTGAAGTAAATCAAGTAAGGCTTTTCGCCGGATTCCTTTTTGGCCGCCCTGAGGCACTTCTCATACTTGTTCGACATGTTGTCCAGGACGGCGTTGCCCACATCCAGAATAGCCTGGGTGCTCCTGTAATTCTCCTCCAGCTTGATGATCCGGCACCCAGGGAACCTCTCCGGGAAGCCCATTATGTTCAGGTGGGAGGCGCCCCGGAAAGAGTAAACGGATTGGGCGTCATCCCCCACTACCAGGATCCGCCGGTGCCGTTCGGCCAGGTGATACGCGATGTCCGCCTGCATGACGTTCGTGTCCTGGAACTCGTCTACCATCACGTACTGATACGATCTGGAAAGTTGATCGCGGATATCACCGTTCTCCAGAAGGATCTTCAGGTAAAGGAGGAGATCGTCGTAGTCCAGGCACTGGGACGCGATCTTGTACTCCATATACTTTTGCCGGAGTGCCTTTATCTCGTCGAGGTACTGATCGAAGCCCGGATAGTACCTCTCAAGCACGTCTTCGATCCTCATTTCCTTATTGAGGGCCATGCTGAGGATCTTTCTGAGCATGTCCTTTCGCGGACGCCTTTTATCCTTGGCGTAAAACCCGAGCTGGACCGCGCAACGGTGTATGGCCTCCTCCGCATCGGCCTCGTCGTAAATGGTGAAGCTGTGTGGAAGGCCGAAACAATCACTGTATGTCCGTAGCACCTTGTTGGCAAAGGAGTGGAAAGTCCCACCCTCCACGCCCCGGCACCTCGGATCGCTCTTCGCGGCCCTCGATATCATCTCCTGCGCGGCCCGCCTGGTGAAAGTAAGGAGCAGGATTGAAGCGGGGTTGGTCCCGCCTTCCACGAGGTAGCGGACGCGAAAGTCTATCACCCTTGTCTTGCCGCTTCCCGCGCCTGCAATAACGAGCACGGGGCCTTCGATGCTCGTGACGGCTTCGTATTGTGCGTCGTTGAGTTGCTGTCTCATCTCCTGGTTCATAGTATCGGTGATTATAACTCAAAGCAACCGGACTATACCAGACCGTCCTGTTGAAAGGAAGCGCATCACCATCCCTCTTAATCTGGACCCCGGTTTTCACCGGGGTGACGACTAACCTGGCATTTTTTCACAGCTTCTGGGCCATGGGAAGCTGACGGGCCTCTACCGTATCACTCCCAAGGCGCTTAGACAACCGGTATGAGTTATCGATAATCTCTTGGCCACGTTTCCTTACTCTTCCCCACCCGTCTCCTCCGGCCACTTGTCCTCGAAGCTCAGCGCGAAAGCCTGTTCCGCTAGGCCCAGGAGGTCGCGGCCAGAGGACGTGCAGCAGTGGACGGAGCGGGCGGAGGGGGCCTTGGCGCGGGCGCGGGCAGAGGCTTGGGTGCCGGGAGCGGCGAGGGGCAGCCGAGTTACTTGCGGGAGCACTATGCGTACATCAAGGAGATCATCAATAAGAACCTGCAGTATCCGACTGTCGCAAGGAGAATGGGCTGGCAGGGTGTCGTTCAAATCACGTTCGTCGTTCTGGAGAACGGATTCGCCGAGCGCGTCAGGATCACCAAAAGTTCGGGTCATGACATGCTTGATCAGGCCGTGGTGAAAGCGGTGCAGAGGGTGCAGCCCTTCCCCAGGCCGCCTGCCAGGGCAGAGTTGACCGTGCCGGTCGTTTTCCGGCTGGAAAACGGCGCCGGGGCCGGATAGATCATCGGCCTTACTTACCCCTTGCCCTCGAACTTTTCAACCACCGACCTGTACTTCTCGTGGATCAGCCTTCTGTCGAACTCCCGGAATGCTTCCAGCATATCATCCTGCTCGCGGCTGCTGAAATACGCCATGCAGGGGATGAAGAAGTGTCTGTCTTCCTTTTCAATATGCACGGGATAAAAATCGACAAGCCCTTTCATGATTGTCACCACGTCGCCAAGGGCGGCGCTGTCCCCAACGAGATGGCGGTCTTTAGCCGCAACGAGTCGAGCCGTCATCTCCCGTGCCCGGACGTGCTCTTCTCTCAGCCCTTCCATCGTCTGTCTGTACCGATCTGAGATGGTGGTCCGGGAGAGCAGTTCGAAAAGAATATCCTCCTCCTTTCCATGGTGGCAGCGATCAGCATACATTCTGATGAAATCTACGGCCTGATCGATGAATTCGGGTCTCAGCCTTCCCGTCTTGTGGATCGCCTCGACCTCGGTCCTCATCACCTTGATCATACGCTCGATAAGCCTGTGTTCTATCATCAGGGGCGCAATGGGCATCATAGCAATCCTCCGGAACTACCGGACAATAATGCATGAAAAGATAGCGAAAGGGCAAGGCCGCTGTGTTGCAATAAAAATGGTCCCAGCGAGATTCGAACTCGCGTTACCGGCGTGAGAGGCCGACGTCCTAGACCCCTAGACGATGGGACCCTTGATCCAGTGATCATAACAGAAATTTGACGTCTTTTCTACAAAAAACATAAGACTTCGACTTGCGGTGCGACAGGGCGTGAAAAGGAGGCGGCATCAGCGGCCGGGAAGATCGTAATTTAACTTGACATAAACTTATGCGGTGTTTTACGATGACATTCCGATCTCATGAAAAAGGCAAACACCCGCGAGGGTGGGACGAAAGGCGACGAGTCGCAGGTAAATATCGTCTCACCCAACAGCCGGACAGCGGGGCGGCCGAAATGGAAAGAAAGCATCTTGTTCATTCCTCCCGGGGCATTTGTTATGTAATCGCAGTTGTGTGCGCAGCAGCGCTGGGGCCTGCCTATATCCGGACCTTTCGGCACCGCCGAACGTTTATCTTTACGCCCATTGCCTGCAGAACCACCCTGGCGGCATGGCACTCCTGGTTATCAATGCGGATCCGCAGCGCACTTACGACATCGCGTCGCCGGTTGACGCGGAACGCTACACGCTCACGGCCAGGCAGCTTCAGGACACAACGGTCCGGCTCAATGGGAACACGCTTCAACTGGACAGCAATGGCGACGTGCCGCAGCTCACAGGTGAACCAACGTGCGCTGGCCGTGTGACCTTCCCGCAGGTCGGCATCACGTTCCTGGCGATTGCGAATGCCCACAACAGCAGTTGCCAGTAGCCGCGTTGGCCCGAAGCGCCCGAGGTAATTTCGAAGATGCAATAGAATGGCTGATTGCGAATGAAACCTTTAGCCTGATGAACCACCATTAACCACGAGGGAATATTATGAATGAGACATTGTCTGAATTGCTTGAGGCGCTGGGTTTGGGGTGTGCTTCATGAAATTCGTTCTTCCATTCCCGCTCTTTTTCCTTTTGGCGCTCCTATTCCTTGTTTCGTGCTCAGGCGGCAATAAGGCGGAGCAGGGTGCCGCTCCCGTCCCCGTTGCCCTTGGCAGCGTCCGCCACGTCGAGGATTACCAGACCGTGCCCGTGAGCGGCTCGGTGCTCTCGCCCGACGGCCCGTCTCACGTCTCCTTTCTCGTCTCCGGAAGGGTGACGACGGTCGGTCCGCGGGAAGGCGAATTCGTCAGGAAGGGGCAGCTCCTCGCCTCCATCGACGCTGTCGACTACCGCCTGGGGCTTTCCGCTGCCGAGGCGCAGTTAGGGGCGGCAAAGGTCGCCTTCGAGCGCGCAGAAGACGAATACAGGCGGATGAGCTTCCTCTACGAATCGAAAAGCCTTGCCCCCAACGATTTTCAGAAGTTCAAGGCGGTCCGCGACGCGGCGAAAGAGCAGCTCGACCAGGCAGCCGCCAACAGGGACATCTCCAGAAAGCGCCTTTCTGACGCGACCCTTTCCGCACCCATCGACGGCTTTGTCGCCCGTCGTGCCATAGAGCCGGGCGAGATGGCCGCCGCAGGCAACCCCGTCTTCAGCATCGTCCGCCTCGACCCCGTGGAGGCGGACGTAGGGGTGCCTGAAACAGACATAGGGCTCGTCCGGGTCGGCCAGAAGGCGTCCGTCACCATACCCGCCCTGCCCGGACGCTCCTTCGAAGGGATGGTCCGCATCGTCAATGTCGCCGCCGACCCGGCCACGCGAACCTATATGGCGCGCATACGCATACCCAACCCTGCCCATCTCCTGCGCATAGGCATGGTCGCGGAGGCGCGCATCCGGGGGGACCGGAAGGTCGCGATGATGACCCTGCCGGGCGACGCCATCGTCCGTGATCCCCAGGGCGCAATGATCGTATTCATCTATTTTCCCGATAAAGGCCGTGTCTACGCGAAACGGGTAGAAACGGGCACGGTCCGCGACCGTGACGTGGAGATCAAAAGCGGGCTGTCCGGCGACGAATCCGTCGTCGTTGCAGGCCAGGACAGGCTGAGGGACGGCATCCTCGTCACCGTCACCGGCCCGGCCCCGGCGTCCGCCCCGAGAGGGGTGAAGTCGAAGGAATAAGGACAAAGCCATGAACCCCATCAAGGCCTCTTTACGCTATCCTGCCGTCGCGCTCATCTTTACCGCCCTGGCCGTCACCGTCGGCCTGCGGACCTTCTTCAACATGCCGAGGACCGAGGACCCCACCATCACTATCCGCACCGGCCTCGTCCTCGCGCAGTATCCCGGCGCCACTTCCGAGCAGGTCGAAAAGCAGGTTACCAAAACGCTGGAAAAACACATCTTCAAGTTCCCCGAGGTGTGCAAGGAGAAGACCTTTTCTACGAGCCGTCCCGGCCTCGTCATCGTCAACGTGGAGCTTGAGGAATACGTCAAGAACGCCGACCTCTTCTGGGCCAAGCTGCGCAACGAGATGAACGAGACGCGGGCAACGGAGCTGCCCGCAGGCGTCAGGGGCCCCGTCGTCAACTCCGATTTTGGCGATACCGTCGCCATGCTGATCGCCGTCCACGGCTCGCGGTACGGCTACAGAGAGCTGCGCGACTACGTGGACAGGATACAGGACGAGTTGCGCACCATCAGGGACGTGGGCAAGATGGCCCGCTACGGCGAGCAGAGCGAGCAGATCGAGATCACGAGCAGCCTCTCGCGGCTCTCCCAGTATTTCGCCGACCCTCTCAGGATCATCCAGGCCCTGATGCAGCGGAACGTAATCGAGGGCTCGGGGAGCGTCGACGCGGACCGCACTAAGGTGCCGCTCCGGACAACCGGGCTCTTCACGACGGAGGACCAGATCAGGAATGTCCTCGTAGACGTCTCGAAGACAGGCCAGCCGGTCTATATCCGCGATTTCGCCCGCGTGGAACGCCGCTACCAGGACCCTTCGTTCATTGTCCGCTATGACGGGCAGCCGAGCGTCCTTCTTTCTGTCGAGATGCAGAAAGGAAGGAACATCGTCGAGCTGGGAGACCGCATCGGCGCCTGCCTCGCCAGTCTCCATGGCCTGCTGCCGCCCGACATAAAGCTCGACCTGCTGGCCAACCAGCCCGCAGTAGTCAAGAGTCGCATTACCCGGCTCAGCCACGAGTTCATGCTCGCTATCGGGTCGGTGATCCTCGTTACCCTCCTGCTTCTGCCGATGAGGCTCGCGGTTATCGCCGCCCTTGCCATCCCCATAACCCTCTGCACCACCCTCGGCTTCATGAACGCCCTCGGCATACAGCTCCACCAGGTATCGATCTCGGCGCTCATCGTGGTGCTCGGCATAGTGGTCGACGACGCCATCGTCATTGCCGACAACTACGTGGAGCTTCTCGACCGAAAGGCGCCCATGGCGGACGTGCCCTGGCGCTCCGCGTCAGACGTCGTTGTCCCCGTATTGACCGCGACGATCACGATCATCTGCTCCTTTTTGCCCCTTTTGATCCTGACGGGCTCGGTGGGCGAGTTCATCGAGGCACTGCCCCTCACCGTTGCCATCGCCTTGTCCGTTTCATTCACGGTCGCCGTCCTCCTGACGCCCATGCTCTGCCGGTTCTTCATAAAGAAGGGCCTCCACGATCACGAGGCAACGGGCAAGAAAAAGGCGACCCTCCTCGACCGGCTGCAGTCCGCCCACAAGACGGCCATTGTCTACCTAATGGCGCGTAAGCGCCTCGCCCTCGCCATAGGTGCTGCAGCGGTCCTCGTCGGAGTGCTGCTCTTCCGGCTCGTCCCCCAGCAATTCTTTCCTTTGGCCGAGCGCAATCAATTTGTCATCGACGTATGGATGAGGCAGGGCAGCCGCATCGAGGCGACGGACGGCGTCATGCAGCGCATGGAGAAGCACCTGGCGGGCATCACGCAGATCACCCACTATGCCACCTTTGTCGGTCAAAGCGCCCCGAGGTTTTACTACAACGTGAACCCCCAGCAGCCGGACGCTGCGTACAGCCAGCTTATCGTCACAACGAGGTCGGAAGACGAGACGCCCCGGCTCGTTGCGGACCTCCGCACGGACCTCGCAAGGCTCGCGCCCGAGGCACTCGTCATCGTGAAAGAGCTGCAGCAGGGGACGCAAATGGAAGCGCCCCTGGAGGTACGCATCTCTGGAGACGATATAGAAGAGCTGAAGCGGATAGGTGCCCAGGTGGAGGACATCGTCCGGGCCGTCCCCTTTTCCCAGCTGACCCATCGCGACTACTTCAACGACTCCTATATGGTAGACGTCAATATCGACAACGAGCTCTCCAACCGTCTCGGCCTGACCAATGCCTCCGTATCGCGCCTCCTTTCCGGGGCCTTCGACGGCGGGCCGGTGAGTACCTTCTGGGAGGGCGACAGGCCGGTCACAATCCTCTTGCGCCTCGATCAAGAGGCCCGCTCCTCGTTTGCCGACGTGAAAGACGCCTACGTGACGTCGGCGGTCACGCACGCGAGCGTTCCCCTTCGCTCCATCGCCACGCTCAAGCCCGAGTGGCAGACGAGCCGCATTGTGCGGAGGAACGGCGTGAGGACGCTGACCGTGCGCAGCTTCGTCGAGCGCGGCCATTATGTCTCGGACCTCCTCAAGGCGGTCGCCCCCCGCATAGCCGCCCTCCGCCTGCCGCCCGGTTACCGCATGGAATACGGTGGGGAAAAATGGAACCAGGACGAGATCTTCCCCCAGATGCTCATCGCCCTCGTGATCAGTCTCGTCGCGATCTTCCTCGTCCTCCTCGTCCAGTTCAAAAATTTATCGGAGCCGCTTATCGTTATGTCATCCATACCTCTCGCCCTTCTCGGCGCTGCTTTCGGGTTGATCGTCACCCGCAATCCCTTCGGGTTCACCGCCTTCGTGGGGCTCATAAGCCTCTGCGGCATCGTCGTCAGAAATGCCATCATCCTCATCGATTACATCAATGAAAAGATGGCCGAAGGGCACTCCATAGAGGCGGCCGCGGCAGAGGCCGGTCAGAGACGCCTTAGGCCCATATTCCTGACCACTATGGCAGCGGCCGTGGGCGTGACGCCCTTGATCCTCTCCGGTTCGAGCCTCTGGAGCCCCCTTGCCAGCGTCATAGCCGTGGGTCTCATCTTTTCCATGTTCTTCACCCTTCTCGTCGTCCCGGTCCTATTCGTTGTCGTCCGCTCGCGCGCCCGAAGGTCCTTGGCCCCCATCGCAGCGGCCGTATTCGCGGCCCTCTTCCTTGTCGGCTCGGGACAGGCGTGTGCCGAGACGCGAAAGCTTACCCTTCAGGAGGCCGTCGAGATCGCCCTTTCCGGCAACTCGGTCCTGAAGATAGCCAAGGCCAAGGTCCGGGAGGGACGGGAAAAGGTGACATCAGCCAGGGCGGACTATTTCCCTCACCTCTCTAACAACTCCACCTTCGCGGGCCTTACAGACCGGCAACTCGTCTCGATACCGGCGGGAGGGCTCGGTACACTCCCGGGCCTCGGTCCTTTTCCGACGAGCAAGGTCACCATAGACCAGGGGTCGAATACGTTCTTGCTCAGCACAACGACGCTCGGCCAGCCCTTAACCCAGTTGTTCAAGGTCTCCCAGGGCGAAAAGATCGCCGCGGCAGACAGGAGGGCCGCAGAGGCAGACCTGAGAAAGGCGGAAAACGAGGTGGTCTTTGCCATCCACCGCCTCTATTACGGCTTGCTCGTTGCAGGAAAACAAAAGGAGGCTGCAGAGGCGGCGCTCAAGGCATCCGAAGAAGCCCTTCGCGAAAGCGAGGACGCAGTCAGGTCGGGCGACGTGCTCGGCGTGGAGGCAACGGGAAGCAGGGTCAGGCTCCTCCAGAATAAGCAGGTGCTGATTTCCGCGGAGATCCAGCTCTCCGATCTCGCGTCCGAAATGAGCGACCTTCTGGGCTTGCCCCTCGACACCCAATTCGAGCCGGCCGATGTCCCTTCAAGGCAGTCGGGCGAGCAGTCCAGGGAGGATTACGTGAGGGAGGCCCTCGCACGGAACCCCGAGGTCGCCTTCGCCATGGAATCGATCAGCAAGGCGCAAAGCGGGGTCAAAGCCGCCTACTACGAGTACATTCCCAACATAGGCGTCTTCGGACGTTATATGTACCAGAACGGTGTGCCCTTCGTGACGAGCAATATCGGGGCCTTCGGCCTGCAGATGACATGGGACATCTTCGACTGGGGAAAGCGGGAGGCCATTATCGGACAGCGGAGGGAACAGCTCGTCCAGGCCCAGGAGAACCTTCACCGCACCCGAAGGGCGATAGAGATAGAAGTCGAGAAGGCCTTCAGGAGGCTAGGGCAGATGAAGACCGTGCTGGAGGTCGCCCGAGAGGCCCTCGTGCTTCAGAAGGAGAGGCTGCGGCTCAGCGCCGACCGGATGAAGGCAGGCACGGTGACGGAGGCCGGATACGCCGAATCGATCGCGGCCCTGAAGAAAGCGGAGTGCGACGAGCTTCAGGCGCGGCTCGGCTATGAGCTCGCCCTCGCGGATCTCGACAGGATCGCCGCCCGGTCCCGCGAGTAGCCGGCCCTTCCCGGTGCTACAGGCCGGCAGTCGGCACCATGGACGGGTAGCCGGAACGGCGAGACGGTTGGTGACAAATGCGCCTTCACCCGCCCATTACCCTTTCCGTCTACCGGAGAAAAGCTCATAGGAGAAGGAAAGGGCAGGAAATGAAGGCAGGCGCTGACGCTAAGACGGAAACAAATGCACTCAGGCAATGAGAAAGGCGAGGAGCAGCAGGTGACCGGGAATTGCTGTCGGCGGGTATTGTCGGGCTTGTGGATTTCAAAAAAATGTCTTATAATAGAAAACTGAGGGTCGGGGCGTAGCGCAGTTTGGTTAGCGCACCAGTATGGGGTGCTGGTGGCCGCTGGTTCGAATCCAGTCGCCCCGATTTGTTTTTCAGGTATTTTGGTGGACACCTCTTGCTCATCCTCCT
>Ga0181539_1002701_pt1 | contig 17321 bp, 15 predicted proteins | sample PEATcosm2014_Bin_46_FD_119767 | JGI IMG/M metagenome (GOLD analysis project Ga0181539, IMG submission 119767) | Peatland microbial communities from MTU Mesocosm Facility, Houghton, MI, USA - PEATcosm2014_Bin23_60_metaG | ecosystem: Environmental > Terrestrial > Soil > Wetlands > Peat | place... | reverse complement strand
GCCAGTAATCAATTCCTCTTCGGTGCCGGCGGAGGTGGCCGCGGCGCTGCCCGAGCGCAGGCCGGGGCTGAAGCCCGCTTCCGCGCCCCTGCCCAGGAAGGATCAATAGCGCCATGCCCTTGCGCCGTTTCCTGAGCTTTCGCGATTTCGACTGGACCCTGCTGGGGCTCGTGCTCCTGCTTTGCGCCGTGTCGGTGATTGAAGTGCACTCGGCCACCATGCACACGAAGTTCTCAAACTTCGGCAGCAGGCAGATCTTCTGGGTCGCGGCCGGCGTGGCCGGCATGTTCGCTTTCGCCAAGATCGACTATCATCGCGTACTCGACTGGGCGCCGTGGGCCTATGGAATAGGTCTGTTGGCGCTGGTCGCCGTGCTGTCGCCGCTCGGCCACAAAGCGTTGGGCGGGCGCCGTTGGATCAAACTCGGTCCCATGCTGGTGCAACCCTCGGAATACGTAAAGCTGGTGCTGATTCTGATTGTGGCGCGTTATTTTGCCAATCTGGGCGGGCGCAATGTCACGTGGAGGGAGATCCTCAAGGCCTTTGTGCTCATCGGTATTCCCATGCTGCTGGTCCTCAAGCAACCTGACCTCGGGACGACCCTGACCTACTTGCCGATTCTGGTCGCCGGCCTGTTCCTGGGCGGCATCAACCTGCGCCAATCGCTGATTCTCACGGTCTGTGCGGCTTTCCTTGCTGCCGGTGTCTGGACCGATGGCTTCGGGGTGGGGCACCTGAGAGTGCTCAAAGGCTTCCAGAAGGCTCGACTGATCAGCTTTACCAATCCAAACGCCGATCCCAAGGGCGCCGGTTACCAGGTGCGGCAATCAGAGATTGCCGTGGGCTCAGGGGGGATCTGGGGCAAGGGATCGGGAAAAGGCACCCAGACGCAGGGCTATTTCCTGCCCATTCCCTATACGGACTTCATCTTTGCCGCCCTGAGCGAGGAACACGGCTTTGTGGGCGCGATTTTTGTGCTGCTGCTATACTTCTTCATATTGATGCGTTTGATTCAGAACGCTCAAACAGCCGCTGACCTGCCCGGTTCCCTCATTATCATGGGAATCGTGGCTGTGTTGACCTTCCAGATCGCGGTCAATGTAGGCATGGTCATCGGGTTGATGCCCGTCACCGGAATCCCTTTACCTCTAATGAGTTACGGTGGATCTTCGGTGCTGTTTACGTTTCTGGCGCTGGGCGTGGCGATGAATGTCCGCATGCGCCGCTTCGTAAACTGACGCGTCTCCTGAAGTTGAGACGTCGTGCGGGAAAGGTTCAGTTGTGTGTGCGGCCCGGGAACGATCCTGGATTGTTCCGGGCTGCAAGAGCAAGATTTTTCAGATATTTCGCCGGCTTGGTCCCGATGGATCGCGCCCGGCAGGATTGGGTTTATGAGCACCGAGAGACGGGATGGCCGCTCCGCTCCAACGACCGCAGCCGGTCGCCGGAGCCAGCGGCACGGCTCACGGCTAGCGTATCGCAAGGATCGCGCAAATCGATCGGGGCAGTCGGATGCCAATTGGATCTTCCCTGCATTCGCCTCCGCTCGAACGGCCATGGCCGTCCGAAACACTCTGCGACGGGATCACCGCAATCAGCAGCACGTTCGGTCTTATTGCACCGGCTCGCCGCCCTTGAGGCCGGCTACCGCGCAAGGGCCGTACTTCGAACGCATTAACGGTTATCCGCCCCTCTCCTCTGCCGGCTTCGCGCCGCTCCATCGAACCTTGCCGCATGTGCCGGCTGCTTTCTGCTGCCGGACGGAAAGGTACGATGGCAAAGGAAATTTGTATCTCCAGCACGCCGCATGAGACGCGGCTTGCGATTTTAGAAGACGATCAACTCGCGGAAATCTACTACGAACGCGAAAACGAGTACACCCTCGCGGGCTCCATTTACAACGGACGCGTAACACGGGTTCTGCCCGGCATGCAGTCGGCATTTGTCGACCTCGGCCTGGAGCGCGACGCCTTCCTGTACGTGACCGACTTCATGGAGTTGGACGACCAGGAAGAGACCGACGAGCTCGAGAAGGCTGCGGCCAGCGGAGCCGGCCAGCCGCCGCGCGAGGTGCGGCATCCCCGTGGCGTGAACGGCGGTGGCGTGCGGCAGCCTGAGCAGGTTTCCGAGGAGCGCGGTTCACGTTCCGGCCCGCGAAGGCAGGAACCACGCCAGGATCGCCCGGTGCCGGAAGAAGTGACGGTGGAAATCGCCGCTCCGGAGCCTGCAAGCGCTCCCGCATCGGCAGAGACCGAGCAGGAACAGGAAGGAACCGGGGGACGCCCCTGGCGTGGACGGCGTCGCCGCCGCGGCGGCCGTGGGCAAAAGGGCCTTGCGCCGGAAGCGGCTGTCGAAGCCGAGCCAGCCGTAGCCGGCCCCACCGAACCGGTTGAAACCGTCGCGTTTGAAGAGACGCCCAAGGCGCGCGAGATTCATCCCGCATCCCCTGCGCCGCGCGTGCCCCATGGGCAGCCGGTGCCGGCGGCCTTTGTGCTGCCTGGTGAATCGCTTAGGAAGTACGGCGGCACGGCGGCGGCCGATTCGCCGAAGGCGGCTGCGGATATATCGACTCCGCCGCGCCCTAGCTCCACCTTTAAGCCTTCCACGCTGATAGAAGCGCCCATCGCCTGGGACGGCAGCGGCCTGTTGCCCGGAGAGTCGATCTCGCGGCATCGCGTACCCCAGCCGGAACCCGACGAGTCCGGCGCGGAGGCGGAGGCCGGAATCTCCGCTGCGCCGCATGTGGATGCGGTCACCGAGGAGACGGTTGAGGAGGAGCGCCAGGAGACCGAGGCGTCCTATTACGAAACCGAAACGGAAACGGAAGAGCCGGAGGAAACGGCTCTCGAGTTCGAAGAGGAGAGCCTGGGCGCAGACGCGTTCAATGCGCTCGCGGAGGAAGACGTACCCGAGTTCGAAACCGCCGCAGGCGCGATGGCAGAGGAAGACGAATTCGAGGAGACGATGGAGTCGGCTCCGGCGGAATCTGGAAACGTTCGAGCCGAGCCAACTGAAGCTGAGAAAGTCACGGACGAGGAGACCGACGCATCCGCATCGCACCGTGTCGATCCTTCATCGCCAACGGGCTTCCGGCTGTTCGGCTTCGGGAAGAAGAAGGAAGAGGAGGCGTCAGCAACAAAGGCCGCGGCTCCGGCTTCAACCTATGCGCCGGGCGTGGGCCTCGTGGAAGAGGAAACGATCGAAGGCGAGGAATTCGAAGCCGCGCCTCGCGCGCGCCGTCACAAGCCCGAGGCGCATGACGGGGACGTTTACGAAGAAGAGACGCTGCCCACGCACCTGCGCACGGGCGACTTCGGCGAAATGTTGCAGGAAGCGCACCTCGACCATCGCATCCAGCGGGATCTCGACGAGCCGAACGGCGAAGAGGAAGACGAGACCGGCGAGGAAGAGACAACCACGCCGGGCACGCGGCCGGCGCGCAACCGCGAGCGCCGCGATCGCGGCCCGCGCGGACGCGGTACGCAACGCCGCGGCCCCTCGCGCCGCTCGGCGCAAACCTCGGATCTGCCCATCATCTCGGACCTGTTGAAGTCCGGCCAGGAGATCCTGGTGCAGATTGCCAAGGAGCCCATCGCCAAGAAGGGCGCGCGCATCACCAGCCACATCGCACTGCCCGGAAGGTTCCTGGTGTTTATGCCGACTGTGAGCCACGTGGGCGTGAGCCGTAAGATTGCCTCCGACGAGGAGCGCCATCGCTTGAAGCGGATTCTGCTGCACGAGCGCGGCGAATCCTCAGGCGGACTCATTGTGAGGACCGCAGCCGAGGGCGCATCGGAAGAAGAATTAAGAGCCGACCTGCGCTTCCTGATGAATCTTTGGAACGACATCAAGCAGCGTTCCGAAGCGTCCAGTTCGCCGGCCTTGATTTATCACGATTTGTCGCTCATCGAGCGCATCCTGCGCGACCAGGTGAGCGCCAACTTCTCGTCGATCTGGGTCGACACCGAAGCCAACTACGAACGCATCGTAAAATTCCTCAACCACTTTTCGCCCTCGCTGGTGCGGCGCGTCAAGCTCTACACCAAGGAGACGCCGCTCTTCGAGCACTTCGGCGTCGAAGACGAAATCTCCAAGGCGCTACGCTCGAAGGTGTGGCTGAAGTCCGGCGGCTCGATCGTCATCAACCAGACCGAGGCGCTGGTGGCGATCGACATCAACACTGGCAAATACGTAGGCAAGTCGGCACGGCTCGAGGACACAATTCTCAAGACCAACCTCGACGCGGTGCCGGAGATTGTGCGCCAGATCCGCCTGCGCGACCTGGGCGGGATTATCGTGATTGATTTTATCGACATGGACGAGCGCAAGAACCGTTTCAAGGTGATGGCCGCGCTCGAAGAAGCCTTGAAGAGCGATCGCGCCCCGACCAAGGTGCTGCAGTTCAACGATTTCGGTCTGGTGGCGATCACGCGCAAGCGCGTCAAGCAGTCATTGGAGCGCACGTTGAGCGTTCCCTGTCCCACCTGCCAGGCCACCGGCATGGTGAAAAGCGCCACAACCGTCTGCAACGAGATTTACATCGAGATGCGGAAGATGAGGAAGCACTTCGAAAACGCCGACGTCATGTTACGCGTGCATCCCGAGACGGTGAAGGTGCTCAAGAGCAACAACGCCCGCTGGCTGACTGAATTCGAGGAGCTGATCGGGCGCAACCTCCTGCTCAAGAGCGATGCGGCGCTGCATCCCGAGCAATTCGACATCCAAGGCTAGCGGAGTTCGCGGCGTTAGCGGAGCTAGCGGAGTTAGGCCGGCTCCAGGATTGGTGTACCCAGGCTGTTGCTTTCCCACCCTTTTCGCAAAGAACGCGAAAAGGATGGGGCACGGGGTTGGTGGGTACAGCTATTGTGGAACTGCTCTAGACAAAGGCTGGAGCGGCAAGCTCCGGCCTTTGCATTGGAGATTGCGCAGGGCTTTGTGAAAGGGCGCGGCTTCTTCAAGCTGCAGCGGCGGCGCGGCGCCAGTCGCGCAGGCCGAGAATGGCCAGACCCACGAGACCCGCATAGAGCAACGCCGTGAGCCAAAGATCCTTGTAGATATACTCGCCGATGTAGACGAGATCCACCGCAATCCAGAGCCACCAATTGGCGATGTGCTTGCGCGCGCCCCACCAACTGGCGACGAGCGAAAAGCTGGTGAGCGCAGCGTCGAGATGGGGCAGCGCCGCATGCAGGCGGACGGCAAGCGCGCCCAGCAGAATACTGCCGACTGCGCCCGCTACGATGGCGGCGATCATGCTGGCGCGGGGCAGCGGGACCACGCGCACTTCGCCTTCCTGGCGTACACCGCGCCACCAGTGCCACCAGCCGTAAAGCGTGAAGGCGACAAAGAAAAGCTGGAGCAACGCATCTGAATAGAGCTGGGATCGATAGAAGACCACCAGATAGAGAAGATCGGCGACGAGCACCACCGGCCAGCAGATGAGCAGGCGCTTGGTGGTGAGCCAGATGCCGATCACCGTGGCCAACATGCCGGCGGCTTCGATCCCATGCCCGGCAAGGTATAGAGCGATGGCCGCCCCGCTCATTGCAATGCCTCCGCATGTACCCGCCGCGCGTGCCTCTTCGCGCGGTGATGCAAAGAGTCAAGCAGCTCGCAGCCGGCGGCGCCCTGGAACCATTTAGCGTGACCGACGAGCCAGCCATCGTAGGCCATCACGGCCCTTTCTTCAGATTGCAAAACGCCGAGGAAATAGTCGGCTTCGGAAAGTGCGAACTCGGCGTGGCAGAGAGCCGTCATCGGCGCCAGCGCGGCGGCCTCTTCCTCCGTGAGCGGACGGACGGATTCGTAGCCGTCGAGAAGCGCCGCCAGATGGTCGAGATGAATGGGCACGTCGTCCGGATGCGCCGGATCGTTGACGAGAACCAGCCACTCGACGATGTTGCGCTCGATGGCGTGGGCCAGGTCGTGCACGGCGTTGCTGCGGTCGGCAAGGCCGAAGTCGATGATTGCCGTGGCGCGCGCATCGCCGGTGGGATCGCTCCAGAAGAAATTGGAGGCGTGCAGGTCGTTGTGCGTCCAAAGAGAGCCCAGCGCGGGCAGGAGCGGCGCAAGCTCCGCGTGAAAGGGAGCGAGAACAGCGATGGCTTGCGCGGCGCAAACGCGAATGCCTTTATGGTCGGAGAGCGATGGGCAGCGGGCAAGATAGCGCGCCATGGCTTCGATCGGATCCCGCGCGGCGAAGATGGTGAAACTTGCCACCAGTGGACGGGGCTTGCGGGGCGGCGCTCCGAAATCCTGCGCGGCAAGATGGAGCCGGGCGAGCGCCTGTCCGGCGGAGTACGCATGTGCCGCGGTGCGAAAGGGCGTCCAGGAAATTGCTTCTTCGTAAAGGTCGATGCCCGGGGGCGTTTCGTGTACCTCGTAGAGTGAATCGCCGATTTCGATGGCGGTTTCGCCCGCGGCGTCGGCAATAACGCGCGGAACCGTAGCGCCGCGAGCCAACAAATGCGCGAGGAAACGGTGTTCTTCGAGCAAGCCTTCGCAATCGCGCACGGCGCGATGATGCCGCTTGATGAAAACCGGACCGCTTGGCGTGGCCACAACTCCAGCCGTGGAGAACGGGCGCGGGCTCACGGTAAGGATGCGCGTGGGCTCGCCCAGCGCGGGAAATCGGCTGAGGAGGGTGTGTACTTCGTCCTGCGTAAGCGGAGGCCAGTCGGGGGGAACGAGCGAGCCGTCCATGCCGTGAGCTTTTACCGTTGAGGTCATGGTTGCGAGCTGCTTATCAACGATTTTACGCCTGTTAAAGCGGGCTGGAGATGGGCGGCATATTTGTTTTCCCCAGGCTTGCGTCTGGGCTACCATCTCTTGCCGGTTCCTGGCGGGCTCCATCGCGCAGTTAAAACGTGTAGTGCGCGGAGAGGCGCACGGTTGCGGGCGCGCCGAGCCACACAAACGTGTCGCCGTAACTCGCGCCGGTGTCGGACCAGTAGCGCTTATTGGCGATGTTATCGGCAAAGATGCGAAAGGTGACGCGGCCCTGTTCGCCTCCTGGCGTGTAGCGCGCACCCAGATTGAAGAGATTGTAGCTGGGCACGCTCACCTGGTCGTCGCGCGTGGCTTCCTTGCGCGTGGTGAAGCTCCAGCCGGGCATCAGGTGCAGCCCGCGCAGGCGCGGCACAGTGACGTCGGCAAAGAGATTGGTGTGCAGATGCGGCACGTTGATCACTTGCTTGTTGTCGAACGAGGGCGTGCCGGTGCCGGTTGAAATTGCATTCATGGCCGCGGCCGAAGCGTTCAGGCGCAGCCAATTGGCGGCCTTGCCTGCGGCGTTGAACTCGACGCCGTTGTGGGTTTCGCGGCCCTCCTGCTCGAAGCATTGATCGCCTGGGTTTCCGGAAGGACAAAAATTATCAGGACCTGCGAGCATTTTCGGATAGAAGAACGGGGCGCGCATGTGGAAGAACGCGGTGGTGAGAAGGATGCGTTGACCCGGCTCGTATTTCGCGCCCACTTCGGCCTGGCGGGTGTTAAAAGGAGACAGAAACTGGCTGCCGTTGTCGGTCCAAAAGGGAGCCTGAGGACCGAGCGAAAGTACTTCGCCGTAGTTCGAGTAAAGCGTGAGATTTTGGACAGGGCTGAAGGTGATGGCGTACTGCGGCAGCCAGACGGGCTTGTCGGTGAAAGTGGGCGAATTGGGAACGTTATAGATTGGATTGTCCAATGCGTCGTAAGTCGTCGCACATGGATCGCCCGCGGGGCCAGGCGTACTGCTCGGCACGTTCGGTATGCAGGGAGTAGTCTCAACCAGCGAGTAGTTGTGGTCGCGCAGGGAGTCGTAACGGCCGCCAGCAATGAGCTGGATGTGGCCGGGAAGATGCACGCGATCCTGAATGACGGCGGAGGATTGATGGCTGTCTTCCCACAAGCGTCTCGGGCCTGCGGTTTGAAAGGTCGATTCGAGTGAATTCGCGCTGCCGGGGCTGGGAAAGGCAGTCATGGGCTGGTAGATGTTCTCGGAGCCGACATAGTAGTAAACCGCGCCGTCGGCGATCGCATCTGCAGAAGTCTGGTTGAGCTGGTAGTAGCCCGGCTGCTGCACGCTGCGCAGGAAGACGACGCCGCCCGCGGCGATGTCTTGCGTAACAGGGCCGGTGTGGATATGGCCGGTCATCATGGCTTCGGCTTCGCCGTCGATGCGCAGCTCGCCAGGATCGCGGTAGTCGTAAATGTCATAGGTTCCATCCGGCGCAAAGAAGAATGGGTAAGGAGCCGAACCGGTGTTGCACTCAGCTTCGTAGTAGCAGCCGTAGGCATAGATCACATTGTCCTGGATGAGCGAGTGGCTGAGGCTGGCGGCGGCAAAGGCGAGCCAAGTGGGCGAGAAGGAGTGCTCGAGGCGCGCGTTGGCGTTGAAGGTGTCGTAGGTGTCGGGCGGACCCCAGGTCTGATCGCCGAGCATCGTCGATCGATAGATGCTGTCGATGTCGGGCAACGTTGTGCCGCCGAGCAGTTGATACCCGCTGCCGTCGCGTTCGGTCTTGTGCTGGTACTCGAAGTCGCCTTTGAGCGTGGTGGCGGCGTCGATCTTCCAGTCGGCCGCGCCCGCGCCCACGGCGCGCCAGCCATTGGTGTCGTTCATGTAGGGAACGATGCGCTCGCCGGCCAGATTCAGCCGCGCGCCCACCTGCTTGCGGCTGCCGAAGAGATGACCGAGGTCGGCGGCGCCGTAAGCCGTGCCGCGTTCATCCGTCGCAAGATCCAGAGCCTCAATGTCGGCGGGGCGCTTGGTCACGTAGTCGATCAGTCCGCCTGCGTTGGCCACGCCGCTCTCCACGCCGGCAAGGCCCTTGAGAAACTCCACGCTCTGCTTGTTTTCGAGCGGCACATCCTGCTCGCCGGCGATGGTCATTCCGTTGACTTCAAGGCCGGTGGCGAGATCGATGGGAAAACCGCGAATCTCGTAAACGCCGTAGTAGCCCACGGGCACGTAATCGTCGTCGACAGATGCATCGTTCCTGACCACATCGGAGAGCAGGCGCGAAACCTGGTCGCTGAGCAGGTCGCGCGTGACGACGGTGGCTGAAATCGGCGCTTCCTGCAAGGTCGCGCCATCGAGCGTGCCCACGGTGACGGATTCGGGAAGATAGTTGTCTTCCGTCTCGCCATGCACCACGACGGTGGTGGTGACGGGCGCCGGTTTCGGCTGCGCCGGAACTGGCGGGTTTTTGGGCGTTGCAGCGGAGTTCTGCGGCGCGCTTTGCGCGACCGATAGCGAGGAAAGACAAACAGACCAGAGAATAAAACCGGCGAGAAGTGCGGGGACAGTGCCTGAAGAGATCTTGCGATTGCGGGCGGTTGCAGCAGCGGTGGTCATGGACATCCTTTGCTTCGTTTTGCCTGAAACAAAGGAGCATGAGCTGTGCTGGAAGGAAGAACTGCTGCTCGGCTCAAGAAAGCTTCCCACGCCGGTATTATCCGGATCGGGTTCGAGGGTATTTCTCAGCCCCGCGATGCTGCGGAGCACCCCTGTTTCAATAACCCAATTGAAACACTGCGGGCGGGAGGAATGCAAATGAGGCGCGCGCCGGCCGAGTGGTTATCGCGCGGCAGGCTTTAACGGAACCTGGGCGGTGCGGGAGGCGGTGGGCGCGGACGGGGCGGCCAGCGAAGCGACACTGACGCTGGAGAGAACCTCCATCATGGCTCGCTGCGCCAAAGCCCAAACCGGGTGCGCAGGGCATCGCGGCTTGCGCATGCAGGACCGGCCGGGGGAGAGGCAGACATTCAGGTAAATCGTGCCGTCGATGACCTCGATCACCTCGCGCATCGAAGCCGCAGCGCCGCGCGGCGTAATGTGAAAGCCGCCGGATTGTCCGCGTTGCGAGGTGATGAGCCCGGCCCGCGCCAGCGATTGCAGGACTTTCGAGAGAAAGCTTTGCGGCGCGGCGGTAGCGCGTGCCAGTTCGGGAAGCGAAACCCGGCCATCTGCTGAGAGGGAGGCAAGTTGAATCATCACGCGCACGCCGTAATCGGCAGCGCGCGTCAGTTGCATCGACGAATTCGGTTTCTTCATCGCCAGGTCCTGTCGAAGGGATCTCATGGAGAGCTCAAATGCCCCTCGAGGCGAGAGGCGGCTGCGCACTGGGAACTTGGGGATCATCGATACTCACAATCGGGAGCCTAATTGAATTCGTCACAGTCTGATGTGCCATTCGTCACAGACCGCTGGTTGCCGCGAACGATAGCGTGACTTCGTTCCAATCAAAATTGGAGCGGCTCTGTCCAGAATGGGCCGCAATTGCCTGCTTGTACCATTCTGGAATTGCCATTAGGCAGGAAAGTACCCAGCAGGCGTCGAGGCGTGAGTCTGCTGGAGCGCACGGCGCCGCTTCCGCCTCCGGCGAGAAAGTGAAAGGAACCTTCAGATCGTCATGAATCCTTATCCCGCAGTGGACCCCATTCCTTTGCCGGCTCCCGTGTGGCTGATGAAGCTGTTGCACGTGGTCACGCTGTCGCTCCATTTTGTGGCTGTGGAGATGCTGCTGGGCGGGTTGCTGCTGGCGATTCTGCTCAGCCTGCTCCGCTCCTCGCCAAACGCCCACACCACCGCCCGGGCCCTGGCGCGGCGGCTCACCATCGTGATGACCTATGTGATCAACCTGGCCGTGCCGCCGCTCTTGTTTGCGCAGGTGCTCTACGGGCGCGCGCTCTATACCAGCAGTGTGCTGATCGGGGTGTACTGGATTGCGCTCATCCCCACACTGATCTTGGTTTATTGGCTGCTCTATAAATTCTCGGCGCGGCTCGAGCGGGACCAATCGGCTTGGTGGGTGGGACTGATCGCATGGCTGCTCGCCGGGGGCGTGGCGCGAGTGCTCTCCACCAATATGACACTGATGCTGCGGCCCGAAGCGTGGCACAACATGTACGCCGCATCGGCCATGGGTGCGTACCTGCCCACGGGCGATCGCACGCTCGAGCCGCGCTGGCTCATGATGCTGGCCGGCGGATTGTTGATTGGCGGGTTGTGGCTGGTGTATCTGGCCGGGCGCAGCACGTTCACCGCGGAAGAGAAGAGATTCGTTGCGGGACTGGGAGGCAAGGTGGCGGCTGCCTTCGGGCTGGTCTATCTGGCCGCCGGACTGTGGGCGGCGCACGTGCAGCCCGACGTGGTGAAGGCGGGACTTGCCGGCCACGCCCTCTATCCGGCCTATAGGTTTGCCGGCTTTGCCGGCTATGGCTGGATCGCTCTGGTGGTGGTAGCCGTGCTGGTGGGGGCAATCGCCGGCTTCGGCAAGATTGCCTCTGGTTGGCTGGGCTGGGCCGGCGTTCTCACCGCCGTACTGGTTGAGATCATGCTGACGGTGTACCGCGACGGGGTGCGCGATGTAACGCTCTTGTCGAAGGGATACGACGTGTGGGACCGGGCCGTGGCGACCAACTGGGGCGTGGTGGGACTGTTCCTCTTGCTCTTTGTGGCCGGCCTGGGCGTGATTGGCTGGCTCGTGTCCGTTGTGGCGCGCGCACAAAAAACCATGGAGGGGGCGGCATAGCGATGAGTGATACCGCGAATTCGGAAAACATCGTGAGGGAACCAGCGGATAACAATGATGCAACAACGCGCCGGGCCTTTGTGGCAGCCGCTGGCGTCGCGGGGGTTTGCTACGCCGCCGCGCTCGGCTATCCGGTCTACCGTTATCTGGCTTCGCCCAGCGAGATGGCGATGGGCGCCGCGGTCGTCAACGAGGTGACCCTAGGTGCGGATTACAAACTGCCCAAGGGCAAGGCGAAGATGTTCAAGTTCGGCTCCTCGCCGGCGGTGTTGATCCACCATCTGGACGACAGCTGGGTGGCGATGACCGCTGTCTGCACGCACCTGGGCTGCACGGTGCAATACGAGCCGCAGATGGACCGCATTCACTGCGCCTGCCACGGCGGCGTCTACAACCCCTACACCGGCGCCAACGTGAGCGGGCCGCCGCCCAAGCCGCTCAAGCTTTTCAAGGTCGCCGTGAATGACACGGGAGTCGAGGTGTCGAGAACGTGAACCGTGAACCGTGGACCGTAGACCGTAGACCGCGAAAACCGGAATGCGTTGGCTCGAGCACAGTTCGCATTTCACGAATCACCGGCCACGGACCACGCAAGGGTGAGAACCGATGACGACGAAATCGATTGCAAGCAATGTGTATGACTGGATGGATGAGCGGCTGGGCCTTTCCGAGCTGGCCGCCTTCGCGCGCAAGAAGACCGTCCCGGTCCACGCGCAATCTTTCTGGTACTACTGGGGCGGGATCACGCTCTTCCTCTTCATGGTGCAGTGTTTCACGGGCGTGTTGCTGCTGGTGTACTACCGCCCCGGCGTGGATGCTTACGAATCGGTCCGGCAGATCACGTTCGTGATGCACTTCGGTTGGTTGATCCGCTCGGCGCACGCGTGGGCGGCCAATCTGATGATCTTTGCCATCCTCGTTCACATGTTCTCGGTCTTCTTCATGAAGGCCTACCGCAAGCCGCGCGAGTTTGGCTGGCTTTCGGGCATGGTGCTGCTTGGGCTGGCCGCGTGCTTCGGCTTTTCCGGCTACCTGCTGCCCATGGACGAGCTGAGCTACTTCGCCACCAAGGTTGGTTTGCAGATTCCGGCGGCGATTCCCTGGATCGGGCAGGCGGTTGCCAATATGATGCGAGGCGGCCCCGACGTATCGGAATTTACCGTGCAGCGATTCTTCGCGCTGCATGTGGTGGTGCTCCCTGCATTGTTCATTCCCCTGCTTGCGTTTCACCTTTGGCTGGTGCAGCGCCACGGCAATGCCGTGCCGGAGAGCGAAGAGGCCAAGCCGGCCGCGGAGCGCAAATCGATGCCCTTCATGCCTAACTTTCTGCGCAAGGACATCGCCATGTGGCTCGTCTCGCTCAACGTCCTGGCGCTTCTGGCTTCGGTGTTTCCCTGGGCGCTGGGCAAGCAATACGACACGCTGGCGCCGGCGCCGATGGGCATTCATCCCGAGTGGTACTTCATGAGTCCCTTCGAAATGCTCAAGCTGCTGGGATTTATCTTCTCGGGCAAGTTCGCTGAAGCGGGCGAGATCGTCGGCATTCTGCTGTTCTCGCTGGGCATCGTGCTCTGGATTCTGATTCCCTTCTACGACAAGACAAAGGAATCGGGACAGCGCGCGCGGCTGGCGCACTATTTTGGATTGCTGGCGGTTTTCGCGCTGCTGGCGACGACAGTGATTGGGTACTGGACGATTCAGTGAGGCAGCTATCAGCTTTCAGCCATCAGCTTTCAGCTTCGTCGCGCCGAATCCAGCACAGAAGCCAAAACAAAAGGAGCTGAGAACTGAAAGCTGAGAGCTAGGAGCTATAGACATGAATTACCCCTTTTGGGACATTCCTTATCTCGGCTCGGGTTGGGTGATCGGCATCATCGCCATCTTCCACGTTATGATCTCGCAGTTCGCCGTAGGCGGCGGCCTTTACCTGCCGCTGGCCGAGCGCAAGGCCCTGCGCATGAGAGACCCAGTTGCCCGCGAGGAATGGCTCAGTGAGCTCGTGGGCTACTCGAAGTTTTTCCTCGTGCTCACCGGCGTCTTCGGCACCATCTCCGGCGTGGGCATCTGGTTTGCCATCGGATTGACGCACCCTGAAGCCACCAGCACCTTGATTCATAACTTCGTCTTCGGCTGGGCCATCGAGTGGGTGTTTTTCCTCGTCGAGCTGAGCACCGCGATCGTCTACTACTACACCTGGAACAAGATTGACGCGAAGTTGCATCTCGTGGTGGGCTGGGTCTACGCCGGCGCGTCGGTGTGCACGCTCATCATCATCAACGGCATTCTCACCTTCATGCTTACGCCGGGCGACACGTGGCTTTCCGTCGCAGGAACGGGCCATGAAGCGAGCAAATTCTGGAACGCCTTCTTCAATCCGACTTACTGGCCAAGCCTGTTGCTGCGCTGCTGCGTCTGCGCGTCGCTGGCCGGCATCTGGGCGCTGATCAGCGCCAGCCGCATCGACGGTAGTCGACAGCCCCGGCTCAAGTCATCGCTGGTGAAGTGGAGCGTGAAGTGGCTGGTGCCTTCGTTTGTGGCCATGCCGTTCCTGTTTGGCTGGTATCTGCTGATGGTTCCCGAGTCGCAGCGGGCGTTGCTCACCTTGGGCATCGACACCATCGGATCCGGCACGTTTTCGACGATCACCCGCATCGCGCTGCTGATCGTGATGACGTCGGCGACGATCATCGGCGTGGCCTACTATCTGGCGTACCGCAATCCCGTCGACTTCAATCTCTCGCACGCGGTGGCCATCCTGCTGCTGGCGCTGACGGCGACGGCCGCCGGCGAATACTCGCGCGAGATGCTGCGCAAGCCGTATGTCGTCGGCCGCTGGATGTACTCGAACGGCGTGCGCGTGCCCTACGCGCTCAAGATCGATGAGCAGGGTTACCTGATTCACTCGAACTGGGTCTACGACACCAACTCCAGCTACTCGCGCGGCGAGGCCATCTTCCGCGGCGAGTGCGGATCGTGCCACACACTCGAGGGCTACCGGCCGCTGGTCAAGCTGCTCGCCGGACGCGACCGCGCCAACATCGAGAGCTTCATCACCATGCTGCACGAGTACAAGCCCGACTCGCCGTACCACCACTTCATGCCGCCCATGGTGGGCACCAGGCAGGATGTCGAAGACCTGACCGGCTTCCTGAACGCGCACGTGAATCCGCCGGCGGCGAGCGGGCAGAAGCCGGTGCAGACGGCGCAGAAGTAGAGCGCGCGGAGTTAGCGGAGCTGGCGGAGTTGGGCCGCGTAGCGCCAATTGCCAACTGCCTGCAACCATTTGAGAATGGATTTTCCAAAGGCACAGGCGTGCACGATGCCGGCTTTTGCGGTTTGCGCGCAGCCGAAGGCTTGCGTACGCTTTAGTTACAAAGGTCTGCGGGCGCGAAGGCGGCTAGATTGAATCGGTAGGACTTTAGGGAGTCTGAGATCCGCTAAAAACAACCGCAGATCCTTCGACTCCGTTCGCCGCATAAAACGCGGCAAACTCCGCTCAGGATGACAGACTGCTTTTCATGCCAACATCTGAGGCAGATTGTCAGAACAAGGAAAACCATGAACCGCAGGGAACTCTTCGCCGCTCTTGCCGCGACAGCCATTGCCGGCGACGCACTGGCTCTTGCCGACCCCGCACGCGTGATAGCGACCGTGATGGGCTCGCGCGTCTTCGACTGGAACTCGCTTACCGAAAAGCCGACGGCCACCGGATCGGTGCGGACGGTTTGCGACACGCCGACGGCGACGCTGGAGAATCTCGAGATTCACATCTCGACGCTGACGCCGGGGATGATGTCGCATCCGCCGCACAAGCATCCGAATGAAGAACTGATTATCGTCCGGCAGGGCACGGTGGAGACGCTTTCAAACGGAGCGTGGATCCGCGTGGGGCCGGGATCGGTGATCTTCAATGGATCGAACCAGCTGCATGGGTTCAAAAATGTGGGAGCGGAGCCCGCGATTTATCACGTGATCAACTTCAAGACCGCGGAGACGCCGGCGGCGTAAGAGCAGGGACCAAGGGACTAAAGAACCAAGGGAACAAGACGGCGAGTCGGCGAATCTCTTTACATGCCTCGATAGGGCGCACCACCCGCACGGCCGGCGGCCTGACGCAAACGGTTGCATCCAGCCCGCAATGGAGTTATCTTCGGTGTGCGCGGCGCGACCGGCAAGCCCGGTGCGGTCGCGGGAAAGGCGCTTCGTCATGCAAGTTGCACGAATGCATCGGAAGTCCGCCGCCAATTCATGGCTTCTTCTCGCCGGCCTCTTCCTCGTGGCCATTTGCCCGGCCGTGGCTCGAGCGGCCACAAAGGTCGTAACCGATGCCGACAAGGGCGGAACGGTTGAGCTCAAGATGGGAGACGTACTGGAGGTTCGGCTCAGTTCCAATCCCACAACCGGATTCATGTGGTACCTGGAGAGACAATCGACGGCGTTGCTGAAGCTGACGGGCCAATCGCAGACACAGGCTACGCAGCCGGGCCCTGCGCAACCAGAAGTCGGGCGGCCGGTCGTGCAGATCTTCGACTTTGCGCCCAAGGCCACGGGGACGGGTGTTTTGCTGTTGCACTATGTGCGTTCGTGGATGAATCCCGACCCCAACGAAGAGCAATTCACTCTGCACGTGACGATTGAATGATGCGGGCGCGGCGGAAAACGGTGCCAAAAGCGGACGGGAGCGCATAAAATACCAGTTGAAATGGCCAAGAATAAGGACAAGACGTTCGAAATAGCCTGCCCGGATTGCGGAGCGATGCTGAAGATCGACGGCGCGACGGGCCTGGTGGTGAGCCACACACCGGCGCCGCGCAAACGCATGTTCGAGGACCTGGAAACCGCGGCCAAGGCCATGCGCGAGCACGGCGAGCGGACGGAATCGATCTTCCGCCAGAGCGTGGACGCGGAAAAGAACAAGGCGGATTTGCTGGAAAAGAAGTTTGCCGAGGCGCTGCGTAAGGCCAAGGACGCCCCCGAGGGCGTGCCCTTGCGCGAGATCGACCTGGATTGAGAGACCTGAACCGGCGATGGCCGCGGTGCATTGAGTCTTTTTAGACACCGCTGGCCCGGTTTTGGAGCGATACTTGAAGAGGCATGGAGTTTCTGTGTCGTTGAGTTGAGGATGAGAAGGCAGGGTGAGGTCATGGTGGTTGTGCCGCTTTCGAAGGCAACTCGCAACGCGAGCGAAACCCGCGCCAGCACGGTCGATTCCAGGCGCTGGGTGCGGATGGCCGCCGCGGGCACGCTGGTGGCGAGCGGCGCCCTGCTGCTTGCCGGCAAGCGGCGCGCCGGCCTAGTGACGGCTCTCTCCGGCGCTGCTCTGGTCATGATCGACCAGCGCGAAGTGGTGAGCAAATGGTGGAATGCGCTTCCCGGCTACCTTGGCGCGATCGAGGGCGTGGCAGGCCGCGCGCAAGCGGCGGTGGAAGACCTCACAGTGCAGGGCGAGAGGTTGCGCCGGGTGCTGAGCAAGTAGGGATTGAGCTTCGTTTCCTGGCAAATATCCTCAGTGTGAGTGCGGGTGTGGACGCCGACACCACCGGCAGTCTACTGCCCTAGCGAGCGACAAGTGCTTGTATTAGAGTGCGGGTCAGGAGACCCGCACGACAGCCGGTCAGGAGACCGGCGCTACGATCAGTTTTTGCGCTCAACCAGATAACGGGCGACGCCTTTCAGGCCATCGGCGCGGCTGCCGTAGGGCTCGAGCGCAGCGAAGGCCTCGTTGATGAGCTGTGCGGCGTCGCGCAGGCTCTGCTCGATGCCGTAGACGGCCGGCCAGGTGGCCTTTTCCGTGGCCTGATCTTT
>Ga0181539_1002690_pt1 | contig 17384 bp, 14 predicted proteins | sample PEATcosm2014_Bin_46_FD_119767 | JGI IMG/M metagenome (GOLD analysis project Ga0181539, IMG submission 119767) | Peatland microbial communities from MTU Mesocosm Facility, Houghton, MI, USA - PEATcosm2014_Bin23_60_metaG | ecosystem: Environmental > Terrestrial > Soil > Wetlands > Peat | place... | reverse complement strand
CCCTCAGGAAGCTTTTCTGGCCTTGACAGGCCATCCGTATCTCAGCCTGCTGGTGGGGCTGGCAACGGTGGTGACAGTCTTCATCATCAGCGCGAGTTACTCGCAAACCATCGAATTGTTCCCAACCGGCGGCGGTGGCTATCTGGTCGCCAGTAAACTGCTGTCGCCGACGGCGGGCGTGGTGTCCGGTTCGGCGCTGCTGATTGACTACGTATTGACCATCACGCTCTCCATCGCCAGCGGCGCGGACGCGCTTTTCAGTTTGCTGCCGGAGAACGACCAGTCTTACAAACTCATGGTTAAAGTCACGGGCGTCTGCCTGCTGATGCTGTTGAATCTGCGCGGCGCCAAGGAAGCGGTCCTGCCGTGGGTGCCGATTTTCATCGCGTTCGTGCTGACACATACGTTCGTCATCGTTTACGCGATCGTCACGCACCTGGGTGTTTTCCCCGAAGTTTGGCATCATACCACCGCGGAAGTGGCGGCATCGCACAGTCAATTGGGCTGGATCGGCATGGCTCTGCTGGTCTTGCGGGCCTACAGCCTGGGGGCGGGCACTTACACCGGCATTGAGGCCGTCAGCAACGGCCTGCCCATCCTGCGCGAACCGCGGGTCCAGACGGGCAAGCGCACCATGCGCTACATGGCGGTCTCACTGGCTGTCACCGTTGCCGGCCTGTTCCTCGGCTACCTGCTCTATGGCGTCACGCCCGAATCCGGCAAGACGCTTAATGCGGTCCTGTTCGACCGTCTGACCGTCTCCTGGCCGCACGGCACCGCGTTCACGTTCATCTTGATTACCCTCGTCTCGGAGGCCGCGCTGCTCTTCGTCGCCGCGCAGACGGGCTTTCTTGACGGACCGCGCGTGCTGGCAAACATGGCGGCGGACCGCTGGATGCCTACGCGGTTTGCCTCCCTCAGCGACCGGCTGGTGACGCACAACGGCATCCTGCTGATGGGCGGGTTTTCCCTGGTGCTGATGTTTTCCTCGGGCGGTTCGGTGGATTTCCTGGTCGTGCTCTACAGCATCAACGTGTTCATCACGTTCACCCTGTCGCAACTCGGCATGGTGCGCCACTGGTGGCAGGAGCGGCGCAACGTGGCCGCCTGGAGGTGGAAAATCACCGTCAATGGCATCGGCTGCGTGCTGACCACGTCCATCCTGGTGATGTTGAGCGTGGTCAAGTTCTTTGAAGGCGGCTGGGTGACGTTGTTCGTCACGGGACTTCTGGTCTTCGCGGCGTTCCGGATCAAACGCCATTACAAACAAACGCAAAATCAATTGCAACGGCTCGACAATCTCGTCGCCGCCGTTGGCATTGACGCGGCCAATATTAAAAGCACCGCCGCGCCCGCGCCCGCCTGCAATCCCAATGCCCGCACCGCCGTGTTCCTGGTCAATGGTTTCAACGGCCTTGGCCTGCACACGTTGCTGGCCGTGGTCCGGATGTTTCCCAAGGTTTACCAAAATTTCATTTTCCTCCAGGTCGGCGTGGTAGACGCAGGCACGTTCAAGGGCGCGGCGGAAATAGAAAACCTTCGCGAACACTCACGGCGCGAAGTGGAGCGCTACGTTGCCTACATGCGCCAGGAGGGTTTTTATGCCGAAGCGCATTTCGCGCTGGGCACAGACGTGGTGGACGAAGCGGCGAAGTTGTGCGAGACCGTGGCGCAACGCTTTCCGCAAGCGCAATTTTTCGCCGGGCAACTGGTGTTCCAGGACGAAAACCTGCTGACGCGCTGGCTGCACAACCACACCGTGTTTGGACTGCAACGTCGGCTGTATCAACACGGCTGGCCGATGCTCATCCTGCCGATTCAGGTGTGAGGGATTTCTCCCTCTCCGCCGTCGCCGACGGGGGAGAGGGCCGGGGTGAGGTGGCGTGTTAACTCAAATCCCCTCGCCCTGCCCCTCTCCCCGCCGAGCGGGGCGAGGGAATCAACCCGGCGGAAGTTTTGGCCGCTGGAAATTTCCGCCGCTCCGGCCGGGCGGATGAGGTCTTAAAATGATTTAACCCGGGGCGGTTCCCGCTTTGCGAGATCAACCCCGGGTCAATTGTGTTTGCCTCGTTGGGGCAGATTCAGTTGTTGTTGTTCAGCCTGCGCTTATGCCGGCTCGGCGATTGCCGGCTCGGCGGTTTCGAGGAAGCCCTGCAGATGGCGCACACGCGTAGGATGGCGGAGTTTGCGCAGCGCCTTGGCTTCGATCTGGCGGATGCGTTCGCGCGTGACGTTGTACATCTTGCCGATTTCTTCGAGCGTGCGTTCGTAGCCGTCGAGCAGGCCGAAACGCATTTCGAGAATCTTGCGTTCGCGCTCGGTCAACGTCGTCAGCACGTCGCTCAACTTTTCGCGGAGCAGGCTGTAGCTGGTCACTTCCGACGGATTTTCAGCCGTCTTGTCCTCGATGAAATCACCGACGCTCACGTCGCCGTCGTCACCAACCGGCGCATGGAGCGAAACCGGCTGCTGCGCCATCTTGAGCAGCGCGTGGATGCGCGACACCGGCATGTGCATTTCGTCAGCCAGTTCCTCCGGCGTGGGTTCACGGCCCAGTTCCTGGGTGAGCTGCTTTTGCGCACGCCAGAGTTTGTTCATGATTTCAATCATGTGCACCGGAATGCGGATGGTGCGCGCCTGGTCGGCAATCGAACGCGTGATGGCCTGGCGAATCCACCAGATGGCGTAGGTGGAAAATTTGTAGCCGCGGCGATACTCGAATTTCTCGACGCCCTTCATCAAACCAATGTTGCCTTCCTGGATCAAATCGAGGAACGACTGGCCGCGGTTCGTGTATTTTTTGGCGACGGAAACAACGAGGCGCAAGTTGGCCTCGGCCATGTGCGTCTTGGCTTTCAGCCCGCGGTCAGCGGCGGCTCTCAATTCCTTGAACGTCTTGAAAAATTCCTCGCGCGGCATCCGCACAAATTGTTCGAGCGTCTGGATTTTGGCGCGCTCGGCCTCGATCGTCGAGCGGCGTTCGGCGGTCGTGCGCAGCTCTTCGAGTTCCTGGATGTGCCGCAGGCTGGCCTGGAACTTCTCATGGATGTTGCCGGCCACAATGATCATTTCCTCGACGACCTTTTGTTTGTAAAAAAATCTCGTGAAGATTTCCTGCAACTTGAAGCTGAGTTTCTTCAACTCGCGCTGTAATTTTTCCTTGCGGCCCTTTTGCAAAGCCTTCTGCCACATGAAATACTTTGCATCCACTTTTTGATCGAAGGCGTGGATCTTTTTGATGAGCTTGCGCAATTCGCGCAAATGGCCTTCGCGATTGGCGATTTTCTTGTCCACGATCACACGGTCGAAGCGTTCCTTCGGCGGCTCGGACAACAATTTTTCCGCGATGGCAATGTGTTCCTTCGCAGTGAAACCGAGGCTGTACACAATGCGTTTCATCTCCAGTTCGGCTTCTTCGATGCGCTTGCAAATCTCGACTTCCTGTTCCCGCGTGAGCAAGGGCACCTTGCCCATCTGGTTCATATACATCCGGACCGGATCGTCGAGAATTTCCAGGCGCGCGTCCTCGTCCTCCTCCGCCGGCTGTGCCGGCTCGGCCGGCTTGGCCGCGCGTTCGGCCTCGGCCTGGTCCATGACGATTTCCACGTCGAGACTCCGCAGCTTGGTCAACAGCGCATCAAGGTCTTCGGGACTGAGATTATTGTCCGGCAAAACGTCATTGACGTCATCGTAGGTGATGTAGCCGTGCTCCTGCGCGAGATGCAGGAGCGTCTGGATCGTCTCGGTCAGGTCCACGGATGATTGAATGGGCGCCGAAGCCGCGGCGTTCACATGGCCATTCTGTGGCGTTTTCTGCGACGATTTTTCCGTGGCAATAATTGCGCCAGTTGTGTGCGGCCTGGTTTTCTGCGGCTTTGAGGCGTCCCTTCGCGCTCTGGAAATGACAAAACGCCGGCGCGGCGGCGCCAGTTTCACTCCGGCGCTTCGTCGGCTGCCACTTCGATGTTTGCGCGCCCCACTGCCCCGCGCCGTTGTTTTTCGCTTCAACATAAATTATAATTAGACCTGCTACGGCTCATTTTGGTTCAGAAAAACTCACTTATCTGCCCTTGCCCCGCGAGCCACGCCGGTTCTGGATACAAACGTGCACTCACCCATTGAACTTCGGGAGAGCGCCCACACCAGAAGACCGACGCGGCTTCATATTAGCCCCTTTTGGATAAAACTCAAGAAGAAACCGTTGTCGGAACAAACCTACAACATTTTGAGAATCAATTGCTTGCTATAATTAGCAATTCTGATTACCAATCTTTTATTGGTCTTTTTTGGCTTTCCGGCGGATTTTTTGGTTTTAATTGGAGAAATTGCTCATCGCCCTTTTGGGCATCCAACAACCGTTGCGCTTGTTCCGGCGACATTTCTTGAGCCGCCACAGCTTGGGCCTGCCCAGTTTGGCCATCCTGCTTTCCGTCGGATTGCTTGCCTGCCGATTTTGCCTGCTGCTGTTGTTTGTCATTCTGCTGGCTCGATTGATTTTGCGCCTGCTGATTCTGTTGTTGCTGCTGGTTCTGCTGCGATTGCTGCTGCGACTGATTTTGCTTGGACTGCTGCTGTTGCTTTTGATTCTGTTGCGATTGCTGGTTCTGTTGGTTCTGCTGATTCTGCTGGTTCTGCTGATTCTGCTGGTTTTGTTGTTGCTGTTGCTGCTGGCTCTGTTGTTTGAGCAATTCATCCAGCTTTTTCAGCTTGATGTCATCAGGATAAGCTGCCAGTCCGGCATCCACCGCCTGCCGCGCTCCGGCAATGTTGTTGGTAATATAAGATTGCGCGCCGCTGTGAAAAAAATCATCAGCGGGCGCGAGTTGCGCGCAAGCAGCCTGCCATGACAACAGCAGCAGGCTAAGGCTGAGGTGAAGGGGCAATCTCATCAATTTCTTTTAGTCTTTTGGCGAATTCTTCAAATTGTTTCGCAGTGGGATTTTTTTGGAAGAGTTCGGTCATTATTTCCAATGCTTGGTGATAATTACGTCTACGCGTGGCTTCATCCGCCGCCTCTTTGGCCCGACGTGCCGCTTCGCGAAGCTTGGCAATCAATCCAATCTGTTTCGTCACGAACCCCAAGTTATTCGTGGCATCTAAATCGTTTTTATCCAGTTTAACCGCACGGTTAAAGCTGTTGGTCGCAGCCTCCCAAGCTTCTTGCAAACCGTCCAAATCCTCGGCCGTGGTACCGGCACGGTATTGCGTGTTGCCCAGATTGTAATAAGCCTGCTGCTGCAACTTCAAATCCGGCGACAATGTCGCCGCCTGAAAGTCGTTCAACGCCGTGTCAAAATTTGTCGCGCGATACGCCGCCGTGCCCGCGTTGAAGATCAGGCGCAAGTCGTTCGTGTTCGCTTGTGCGAGTCGCTCAAATTCCTGCAGGGCGTTCGTGTAATAACCCGATTTGTATTCGCGCAACGCGCTTGATGGCGACGCGGACGCGTTTCCGCAAACCGCCAACCCCAGCAATGCCACCAGCATTGCGATCGGAACGCCGGCCTCCGGCCCGGCTCGTTTTAATCCGCCATCGGGCTCGCGCCGGGTCGGACCAGCCTTCGCTCGGAAGCTTCCACCTTCGCTTTGCTTCGTCGAGACGAGTCGGCGCGGCAGGGACCGGCGCTCCGGCAGAAACATTTCCGCCAGCAGCAACAGCATCGCCAACGCCAGCGGCCAGTGAAATTGCTCATGATAGCGCCGCACCAGCCGTTCTCTGCCCTCCGATTTCGGCAACGGCGCGAGACCACGCTCATAAAGCGTGTCAATCGTGTTTGCCCCGCGCAATGGCAGATAAAAACCGTCCGTCGCGCCGGCAATTTGCTGGAGCAACGCCTCGTTGAGATGCGACTTCACAACATTGCCCTGCTCGTCGCGGACATAATCCGAATTGCCGTTCGCGTCCGTCACCCGCAGCAAATCGCCCCCGGCCGTGCCGATGCCGATGGTGAAAATTTTCAACCCGGCTTTCGCCGCGTTCTGCGCCGCTTCGAGTGCGCCGGTGTCGTTGTCCTCGCCGTCGGTGAACAGCACGAGCACCTTGTGATGATTGCCTTCCTTGAAGGCGGTCAATGCGGTGTTGATGGCGGCGGCGATGGCCGTGCCGCCCTGCGGAATCGCGTTCACGTCCAATGCTTGCACGCACTGTTGAAACGCCGTGTTGTCAATCGTCAGCGGACATTCCAAAAATGCGTCCCCGGCGAACGCGACCAGCCCCATTCGGTCCGTCCCGGCCTTTTGCATCAATTCCAAAGCGGCGAGTCTGGCACGCGTGAGGCGGTTCGGCGCGATGTCGGTCGCCAGCATGCTCTTGGAAGTGTCCACCGCCACAACGATGTCCAATCCGTGTTGCTCGACCTCCTGCAAATCAAATCCGCGTTGCGGCCGGGCCAGCGTGATAACCAACAAGGCAACCGCGAACACCAGACAACCGAACCGGATTTTTTTCCGCGCCGGAGAAATGCCGACGGTCAGTGTCGAAAGCAATCGCGCTTGAATGAATTGCTCCAGCAGTTTTTGTCGCTGGCGTGATGCCCACCAGAAGAACAGTACCAGCGCCGGCGGAACCACCAGCAGCAACCATAAAATTTGTGGATGCTCAAATCTCATGTGAAAATTCTTGGCCGTCCGTTCGGCGCGACAGCGTCTTGGACTGCGGCAGCCCCCTGCCGCTCTGGGTGCAACCAGTCTTTGGAAAAGCGCCAGAGGACTGGCGCACGCCAAAACCTGGCGGTGTTTCAATCGGCAATGTCATCACGGCAGCCTCCGAAACACGGTTTGTCCCAGCGCCACTTCGACCAGCAGCAGCACCAATCCGAACGACACAAACCACGGAAACAGCTCATCGAATTGGGCGAATTTATTGATGACCGCCTCGGTTTTTTCCAGTTTGTCAATTTCCGCGTAAATTTGCTGGAACCGTTCCGCATTGTCGGCACGATAATATTTTCCGCCGGTTTTATCGGCGATTTTTTGGAGCGTCTCCTCGTCCACGTCCACCGGCACGTTTCGATAGCCGACTTTCCGACCGCCCATGAACACCGGCATCGGCGCCGTGCCTTGTTCGCCGATGCCGACCGTGTAAATTTTCACGCCCAGCGCCGCCGCCGCGTCCGCCGCCATGAGTGGTTGGATTTTGCCGGAGTTATTTTGTCCGTCGGTCGCAAGGATGATAATTTTGCTTTTCGATTTCAGGTCGCGCAGCCGGTTGATGGCCGTGGTCAGCGCGTCGCCGATGGCTGTCGCGTCGGAATTGATTGTGCCAATTTCAAGCCGGTCCAGATTTTCCTGCAAATAATCGTGGTCAAGCGTCAACGGCGCGGCGATGAACGCCCGTGCCGCGAACACCACCAGTCCGATGCGGTCGTTCGGCCGCTGGTCAATGAAGCTTTTCAAGACCGAACGGGCCATGTTGACGCGGTTCACGCGCCCGCCGCGCACGACGAAGTCCTCCGAAATCATGCTGCCCGACAAATCGAGCGCGCAGACGATGTCAATGCCGCTGGCCTTGACCTCCGTCCGGCTTTTCATCAAACGCGGTTGGGCCAGCGCCACAATGAACAGCGCCAGCACCAGCCAGCGCAACGCCGCCAAAAATGCGCCGGCGCGCGAACGCCGCGCCCGCGTCAATCCTTCCACCAATCGCACCGCCGAATAAAGAAACGCGGGCGGCTGGCCGCGCCGGCCCTTCAGCCATGCCAGCAGCGGCAGCAGCAGCAGCAGCATTAAAAAATATGGATGGGCGAAGGTCATGCTGACACCATTTGACTTTGGACTTTGGACTCTGGACTTTGGACTTCCACCGGCTCTGTTTCCTCGACCAACCGCAGGGCCGAGCCATGCAGATCTCGTAGTTCCGGTTCGCCCGGCTCGTATTTGGCAAATTTCACCAGGTCGCAGCGCTCCAGGAATTCGCCCAACTTTTCCTTTTGTTCCGCCGACAACAAATCCGTGCCCTGCAGTTCGTGCAGAAATTCCTCGGTCGTGCGTTCCGGCGCGTGGAAATCAAATCGTTCTTCGAGGTAAACGCGGATTGTGTCCGAAACCAGGATGCAAAATGGCTTCGGCTGAGCGATGAGTTCGAGCGCCTTTTCCAACATCTGCTTTGCGCGGGCGTGCGCTGGAACCGGCGGTTCCAATGGGATTTGCGACCGCCGTTTCCGCCACCATTTCCAGAGCGCGAACACAATTGCCGCAACCGCCAGCCCGCCAAGTGTCCACCACAGCCACTCCCAGCCGCTCGGAATTTCCACCGGTGGTTTGATGTCGCGGATGTCGTTGGCAACGTGCAGTGACGATGTTTGGTTTGTCAGCATGGTCAGTAATTCAACTCACTTCATCGCGGTAGCGTCTTGGACTGCGGCAGCCCTCTGCCGCTTTCATCCTTTGAAAAGCGCCAGAGGACTGGCGCACTCCAAAACCTTGCGGAAGTTCGTGCGATAATTTTAGGATAAGAAAGTTCAAATTTCATCCGCGCAACCTCCGTTTTTCCCGGTTTTCAAAAAATTTGCCCAAGGCCGCCGAGTAAGGTTCGTCCGTGCGGAGTTGAATCGTGTCCACGCCCGACGAGCGAAACTGCCGCGCGAGGTCGTTGCGCTGTTTTTCCTGCCGCAAAGCAAAGGCATCGCGGCTGCTGGCGTGACCCGTGTTGAGTTCCACAATTTCGCCCGTCTCGGCGTCTTCCAAAGTCAGACGGCCGAGCGCGGGCAGTTCGAGTTCGTAGCGGTCCGTGATTTGCACGGCAACGACGTCGTGCTTGCGATTCGCAATCCGCAGCGCGGTTTGGAGTTCGGGCGGCAAGGGGTTTTGTGAACGCGCTGCCGATGAGACGTTGGCGGTACGTTGCGGCGGCGTGATAAAATCCGAAATGACGACGGCGATGGCACGATGCGGCAAAACGCGACCCATGAATTCCAGTGCCTGGACCAAATCCGTTCCGCGCCGTTTCGGCTCAAAAAACAAAACTTCGCGGATGACGCGCAGGACGTGGCTGCGGCCTTTGCGCGGCGGGATGAATTTCTCAACTTCATCGGTGAACAGCAGCAGACCGACCTTGTCGTTGTTGCGAATGGCAGAGAAAGCCAGCACCGAAGCGATCTCGGCGGCGAGTTCGCGTTTGGATTGCGCACGCGAGCCGAACAGCCCGGAGCCGCTCACGTCCACGACCAGCATGAGCGTCAACTCGCGTTCCTCGACGAATTTTTTGATGAATGGATGGTTCATCCGCGCAGTGACGTTCCAGTCAATCGCGCGCACGTCGTCGCCGGGCTGGTATTCGCGCACCTCGTCGAAGTTCATGCCCTGCCCCTTGAAGACGGAGTGGTACTGGCCCGCGAGCGTTTCGGTCACGACGCGGTTCGTGCGAATTTCGATCTGCCGGATTTTTTTTAGAATCTCGCGGGGAATCATGCGGGGGAAAAGGATGAAGGATGAAGGTTGAATGATGAATTCGCGCGATTCGGGCAATCCCAAAGGGATTGTGTCCTCCAGCCCGGGGTTGCGAGGAACGAGCTACCCTGGGAAAACGAAAACAAATCAGCAACCGCGTTGCGGTTGATGATATTTGCGGGAAGATGACCCAGGGTAGTGCCTGCGGCGCAACCCTGGGCTTTGAGACGGAATCCCGTTGGGATTCGCACACAGCCGGGCTCCGAGGCGGCGGGAGCGCGGCGTTCACGCCGCTTCAACATACGAACTGGGTTGAACGAACAATTCATTTCAATCGCCCCAACAACTCTCGCGATGAAGCGGGCTGAAGCCCGCGCACCGACCGCAAACTCGGTCACGACGCGGTCCGTGCGCAGTTCGATCTGCCGGATTTTTTTGAGAATCTCGCGGGGAATCATTTCTGGAAGATTTGTTTTGCCTCCGGCGTGCCGACAAAACGCCAGTGCCACGGTTCGTAATTCACTCCGCGTGGATTGTTGCGCGGAAAAGATAATTCAAAGCCGAAACGCGCCGCGTTGCCTTGCAGCCAAAGGAATGCCTGTGTTTTCTCAAAAGGCGGTTCAACATCGCAAGCCGGGTCGTCTTCATCTCCCAAGTCCACAACCAAACCAGTGTGATGTTCCGAATGTCCGGGACGCGCCACCCAACCAACGGCGGCATCTTCCGAACCGTATTTCGCCACAGCTTTCCGGAAAAGCGTTTCCTGATACGCAATTGTGCGAAGGCCGGAAATTGGAGTAATCGCCACGCCCACGGCACGAGCTTGAGTCATTAAGTTGAGCAAGGCCTCAGCGGCGTCTGCACGCAACTTAACTTCACGGCCCGTTTGCCGATATTTGCCCACTACAACCAATTCAGCTTCCGCAGGTTCTTTGTAAAGTGGATGACTTGGTGTCATTTATGGAACAGGCAGTTCATCAAAGATTTTCTGTATGACGATTTCGCTCGTCTTTTCCTCGGCTTCGGCTTCGTAGGTGATGGCGACGCGGTGGCGCAGCACGTCCATGCCGATGCTTTTCACGTCCTGCGGCGTGACGTAGCCGCGGCCTTTCAGAAACGCATAAGCCTTGGCCGCCAGCGTCAGGTTGATGGTCGCGCGCGGCGACGCGCCAAGCTGGATGAACTCCTTCACCGCGATTTTGTAGTGGTCCGGGTCGCGCGTGGCGCAGACAAGGTCCACGATGTATTCCTTCACCTTGTCGTCCACGTAAATGTCGTTGATGACTTCGCGGGCCTTGAGAATTTGTTTCGCCTCGACGACGGCACTCGCGGTGGGTGTGCCGCTGGTGCGCGCCATGAGGTCGAGAATCTGCCGCTCCTCGGCGCGCGACGGGTAGCCGATTTTCAATTTGAGCATGAAGCGGTCAACCTGCGCCTCGGGCAGCGGATAGGTGCCTTCGTGCTCAATCGGATTCTGTGTGGCGAGCACGAGGAACGGTTCTTCAAGCTTGAATGTCTGTTCACCGATGGTGACCTGCTTTTCCTGCATGGCTTCGAGCAGGGCGCTTTGCACCTTGGCGGGCGCGCGATTGATTTCGTCGGCGAGGACGAGATTGGCGAAGATGGGGCCTTTGCGCGTGGTGAAGCCGCCGGACTGCGGATTGTAAATCTGTGTGCCGATGACGTCGGCGGGCAGCATGTCCGGCGTGAATTGCAGCCGGGAGAATTTGACGTGGATGCATGCGGCCAAGGATTTCACCGCCAAAGTTTTTGCCAGCCCCGGCACGCCTTCGAGGAGGACGTGGCCGTTGGCGAGCAGGCCGATGACCAGCCGTTCGGTCAGATAATTCTGGCCGACGATGACTTTGCCGAGTTCGTTGAACAGCGGGTGCGTGAAGGCGCCCGCTTCCTTGACTGCGTCGTTGATGGCACTAATTCCAGTATTCATTTTGAGATTTTATTGACTGATGGACAATGAATCCAGCTTCTGTGTTCAAACGAAAACCGAGACACGGATTCCACGGACTAACACGGATTCCAACCCGCCAAAACTTGTGAAAATCTGTGAAATCCGTGTCTAAAATCGTTTCTTCGCCCCGGCAACGTCCCGCGCAATCTGGGCTTTCAGTTCTTCGAGCGTACCAAATTTCCGCTCGTCGCGCAGCTTTTCGCCGATTTCAATTTCCAATTCCTGGCCGTAAAGGTCGCCGGTGAAATCAAGCAGGTGCGCCTCGACGCGGAGCTGTGGGCCGCCGGTCGCCAGCGTCGGACGGAAGCCGATGTTGAGCGCAACTGGTCGCGATTTTTTTCTGATTTTGGCGAGACCGAGGTAAACGCCGTTGGGTGGCAGAACCAGGCCTCCCGCGTCGAGGTTCGCGGTCGGAAACCCGAGTTTACGGCCCACGCCATCGCCCTCAATCACGCGGCCCGAAATCGCGTAAGGCCGTCCGAGCATCTGGCTCGCGTCATCGAGATCGCCGGAGCGAATGGTTTCGCGAATGCGCGTGCTGCTGACGATTTGACGGTCGAGCGACACGGCGGCCAGTCCGTGAACGGTGAACCCGAGTTCGCCGCCAAGTTGTTTGAGCAACGCGACATTGCCGCTGCGTTGGTGGCCGAAAACAAAATCCGCGCCAACGCAGAGGCTTTGGATTTTTCCGAGGTCGCGCGCCAGGCTGCGAATGAAATTTTCGCCCGTCTGGCCGCTGAATTTTTCGTCGAAATGAATCAGCAACAGCGTGTCCGCGCCCAGCGATTCAATCGCGCCCAGTTTTTGCGGCAGCGAATAAATCAGCGGCGGCACGCGTTCGGGCAAAACGACGACGTTCGGGTGCCGGTCAAACGTGATTACCAGCGCAATGGCGTCGTGCTGACGTGCATCGGCGACGGTCTGGCGGATGATTTGCTGATGGCCGAGGTGGACGCCGTCAAAAAAGCCGATGGCCAGGCAGACCTTGCGCCCGGCCGGCTTCAATTTATTTGCGGCGTGGATGATTTTCATATTTCTCAACGTGCTGCCGGCATCCTGCCGGCAGACCAAATCTTTTGCATGGCTCAAGGCAAACAAGTTTAGAGCTTCCGGCAAGATGCCGGAAGCACGTTGTTACGAACCACCAGCCAGTTTCAAAAACGGTATCACCTTCTTCTCCAGTTCCGCCGTCGTCAATTTCAATATGTCATCCAGCTTCGTCGCGTCGGCCACGTCAAATTTGCCGGAAACGGTGCGGCGGAGCGCGGCCAGATGCGCGCCACAACCAAGTTTCTGGCCGAGTTCATGCGCGATGCTGCGGACGTAAGTGCCTTTGGTGCAGGCGACTTTAAACTGGCCGAGCGGCGGCTCGTAATTCGTGAAACGGCAAGTGTAGATGTGAACCAGCCGCGGTTCGCGCGCCACCTCGATGCCTTTGCGGGCGAGCTTGTAAAGCGGCACCCCTTTTATTTTGATGGCCGAAACCATCGGCGGTGTCTGCATCTGGTCGCCGACGAATGTGGCGGCGGCTCCGTTCAACTGCTCGAGCGTCAACGGCGGCACCGGCGCGGTCGAAATAATCTCACCGTCGCAATCGTAACTGTTGGTCGCCTCGCCGAATTTGATGGTGCCTTCATAAACCTTGTCGTCGCCCATCAATTTTTCGGAAAGCTTGGTGCCGCGGCCGAGCACGATGATGAGCAGGCCGGTGGCATTGGGGTCGAGCGTGCCGCAATGGCCGACTTTTTTGATGCCAAACCGGCGGCGAATCACGTCCACCACATCGTGCGACGTGGGGCCGGAGAGCTTGTCAATGAGAATGGCGCCGTCGAGCGGGGAAAATTCTTGCATGGTAATTTCAAGGAGCTTTGCTGAATGGTTGCTTTGATGCGTCCGAAACCATGTCACAAATTATTTCGGATTTGACGGTATCCGGCTCTTTTAACTGCTTCGTCAAGCGGAATAGGTGGGACTTTTCCCGTCCAGACAAGCAAGCCAGCCTTTCGCACAAGTTTTCCGCGAATCTTGTTTTTAGTTTTGACTGAAACTTTCAAGACAAGCAGTTTGAGTTTTATTTCGCAGCATTCAACGCACGTTTGATGGCAGCAATCACCCGGCGTTGAACTGACAGCGGTTTGCCGGCGATGCGCGCGCCCGCCGCCGCCGGATGGCCGCCGCCGCCAAATTGTGCGGCGATTTCGTTCACGTTCACCCGGTCGCTTTTGGAGCGGAGGCTGATACGGGTCAGTTCCGGTTCAATCTCCTCAAAGACGCACGCGATGACGACCGGCTCGATGGCGCGAATGTGGTCAATAAGTCCCTCGGTGTCCGCGCTTTCCGCGCCGGTGCGGGCGAAATCAATTTTCTTGAGCCAAAACCACCCGATGCGGTCGCCATGGGTCAGACGAAAACGGCTGTAAATGTGTTTGAGCAGTCGTGCGCGGGAGAGCGGATAGGATTGGTAAACCTCGTCGCAAATTTTAGCGAGGTTCGCGCCGCGCGTGACGAGTTCCGCCCCGGTGTGAAACGTGCCGGGCCGCGTCGTGGAGTATTGGAACGAGCCGGTATCGGTGGACACGGCGGTGAACAGACAGTCGGCGATTTGCTTGGTAATCGGCCAGCGCGCGACCTTGAGCAGTCGAAAAATCAATTCGCCGGTGGAAGGCTCGCGCGCGGAGACCCAGTTCACGTCGGCATAGCGCGTATTGCTTTCGTGATGGTCAATGTTGATGAAAATTTTCCGGCGCGCGATATGCCTGCCAACCTTGCCAAAACGCTCAAGGCTCGCGCAATCGGCGGCGATGACACAGTCGAATTTTTGGCCGGCCTTTGGCTTTTGAAACAATCTGTCCGGGTCGAGGAACTTGTATTTCTGCGGCAGGCAGTCCTCGTTCCAACAGACGACTTTTTTACCCTCGCTTTGCAGCGCCAGCGTGAGGCCGAGCTGTGAACCCACGCAATCGCCGTCGGGCCGGATGTGGCCGACGACGCAAAAGGTTTTGCTTTCGCGGACCGCATCCAGAATGCGATCAATGATTTTGGGATAGCTTTTCACGGTTGAATTTCATCCGCGTCCGCCGGCAGGGTTTTTTCCAGTTCCTCAATGATCTGGAGCACACGGTTGCCGCGCACGATGGAATCATCGAAGGCAAATTTCAGCTTCGGCGTGTATTTCAGGACGACGGCCCTGCCGACGAATCCCTGGATGCGCACGCGGTGTTCGTTAAGCAATTGAAAGCCGCGTTTTTGCTGGTCGGGATTGCCGAGGATGCTGATGAAGACGGTCGCGGACTTGAGGTCGCCGGCCACGTCCACGTCGTTGACCGTGATCAGGCCGGCCTCGCTGACGTGAAATTCGCGGCGGACGGCCTCGCCGATTTCGCGCTTCAAAAGTTCGCGCACTCGCTGGAGTCGAAGGGATGGCATGGGGAATTGGAGTGTTGGAGTACTGGAGTGCTGGAGTGTTGAGCTGGGGCGTTCTCCCCATCACTCCATTACTCCATCGCTCCGTTTGTGTTTCATAGTTTTGCCGCGACTTTTTCAGTCGTGTAACATTCGATGGTATCACCAACCTGGAATTCGCTGTAGCCCTCGACGCGGATGCCGCATTCCATGCCCGCGCGGACTTCGTTGACCTCGTCCTGAAACCGGCGCAGCGATTGGATGATGCCTTCGTAAATGACGTCCTTGCGGCGGCGCACACGCATTTTGCCTTTGACGATGCGGCCATTTGCGACCATGCAGCCGGCGACCGGCACGCCTTTGGACAATTCAAAAATCTGCCGCACTTCCGCCGAGCCAATGACGCTTTCCTTGACATCCGGTTCCAGCAATCCAGCCATCGCCTCCTTCACCTGATCAATCAACTCGTAAATAATCGCATACAGCTTGATTTGCACGCCTTCATGTTTCGCCTTTTCGGCGGCGGTGCTGTCCAACCGCGCGTGAAAACCGAGAATGACGGCGTCGGACGCGGACGCCAAAGCCACGTCGTTTTCGGTGATTGTGCCGACGTCGCTGTGAAGAATTTCGAGTGTAACCTTGTCGGACTCGATTTTCTTGAGCGCCTCGACGATGGCCTCGACCGAGCCTTGCGTGTCGGCTTTGACGACGATCTTGAGGGCCTTGCTTTGCGCTGCCGCCAGCGAAGCGAACAAATTTTCAAGCGTGACCTTCGAGCGATTCTCCAAATCCTGGGCTTTGGTTATGTTGGCGCGCTGTTCGGCCAGTTCACGCGCGGCCTTTTCGTCCTCCACCACGCTGAATTCCAGGCCCGCGTCCGGCACGCCGTTCAAACCAAGGACTCTCACCGCAACCGACGGCCCGGCTTCCTTGAGCCGCTGGCCCTCTTCGCTGATCAGCGCGCGGACGCGTCCGTAAAACTCACCGCACAGGATGATGTCGCTGACGCGCAACGTGCCTTTGCGAACGAGCACCGTCGCCGTCGGACCCCCCGGCTCAACGCCGGATTCAATGACGTTGCCCTTGGCGCGGCGGTCGGGGTTCGCCTTGAGTTCGAGCAGCTCGGCCTGGAGCAAAATCATTTCCAGCAGTTTGTCCACGCCCTGCTTGGTGAGCGCGGAAACGTCCACAAAAATCGTCTCGCCGCCCCAATCGTCGGGCACCAGCCCCTTGTCCTGCAACTGCTGGCGAACCCGCATCGGGTTCGCGTTGGGATGGTCCATTTTGTTGACCGCGACCAGAATCGGGACTTTGGCGGCCTTCGCGTGGCTCAGCGCTTCGAGCGTTTGCGGCATGACGCCATCGTTCGCGGCGACGACGAGCACGACGATATCCGTGACGTTCGCGCCGCGCGCGCGCATGGAACTGAACGCCGCGTGGCCGGGCGTGTCGAGAAAGGTGATTTGCGCCAGTTCGTTTTGACGTTCCGGGCGCGGCACGGTAATCGTGTAGGCGCCGATGTGTTGCGTGATGCCGCCGGCTTCACCCCCAGCGACGTCCGACTTGCGAATCACATCGAGCAACGTTGTTTTGCCGTGGTCAACGTGACCCATGATGGTCACGACCGGCGCGCGCGGTTTGAGCTGTTCCAGTTTGTCCTCGACGTCGAGTTCAACTTTTTTGATCGGCGCGTGAACCACCCCGCCGCCGCGCTCGCGTTTTTCCACTTCAAACCGGAAACCGTATTTCGCGCAGAGCTGCTGGGCGATTTTTTCATCAATCGCCTGATTCACGTTGGCAAAAACGCCCAATTCCATCAAATCGGCGATGATTTTGAACGGCTTCTGCTTGAGTTGCGTGGCGAGTTCGCGCACGACAATCGGTGGTTTGATGATGATGACTTCGCCGGTCGTAGGCGCGATAAATTTGGGCGGCGGCGCGGCGGCGGCAGGCTTCGCCGGTTCGCGGGCGGGCGGCGCGGTTTGACGGCCGCCGGACGAACGGAAGCCCTGCCGGGAGCCCGGTCTTCCGGAAACCCCGGGCCGCGATGGTGGAGTTTTGGCCGGGGCGGTTTTGTCGCCGCGCGGCGGGCGTGTCGGCAATTGAATAAACCCGACTTTTTCGCCAATCTTCGGTCCAGCCGGTTTGGGCGGTGGCGGTGGCGGTTTGGGTGCTTCAACGACCGGCGGCGGAGTTAATTCAACTTTCGGCGGTTCTTCTTTGACTTCTGGTTTGGGCGGTTCCGGCGGCGGCGCGGTGATGAAAACAACCTTTTCCTCTATGGGAGCGGGCTTGGGCGTCTCGACCACCGGCGGTGCCGCAAATTTGGCGGCGAGTTCGGGGTGATCCTCGAGCAGGTGATTTTCGAGATCCTCGGCGGTGATTTTATCGAGTGAGCTGGACGGGACTCTGGCGGCGGCAATGCCCAGCGACTTGGCTTTGGCGATAATTTCCTTGTTCTGCAAGCCAAGTTTCTTCGAGATGTCGTAAATCCGAACGGGCATAAATTTTTATCTTCGCTAAACCGCACCGGTCACCGTGCCGGTCAAAAAATTTTCCGGCGGCATTCATCAGGCCACCGCGGTAGCAGGATCATTTCCGCCAAGCTGAATCTTCCGGCTTTCGGCTT
>Ga0181539_1002688_pt1 | contig 17397 bp, 13 predicted proteins | sample PEATcosm2014_Bin_46_FD_119767 | JGI IMG/M metagenome (GOLD analysis project Ga0181539, IMG submission 119767) | Peatland microbial communities from MTU Mesocosm Facility, Houghton, MI, USA - PEATcosm2014_Bin23_60_metaG | ecosystem: Environmental > Terrestrial > Soil > Wetlands > Peat | place... | reverse complement strand
CTTCGCGCAGCAACAGCAGCAGTGGGAACAAAGGCTGGCGACCTTGACCGGGCAGGCGCAGGACTTGCAGCGGCAGTTGCAGGCGTTGTCGGCGTCATTGCAGCCGTTGACCGCGCAGTTGGAATCTGTCGTTGCCCTTTACAATTCCTTGCCCAAATCCTGATTCACGAAATTCGCCAGCGGCGGATTTCTCAGCACCCCGTTCGTCTTCAACAGCCGCAGCACAAACTGCCGCTGCCATCTCTATAATAGGTGAGAATGCGACAGCGCACCACCCGCGAACCCTTGCCCGCCGGTGAGTCGCCGGAAACCGCTTCCAACGACACAACGGCTGGGGCAGGGCCTGACTTCGCCAATTCAAGCCCGTTCCACTCCGCTCCATTCCAGCGCCACCCGGCGACTCGGCACGTCCACCATGAACTTGACCCGCAGGGGCGGGTCAGAGTTTCAGGCTGGAACGGACTTTGGCCAGGATATTGGCGCCCAGACCCTTGACTCGGCGAAGGTCATCGAGGGAGGCGAAGGGGCGTTTCTTGACAATGCCCTCGGCCAGTTTGGTGGAAAGTCCCTTCACGGCGGCCAATTCCTCCACACGCGCAGTATTGACAGAGACGCACACCGCGGTGGGAGCGTTCGCGGTGGTCCTGACAGGCGACACGGGCGCCGCGGCCTTCGCGATTTCCGGCCTGGGCGCTTTCGCAATGACAGGTGGGACGGGCTTCTCCACGACGGGAAGGGAGGATTTCCCGGCAATGGGAACGGAGGGTTTCTCGACGAGGGGCGCGGGCGCTTCTTGCGGGACGGGCGCGGAATCGAAAGGCGCCGCGAAGTTGGTGAAGTCGCGGGTGACGAAACCGGCAGCGGTCCATTCGCGCAGCATGAGGACGATTTGCCACTCGCCCGGCGGCGGCGGAGTAAACGCAAGGTCAATCGGCTGTAACACCAATTCACTCTCCCCGTTGACTGCGCCGATCTCCACGCCCGCCAGATGGTGACCCTGGAAGCGTCCGCCGACAAAGGCCGCAGGCAACGCCCAGAGTTCCAACGACAAAGTGCCGCTCCGGTTGGACGCCGCACGCGGGTTCACCACGCGCCCGACTGAGATTAGCACTCGGCCGCCGTCCAGCCGGTAGCCGATGTCTCCGCTCATCCGAGGCTGAATGAACTGCTGGCGGCGCGGATAAACGGCGAAATCGTGGATGTCCTTGAACTGGCCTGGGCGGCCGGAGGCGAGCACCAGCACCATGACATATTCGCCCGCGCCGGCCGGCGGCCAGGCCGGGGCGCTGACGTCGAAGTGTTCGATCTCATCCGCGATTTCGCCCATCGGGGGCAGGGAGGCTTCGGCGAGGATGTGCCCGGAGAGGCCGGTCGCGGAGGCGGGAGCGGATGGGCAGGCCCAAAGTTGCAGCGCCCAGGAGCGCTCATGGGCGGCGGGGTCCAGCAGCGCGAACCGCGCGTTCAGATGCACCGTGTCGCCGTCAAAGCGGTAACCGTGCGGCGCGGAGAGCCGGGCCAGTTGGAGGGCGGGAGGTTGAACGGACGTGTTTTCGAGGGATAATAATTTCATTTGATTGCCTGTAATTGCGTTGTGGTTGTGGATGTTTTTTGGACGGGGAATTATGTTGTGTTTGTCAGGTTGGACTTTTCCTCACACTGATCTGACCGCGCCGCCGCATCCGGCGCGGCGCGGCGGGACTGACGGCGCGCGCTGTGACTTTCCAGGCGGCGTCCGTCGGATCCGAAGAACCGCCCCAACGAGACTTGCTGCCACGCGGTTTGGCTCATGCGTTTGACAACACCCTGACCGTTGGATTTGTCTTGGACGCCGGGGCGGGCCGGAAGGCGAAAAACCTCTCGAAGACCGCCTGGGCGGCCTGGTTGAGTTTGGTCTGGAACTCGTCAATATATTCATGGAGACCGCGACCGAGGATGTCGTCCACCGTGACCAACTCCAGGTCCGAGCAGATCTGGCCCAGGAGCTTCTGGGGCGCGCAGCGGAAGGCGCCGGGCGGCGTGCCGGTGATCACATGGAGGGAATCGCGAGCCGAGCGCAAACAGAACTGAATGGAGCGGGGGAACTCGCGATCCAGCATGAGGAACTCGACCACTCCGCGAGGCGAAATCCGGCCATGCCGCTTGCAGTACATCTCGAAGGCGGAGACGGAGCGCAACACCGCCCCCCACTGGATGTGATCGGAGGAGGTTCCCACCTCCCCGGGGGAGCGGAGCAGTATGTGGTATTTCATGTCCAGGATGCGCGAGACCTTGTCCGCCCGCTCGATCATCCGCCCGATCTGGGAGAAGTGCCAGCCCATGCCGTGGGTCATGGTGGCGTCGGTGATGCCGGTGAAGAGCTGGCTGGAGAGGATGACCGCGTGGTGGAATTCGGCCGCCAGATCCAGGTCCATGGGCGCGGTGGCGGCGAGCCTGACCATGAGATAGGATTTGTTCAACTGCAGCCACATGGCGGAGGAAATGACCTCGCGCACGCCGCGGGCGTTCTCGCGGGCCGCCTGCAAACAGGAGAGGATGGAATTGGGATTCCGCAGATCGAAGGTCAGGAAATGCAGGACACTGTCCTGAGTGGCTTCCCCGTGGCGTTCGGCGAATTGCTCCTGGTCGCCGGTGGCGTTGACCAGCGGCTGCCACTGTTGTTCTTGGTCCGGTGGCGCGTCCAGCACGAGTTGGAGGTTGGCGTCAATGAACCGGGCGACATTCTCCGCCCGCTCCACGTAGCGGCTCATCCAGTAGATCGAATCGGCGACGCGGCTCAGCATAGGGCCTCCTTTTCCGCCGCGGCGGTCCCGGGCGCCTCCAATCGCGGCCCCGGCGGCTCCGCGACGGGCGAATCCGCCAGCACCCAAGTGTCCTTGCTTCCGCCGCCCTGGGAGGAATTGACCACCAGCGAGCCCTTTTTGAGGGCCACACGGGTCAGTCCGCCGGGCAGGACGAAGATCTCCTTGCCATAGAGAATATAGGGCCTCAAATCCACGTGCCGACCCTCAAAATGGTCGCCCACGATGGTCGGCACACGCGAGAGAGCCAAGGTGGGCTGGGCGATGTAGTTCCTGGGATTGGCCTTGATTTTTTCGGCGAATGCGGCGCGCTGCTCGCGGGTGGAATGCGGCCCCACCAGCATCCCATACCCGCCCGACTCATTGGCCGCCTTGACCACCAGTTGGTCCAGGCGTTCCAGGACGTACTGGAGATCCGACTTGTCCGCGCAGATGTGGGTCGGCACGTTGGGCAGCAGGATTTCCTCGCCCAGGTAGTATTCAATCATGCGCGGCACGTAGGCATAGACCACCTTGTCGTCGGCGACCCCGTTGCCGGGCGCGTTGGCCAGCGCGACGTTGCCCGCTTTGCACGCCTCCATCAGGCCCGGCACACCCAGCAGCGAATCCTCGCGGAAGCATTTCGGATCCAGGAAATCGTCGTCCACGCGCCGGTAGATCACGTCCACCCTCTCGAAACCCTCCGTCGTGCGCATCCGCACCACGCCATCCTCCACGATCAGGTCATGTCCTTCCACCAACTCGATCCCCATCTGCTGGGCCAGGAAGGAATGTTCGAAATAAGCCGAGTTGTGGAGCCCCGGGGTCAGGAGTACCACGCGGGGATTCGCGACCTCGTCCCCCGCCAGGTACGCCAACATATTCCTCAGGCAACTCGGGTAATTGGACACGGGCTGGACATGGGAGCGCGCGAAGATCTTCGGGAACAGGCCTTTCATCACCCGCCGATTCTCCAGCACGTAGGACACCCCCGAGGGACAGCGGAGGTTGTCTTCCAGCACGTAAATCGTTCCATCCTCATGCCGCACCAGGTCGGTGCCTGTGATATGGCACCAGATGCCGCGCGGCGGATTCCATCCCTCGCACTGCCGCCGGTAGGACTTGGCCGAATAAATAATCTCCCGCGGAATGACCCCTTGCTTGAGGATTCTCTGCTCATGATAGATGTCGTCAATGAACAGGTTGAGGGCTTGGATGCGCTGCTTGAGCCCGCGCTCGATCCGCCTCCATTCCCCCGCGCCGACGATCCTGGGCACAATGTCGAAGGGAAAGATCTTCTCCACCCCGTCGTGCTCGCCATAGACATTGAAGGTGATGCCCATCTGGAGCAGCTCCCGTTCCGCCGCCTGCTGCCGGTTGAGGATCTCCCCTTCCGGCATGGACTCGATGCTCGTCAGCAGACGGCGGTAAATGGCGCGAGGTTCACCCTCGCGGGCGAACATCTCATCGTAGAAGCCGCCCACTTCGTAGTTGTCAAATCGCATGCCTCTTCGCTTTTCCGGAAGCAGGGCCGCGAGCGGGGTCGCCAGCCGGGTGGCCGGCTCCAGGAGCAAAGTCTCATTTCCATTCATGTTGCGCATAGTTCTTGACTTGGTTGGGAGAACGACCTCAGTGTTTGCGAGGGTGGCCGTTTCCAGGTTTGCCTGCGTTCCATCGTTGGAAGGCAGCCGACCAGGACGTCTCGGTCCGCCAGAGAACCGGGAGCAGAATGGCCGGTTTGAGGGCGGCATCAAAGTCGGTGTCCCGGATGGGGGTCTCCATTCGCAACATGCCGCCCTGCCCGCCGGGGCGCGCCAGCGCCGCAACCCGGAGGCCGTGGGTTTCTATCCGCCACATGCCGAAACCCGTGTCGGCCGGTGCAAGCGCCGCGACCCGGTTGTCGTGGGGCTCCATCCCACAACCTCTGAAACCCATGCCGGGACACCGAAATTCACTCTCCGGAATCTCAAGACATACTGCCTGCTGATCATGCATAATTCTTCACACTCTGTTCAAACCGCGGCCTGGCCTGTCGCGGCCTTCCAACTCTTCCCGTGAGTCCTTTCATTGGCGTGAGAATAAACGGGAAGCCCCTATCTTGAATAGTCGGAGAAAACAGAGACTTTGTGTCGGGGAATCACCGGACAGCCGCGCCCCGGTGATGGCGGCCCGGTGTGGCGCGGAGGTGGGTTCCACGCGCCGACCACACTCACCGCGCCAGCGGTTCGGGCGCCTCCGCGTCGTTCAACCACCCTTGCCGTAAAGCATACTTGACAAGCTGTGTGCGGCTCCGCAGATCCAGTTTCTCGGCGATGCGGACCCGGTAAGTCTCGACGGTCTTGACGCTCACCTTGAGCTTGTCGGCCGCTTCCTTGTTGCTGCAGCCCCAGGCGATCAGAGTCAACACTTCCTTCTCCCGCTCGCTGAGTGGGGCGTTTGGGGTCTCCAAGCTGGCGGACGGGCCTGTCACCAGCCGTGCCAGCGCCTTGCCGGCCAGGGCCGGGGCGAAGTACACCTGCCCCTTGGCGACCACGCGGATGGCTTGAACCAACTCATCGCCCGCGGAACGCTTGAGGACATAGCCGACCGCCCCGGCTTTGCACAATTGGGCCAGATAGCTCTCGTCCTCATGCGCGGTGAGCACCACCACCTTGACGGCCGGAAGTGTGGATCGGAGCAGCTCGGTCGCCTGCAAACCGTTGAGTTCGGGCATGGACAGATCCATCACCACCAGATCCGGGTTCAGCTCGCTGGCTTTCGCCAGCACTTCTTTGCCGCTGGCGGCCTCGCCGACGACATGCATGCCTGGTTGGCTGTCAAGCAGCACCCGGAGTCCTTCCCGCACCATCTTATGGTCGTCGGCCAGCAAGATTCTCAGTTTCTTCATCATTGCCAATCAGGCCCGGCTCTCCGCCCCGCGTCCAGGGGCAAACGGGCGAACACCGTCGCGCCGCCGCCCGGGGCGGACTCCAGACTCAGGGTGCCGCCCGCCAGCTTGACTCGTTCCTCCATCCCCAGCAAACCTAATCGGCCCGGGCCGGCGGGCGCGCCCATCACCCCGTGCGCGTCGAACCCGCGGCCATCGTCCTCCACGATGAGGGAGACCGAGCCGGCCCGACGTTCGAGCAGCACACTGACGCGTCTGGCCTGGGCGTGGCGGGCCACATTGGTCAGTGCTTCCTGGGCGACGCGGTAAAGGGTGGTTTCAAATTCTTGCGGCAGCCGGTGGGTTCCCAAATTCCCGCCGGTGTGAAAGTCCACCGGCACGCCCGCGTTTTGGGACCATTCGTCGGTGTAACGCCGCAACGCCCGCTCCAAGCCCAGGTCGTCCAGCACCGGGGGCCGCAGTTCCCACGCCAGCCGGTGGATGTCGCGCATCAACCCCTCCGCCAACTTCTCCAACTTGCTCAGATGCTCTCCCACCGCCGCGGCAAACGGACCTTGCTTGCGCAGGTTCTCAAGCCCCAGCTTCAGGGCCGTGAGGTCCTGACCCAGGCGGTCGTGCAGTTCCCGCGAGATGCGCCCCCGCTCGGTCTCCTGGGCTTCCAACAAGCGTCGCCGCACCAACTGGTGCGCCTCCTCGGCGCGTTGGCGTTGGAGGATTTCGGCCTGCAGCATCTGATTGAGCGCCGAAAGCTCGGTGGTGCGCTCCCGAACTTTTTCTTCCAGCTTGTCGCGTTCCTGTTGGAGCGCCGCCTCCGCCTGTTTGAGGGCCTCCTCGCTCCGCTTCCGCTCGATGGCATAGCGGATCGCGCGGGCGGTTTGCCGTCCATAGCCCTCCCCTTTGACAAGGTAGTCCTGGACGCCGTGGCGCACGGCTTCCAGACCAATCGCCTCATCGTCAATGCTGGTCATCACCACAATGGGCAAAGCGGGCGCCCCGGCCCGCGCGCGGAGAAATGTTTCCGGGCCGGAACTGTCCGGCAGCGTCAGGTCCAAAAGCGACACGTCGAAGTCCGCCTCCCGCGCTCGCCTCATCGCTTCGGCCAAAGTCTCGACGTGAGTGAACTCAAATTGGCCCAGGCCGCTGTTCTGGAGCGATTCCCTCACCAGCGCCGCGTCCGACGGGCTGTCCTCCACCAATAGAACTTTCACTTGACTATTCAAGAGCGCGCAAATCCGCCCGGCTTCCACGCCGGGGTTCAACTCCTGTCTGGTTGGCGGCGTATCATCCCTTCGGGTCGGCCTGGGCGGACTTGCCCGGCTGCGGCAGCGTCACCAACATCAGCCAGAACGATTCGATGGAATGGACCACGTTCAAAAACTGCTCGAAATCCACCGGCTTTGTAATATAGCAGTTGGCGTGGTGCTTATAGGCCTGGAGCACGTCCTGCTCCGCCCGGGATGTGGTCAGCACCACCACGGGGATGGTCTTCAGACTCTCATCCGACTTGATTTCCGCCAGAACTTCGCGGCCGTCCTTGCGCGGGAGATTCAGGTCCAGCAGGATCAAATCCGGCCGGGGCGCCCCGCCATATTTGCCTTGCCGCCGGAGGAACTCCAGGGCCTGCACGCCGTCCTCCACGATGCTCAGGTGGTTGCGGACTTTGGCCTCTCGCAGGGCCTCGACCGTCAGGTCGGTGTCACTGGGGCTGTCCTCGACCAGCAGGATTTCAACGGGATGACCTTGCATTGTTGTCATACGTCATGGGGGGGGTTATAGCGGAGGTGGCCGGCAATGAAAAGAAGAAAGTCGAGCCTTGCCCGGGCCCGGACTCGACCCAGATGGCGCCGTCGTGGCGCTCGACGATTTTCTTGCAGATGGCTAGGCCGATGCCGGTGCCGGCATAATGCTGGCGCGTGTGCAGACGCTGAAAAATCTGGAAGATACGCTCGAAATACTGCGGTTCGATGCCAATCCCGTTGTCCCGGACGGAGAAGACCCAGCGGCCAGGCTCCTTCCGCGCGCCCACATGGATCTCCGGCGCCTGCTCCCCGCGGAATTTGATCGCGTTGCCGATGAGGTTCTGGAATAGCTGCATCATCTGGGTGGCGTCCACGGCCAATGTCGGCAGGGCGTCGCGCGTGACATGGGCGCGGGTGCTCACAATGCCGGCCTGGAGGTTGTGCAAGGACTCCGTCAGGATGGCATCCAGGTCGGCGGGCGAGAAAGCCCCGCCGCGGGCGCCCACGCGCGAAAAGGCGAGCAGGTCGCTGATGAGCCGCTCCATCCGCTCCGCGCCATCGGCCGCGCCGTGGATATACTCGAGGGCCTTGGGGTCCATGTTTTGCGGGAAGCGGCGCTGGAGCAGTTTCACATAACCGCCCACCGCCCGCAGCGGCTCCTGAAGGTCGTGCGAGGCAATGTAGGCGAACTGCTCCAGATCGCGATTGGACCGCTTGACCTCCTCGGCGGTCAACTGGAGGGCGGCCTGCGCCCGCTTGCGCTCGATCGCCGTCACCATCAAATCGGCCACCGCTTTCATCAGCGACAATTCTTCCTCGGTGAAGTCCTTTCGGTTTCGTGTGCCGAAAGAGAGTGTTCCGAGGAACATTCCGGCCACCATTAACGGATGGCAGGCGTAGGCCTGAATCCCAAACCCCTTCACCAATTCGGTTCGCGGGTCGTGCGTCCCTTGGATGCTCCCGGCCACAAAGCGGCAACCGTCGCGGGCGGTGTTGCCGCACACAGCGGCGCAGTGGTCCAGCCACTCGATCTTCGCCGCGTCGGGCCGCGTGATACCGGCGCAGGCATTGAGGTGAAGGCGTTGCTGCTTCTCGTCCACCAGGAAATTGAAGAAGACCTGGCAATTGAGGAATTCGAGCACTCTCCCGCACAGTTCGTCCACCACGCGTTGCGGGTCGTCGCTGTTAAGCAGCCGGCTGGCCGTTTGAGCCAGCAACTCGGAGCGCCGCTCCGCCCGCCGCCACGCGCTGATGTCGCGGACAATCTTCGAGGCGCCGATGATCCGGCCCCCGCCATCCTTGAGGGACGAAATCGTCACCGACACGGCCAAGCTGCGCCCATCCTTGGCTAATCGGACCGTCTCGAAGTGATTCACTCGTTCGTCGGTCTGTATGCGCGCCATGATAGGGGCTTCTTCCTCCTGCCGTTCCGGAGGCAGGAGTAACTTGATCGAACGGCCAATGACCTCCTCGGGCCGATAACCGAACAGCCGCTCGGCTCCCGCGTTCCAACTGGTGATCGTCCCGTCCAGGTCTTTGGAAAGGATGGCGTCATCGGACCCCTCAACAATCGCGGCCAACTGGGTGCGCGCATTTTCCGCCTGCCGTTTCTGGGTGACATCATGGAAGACCACCACCACGCCGGAGACCGTGCCGCCGCTGTCCCGGATGGGCGCCGCGCTGTCCTCGATCGGAATCTCGCGCCCATCCCGGGCGAGCAGCGCGGTGTGGTTGGCCAGGGCGACGATCCGCCCCTCGCCCAAGGCGTGCGCGACAATGTCCTCGCCGGGCGCGCGGGTTTGCTCGTTGATGACGCGGAAGACGCCATCCGCCGGCCGGCCCAGGGCTTCACCCTCCGGCCAGCCGGTGAGCAATTCGGCGACCGGATTTAGGAAAGTGATCCGGCCCGCGGTGTCGGTGGCCAGCACGGCGTCGCCAATGCTGGTGAGGGTGACGCTGAGCCATTCGCGCTGCTGGCGGAGGGATTCCCGGGCCTGCTGGTGCTCGGCGATTTCTTTCTTGAGCTGCTCGTTCGACAGACCGAGTTCCTCCGTGCGCGCCGCCACCATTTCCTTTAAATGGTCGCGATGATGGCGGACGTTGGCCTCGGCTTTGGTGCGCCGAATGTTTTCCTGCTTGAGGAAGAGAAAGACCGTGACCAGCAGGATGATGCTCAACACACCGCCAGCTAGCAGGGCCTGGAGGGTTTTGCCCGTGTCGGTGTTCCTGGCCGCGGCCTGGCTTTGCAGCACCCGGTTCATGTCCTCCTGGGCCTCGGCGACTTGATTTCGGATTTGGTCCATCAGGTTCTTGCCCTGGTCTGTCTTCACGACTTCCAAGGCGGCTGGCAAGCCCTGGGAGCGCCGCAATTCGACGGTTTGCTTGATTACAGCCTCCTTCTTCAGGATGAGGGCTTCGATGTCGGCCAGACGCTGTTGATGGGCCGCGTTGCCTGTCGCCATTTGCTTGAGGCCGGCCAGATTGATCTGGACCTGGCTGAGGGCAGCCTTGTAAGGCTCCAAGTATCTTTCGTCCCCGGTGAGTAAATAGCCGCGCTGGCCGGTCTCCTCGTCCTTCAACGCCGAATTTAACCGGTCAAATTCTTGAATCACAACATAGGCGCGTGTCACCGATTTATCGCCTTCCTCCACAGCCCGCAAGTTTTGTGCGGACTGCCACCCCGCCCCCGCCAGGATGGCCAGAGACAGCACCAATCCCGCATTAATCAGCAAACCCTGCTTGGTCCAGCGTGCCCGCGCCTCCCGGCGATCTCCAAGCAGAGCCTCCGTCTTCTGCGCCGCGCTCTGTTGCCGGGCGCGGCGGTAAAGCTCCGCCACCACACTCATGAACACGCCTGTGCCCGTGAAAAAAGCCAGGCCGACGGCGTCCGCGAGGCTCGCCACGGCGAACAACCGTTGCGGGGGCAAAATGTAATAATCCACCCCCAGCGCCACAACCACCGTGGCCAGGAGACCCGGCCCCATGCCCCCGAGCAGGGCCGTGAGCATCACCGCCGGGTAAAACGTGATGTAAGTGGGCAAACTGCCGCCCGCCATCGAGGTCAGTCCTTCGCGCAGGAACGCCGCCACCACGACCGCCATCAGCGCGAAAACATAGCGGGCGAGCCAGTGGTTTCTAAGGTCCACCTTGAACCGCGGACTCGGATTGGAAATCGGCATAACTTCTCTCCATTCGACCGCGCGGGCCGCAACGAGATGCCGGCGGCAATAAAAACCGGCACCAGCCAGCGGAAACTCCAGCAAGCGGGTTGACGCGACTCTAGCCAGCAGCCTCTTCGCCGGTCAACGACAATCGGGCCGACTGTCAACCCACCCGGTGATCCACCACTTTCCCCGCGTCCTGAGAGCGGCGGGTTTTGCTCCGACTCCGCTGTCCCATCATCCTCGACTTCGCTCCACAAAACCCCCGCACTCAGCCCGCCCCCGATTCTAGCTTGTCACTCAGCCTGAAAACCCTTCCGTTCTGCGGACTCGCCCGTTTCCTCCGGCTACGATGCTCGGTGTCGCTGCGCTCGCTCTGCGCGTCTGCCCCTCCACGGATGGGCGACCGCTCCACTGCGGGCCTTTCAGCCTGACAGACAAGAAATCGCGGCCCCCAGCGTGTCCTCCTTTGGTCCCATTGCCCCACCCTGTCGCCAAGCTGTTCTCTGGTTTGTAAAGTGGGTTTTCATAGGAGTTATTCACCGGCGGAGGCGGCGGAGGTTTTATTGGCCAAGGCGAGTATCCAGGAGCCGTGCTTCTGTTGGTTGCGCGCGTGCAACTCGGCGTCATAAGGCTTCTTGTCGCTGATCATGCGGAAGACGATTTTAAGCAGGCGTTGCCCCAGGCAGCGCAGGGCGCAGGCATGGCTCATCCCCGCATGGCGTTTGTTCTGGTAATAGACCTGCCCCCAGGAACTGACATGCCGGAAGCAGTCCGCCCAGAGATGCACGACGTGGCGCAGGAAAGTGTCGCAAGCCCAGCGCATTTTGACCTGGTTGCGTTGGCCAGATTGGAAGCTGATCGGGGCGGTACCGGCAAAGGCTTGTAGAACCACCGCATCATTGGCGTAGCGGGCGGGGTCCGAGCCGATGGCGGCTAACAGGCGCGGAGCGAGCACCTTCTTGGCTCCAGGCAGCGATCCAAAGAGGTCATGGTTGGGATGACGAGCGAAGAGTTCTTCGATCTGTTTGCGGTAATCATCGAGTTGTTGTTGGAGAGTGCGCAGTAGTTTGCAGAGGCTCAGGGCCAGGCGGCTTTTGGCCTGGATTATTGGTGCGGATCCCGCAAACTGATCCGCCCGCGCAAAAATCTCCATTCGTTTGCCGGCCGTCTCTGGACGCCACATTCGATGGGTGTGCAGGAACTTCTCCCAGCGGCGGCGACCTGCTTGGAACAAGGCTTGGGGTGTGGAAAACTCAATGACAAAGTCCCAACACGCCGGCAGGGTCCAGTCGTCAAAGGCCTCCGTGGCTGCGGGGAAATACTCGACCAAGGCTTGCTGAAGTTGGTTGACGAGCTGGGTGCGCTGGCAAATCAGTGTGACCTCGTCCAGGCAGAGCAGGCGCAACTCGGCGCTCAGCGGGTCGGTCGGTTGGATCACTCTCCAGCCTTGGCCATCCACCCGCAGGGCGTCAGCCAGGCTCCAGCCGTCGAGGTGGTCGGTTTTGGTGCCGCTGGGTGCCTTGCGTTGGCGATAGGCTTTGGCGGCCACCGGGTTGACAGGATAGACGGTATAGCCGGCTTGGAGGAGTTGATCGACCGCGGCACCTTGGTTGGTTTCGATGGCGACCGCCAGATCGGGGAAGGCGGCTGTCTTCTCGAAAAAAGCCTTCCAGCCCGCCTGGGTGTGTTGAATTTCGAAGTCGGCCACGATTTGTCCCTGCTGGTTGACGATCACCACGGCGTGATGATCCCGCGCCCAATCGAAGCCGGCGTAGTGGGTGATGCTTTGCCATTCTTTCATAGTTTTGCCTTTCTCTTTGGGCATCGTGGCGCTGTCGTAAGTCAACCTGATACCAGGAGCCTCGCGGGCTATCGTTCTCTCAGACTTCGGGACAGGCGCCGCCGCACGGGCCGGTGAGCTTGGCGTGACCTTCGCAAGGTAAGACTTGCCTGACCGTGCTCCGTGCGGGGCGATGCCGCCAGAGGAATTATACTCCGGAGGCAAAACTTGTACACTGCGATTTTTCATCGGCGCGGCACAGCTATTCACCGCTGGCTGCGGGGAGCCTTTCCGGGCTCTCCTCGCCAGCGGATGAATACCTGTGGAAACCGTATCAGACTTGCCGGCTTTGGCTTCCCCTTGAAAGACTACGCCGCCAAACCCGGCAAGACTTGGCTCCCCCGTTGAGGCTCCCTTGATGACTTTCCAAATCCGCCGCTCCACTCCGCTTTTTGTTCCGTCCGCTCCGCGCCCCATGTCCCCAACGCGGGCGGCCAGCCCAAACGCTCCATTCCGCTCACGGCTTTGGAAATTCACAACGGAGCCAGGGGAATCCTGATTACGCGCGTCAGTCATGCTTCATGCCCGCCCACGACCCCGGCATGAACCCCGCCAGCCGCGCCGCTCCGCGATAGTGTGAGGCAAAGGCCAGCCAGAGATCAGTTTGCCGTTGAGTGTGAGAACAGGGGCCGCCGCCGCGAGTTTGCTGGCAAACCAAAAGGCATGAACAAGCAAACGCGGAAAACAGAACTTCTCGACGACGGATTTATGACCGCTCCGGGCTATCCGTTTTCGGCCCGCGACATCTTCGGCGATTTGCGCTCCAGGCTTGCCGCGGAGCACCGGCGCCCGATGAGCTTCGAGCGATTAGCCAAAATGCTCGGCCGGCCCAAGAGCACCACTTACAACTGGTTCGACATCTTTCACCACCCGCAGGTGCTCGGCTTTTTATGCCTGTTGGAGCGATTGCCGCCGGCAGAACGCCAATCTTTCATCGAGGCCCACTGCCGGGCTTACCCGACTTTGGATGACCCGCGCCTGGCCCATGCCCTTGGAAAAACAGGCAAATTGCTGGAGTTGCTGGATCAGAAGGCGGGTCTGACCATCATCACCGGCGGCACGGATTTCTCACGCGCCTTCGTGTTTACCTCCCTGGCCCATGCCGCCAGCCGGGCGGACGGAAAGCTTCCCGCGGCGGCGGGAATCGATCTCCATCGCTCCAACCTTTTCGTTCCGGTGGAATCGCTGATTTACATCAATGGAGGTCTGGGCCCGGATCATGCCCGCCGGCTCACTCAGAGATTATGGCCGAGGGTTCTGACGTCGGGGGCGCCGCGTTTGTTTTTTAACCGCGTGTGGTCTTCCGTGCCCGAGGTTCGCGAGGATCTGTTGCGCTGCGCCGGGTTCAAGCACGTCGTCATTGCCGAAGAGGGGGTGTTGGACGTGGGTGACCTGAAGACCAGGGTTTCCACCCCTATTCATGTATTGACGCTCTCAACCGCCAAATCCGTTCCGGGGCGGATCCTGGTGAATTGCCGGCGCGTGCAGCGCGCCAAACGCCCGGGGAATTGATGTTTGGGAAAAAAAGGCCGTTCAATGGATTGGACATGTCTGGCCTTGGCATCAAGCACCAAGCACAGTGACGGCGCTGTGTGCCAGATTTAGAAACCCAGCTTGATGAATAATTTGGTCCGCACGTAAACCATGCACCACTATGCCGGGTGCCGGATTATGCTGGGTGTGTTGAGATTCGCCCTATTCCACAGGAGTTTTGTGAGTTGGCGCCCGGCATAAGCTGCGTCCGATGATGATCAATGGCGGCAGCGGCGAGGTCGTCGAAGGACGTTAGTCTCCGGATCGCCGCCCTTTAGCCATCCCTGAAAGAGATGTTTCACCCGACAAAAGGAACTTGAGAGGGTTGACCCCCCTGTATTCGCATGTTTGAATGACGGTGACCAAGGTCAGGAGTTCCTCGATGGATGAACTCGTGAAAGTCCCGTCGGTGAAGCGACGTACTTTCGCAAAGTAATGAACCGCATGCTCGGCGTTGTTATTGTTCCATGGAACATTGTCGTGGTGGAGGAATTCAAAAAGTGACTCAGCGTATTTGCTGAACCGCCTTTGGTACTTGATGGCTTGTTCAGAGGTGAACGCTCGGCTGCCAATCTCGCGGAGCAATCTATCAGCCGCTTTGATGTGCTTGTGAAGGTGCTGAGCCTTTAGTCCCCATCGGTCAATGGTCGAGACGACACTTGTCAAAAAGATTCCAAACTCTTGGGCTACGTAACGAAGTTCCTCGTCAAATGGGTGCCTTCGAAGGTCATCGTTTATATCACGCATTAAATGCACGAGGCACTTCTGGTGCCGACACTTGAGGGAGTCATACGCGGTGAAGAAGTCAGCGACAAGCACACCTGAAAAATCTGCCAGCAGGTCCTTCAGAAACGAACCTTCTCGTGACTCCTTGTAGAGGTAATACACTTTGTCACCAGTCGCAAGCACCCAGACGTAACCAGTGGTCTTTCTGAGATTCACGGGAGTCTCGTCAATGTTAATCACCCGTTCACCCAGGATGGCGGCCATGATCTCATCGCGCAGAGGTCGGTAGTACGCAGTAAGTTTGGATCGCAATCGGTTAGCGTTTCCAAAAGGGAGTCTCAGATCAAAGATGTCGTCAAGGCTACGTTCGACTTGGAGCAAGGACTGTTTACAGACAACGCTATGGTACACGACCCAGCACATCAGATTGTGTCCGTAAATCGCCTTGCCCTTCGGATTGACCAAGCCGGGGGCGGTTAGGTGCGACCCGCAAGACCGGCAAAGATATCGGTTGATGATGTATTTCGGCTGCCATCGCTTTACCCCAATTCCTGTCTTGAAGAACTTCAAGTCGATCAGTCGACGGATGAGAGGTTTCTGCAGCGAAAGCCGCCTGCTTCCGCATTGAGTACAGGTGCTGCATTTCAAGATCACTTCAGTGTCTTGCGAGGGGTGCCTGACTGTGTGGGATTTACATCGCTTGGGTGCGACGACTTTTCGCTTTTTCCTCACATAGACTTTATCCCTCTGATAGTCGAAATAGGCACAACGGTTGACCTTCTCAAATTCAGGCAGCACAAACTCGGCTTTCTTGAAGGCTGGCCGATTGCCCTCACCTGGCTTTCGCAGTTGGTCAGTGAGTACAACGTTTTCTGTTCTCCCCGGTACGCGACTCTTGGCACCCGCCAGGCCAACCACGTCTCTTAGGAAGTCGCAAACCTTTCGGAGCGCTTCACAGTCTTCCCTGTTGTATTTGATAAGTGCATTTTTGATATGTTGGTCACCTGATTTCAGCCACCTTTCGCGAAACGTGATGCTTTCGATGCCGGCACCGATTTCACTTGTAAACGTGAAACCGAGGAAGCCTGCCACTTGGCGCAACCGAATTGAATGAAGTGGGAAGTAGACATACGAATGAACGACGGGCAAAACATTGAAGCACGCGGAAATGACCGTCCCAAGAGCTTCTTTCTCATCCTGGGAGACGAGGCTCTGCATGTCTCGAAGGGCTTTTACGTCGTAGTGGCCGTAATGAAAAAGACGAGCATTGTGGTAACTTCCCACGAATTGACAAAACTCCGATACCATTTTCGATTGGTCACCACCATCAGACCAAAACGCGTGGTAACTGGCAGCATCTGCTTCTACCGCGAGAACTCCAATCAGATAGTAGGATTCTCGCCACGGAACGCCCTCGATGTCGAAATAGAGGCAACGCTCTGAACTCGGAAGCTGGGGATTCCCATGAACATAGACCGTCTGTTCCCGGATGGCCTGTGCCTGAAGCGCGTGGTGTCGTGGATTCGACGGATTCTTAGCCCTTTTGGGCGCCTTTCGAGGTCGGAACGTGAACGACAGTTGATGGATAGTGAAGATTCCCTTGCTGTGGAGCTTGCCACGCTCTTTTTGCGTCATGGCGGGCAACAGACTCAGATCGTCCTTCTCCGATGCCTGCCGCCTGCACGAGGACTGAAAGATGCATTCGGGACAGTGCCGGTTCAGCACAAGGTCGGGTGGTGAGTTGTCCCTCAGCGCCGCCGTCATGTGTCTGATGTGCTTGCGTGCGAGTTTCAGAAGTGCCGGGAGCTTTAACTCTGAAGAAGTGTGGTCGTCGCCGTGGATGATTTTGCCCACGCCAACTTCGCGTCCGAGCGCTTCGGATAGCAGGAGCGCATCGAAGGCCAGTAATAAGCGGTCATCCTTCGTGAGTTTATTGAAAAAAGTGAACCGGACGGGGATGAACTGGGCCGGTTTACCTCGACCTTGAGACGGCACCCGCTCAACAGCGTGCAGCCTCGACCCCATTGTTTCCGTCTCCAAAGTCAAATCGACCGCAAGCCGCCATGTGGCGGCTTTAAGATTCGCAGCGCCGGGCGTGGTTGCAGCTACGCCATCTCCAGCCGCCGCCACCAACCGCTGTACGCCTTCTTTTCGGTAGGCATCGTTCTGCTCGCCTACCCACTCGGCGTATGCGTTGCCGGACCCGGCTTGGCCGATCGAGCGGAGGTAGCACTTGGTGGGGCACCTGAGATAAGCCTCAAATAGCCAGGAGGACAGTTTCATGCCTCAAACACACCCCAATCTTGGCCGATTAGCCAAATGCGGCTTGCGGCGAGCATAAGCGCAGCCGGAATCATTTCAGAAAAAAACACCCAGATTCTATTCATCAACCAGCCTCTGTCTTCTTTCTCAACAGAAGTCTTAACTACATCCGTGGGCGCAGGGCTGCGCAAATGTTGAAAACAAGCGAGTCCGCCTCCGCATTCGCTCCGCAGCTTGGACATGGCCAACGATATGCAGACTTGCGCATGATTTTCATTCGGTGTCGGTTGTCAACATATACCCCGAATGAAAGGAAAAGTCAAATGATAAAGTTCTTCCGAAATAATGGGATATTCGAGGTTTTTTGTGGCTAACACAGGCGAAATAAGAGTAGGAATTTGAAGAAAAGAGAAGAGCTTTTAGGATGGAAATGGTGGGCGAGCCGCTGGCTTTCTTTGTTTGACTGGGG
>Ga0181539_1002685_pt1 | contig 17410 bp, 17 predicted proteins | sample PEATcosm2014_Bin_46_FD_119767 | JGI IMG/M metagenome (GOLD analysis project Ga0181539, IMG submission 119767) | Peatland microbial communities from MTU Mesocosm Facility, Houghton, MI, USA - PEATcosm2014_Bin23_60_metaG | ecosystem: Environmental > Terrestrial > Soil > Wetlands > Peat | place... | reverse complement strand
TCCATAGGGGCGTGTTGATTGAATCATTCATGGCCTACAGCTTACGCCCTAGCCCCGGAGGGTCAAAAGATTCAAGCAGCTTGCGGAAAGCACGTTTCGAAGCTATTGGGCAGTTGGGTGAAATCTCCCAGGCTTGCGTAATCGCCCGCCGTCACCCAGGCTAATCCGAATGAGGCGCATGCTTTAAACAGTAACTTGAAACCGAACACGGCCAATACCCTCTCCGACCGGGATGCGGTGGATGATGTTATCGCCTATCACGACCGGACGAAGCATCATCCGCAGCGCTACGCTCTTGGACCGGGAGGTCTCGACTGGGCGACCCAGCCGAATCCGTTTCGCCGTTTCGATGGTTCGCCCGTGTTCAAACTGCCGCTGGCCGACCGCGACGACACCCCGCCAGCAGCCGTCTTGTTCGGCGAAAGCGTTGCGCCACCGCGACCTTTCACCCTCGATGCGTTAGGTTTGTTCTTCGAATTGTCCATGGGCCTTTCAGCTCGGAAGGAGATTCCGGGCATGAGCTGGTATCTGCGGATGAACCCTTCCAGCGGCAATCTGCATCCGACCGAGGCCTATGCCGTGCTGCCGGCGCTGGAGTGGTTGCCTGGCGGCGCAGGTGTTTATCACTACGCACCGCTGGATCACGCCTTGGAACAACGGGCGCGCCGATCGCAAAGCACCAAGCCGGACGCCGTTGGATTTTGCGTTGGACTGACTTCCATCACCTGGCGCGAGGCGTGGAAATATGGTGAGCGGGCCTTTCGCTATTGTCAGCACGACGTGGGACACGCCTTCGCTGCTCTTCGTTATGCGGCCGCCGCGCTGGGCTGGCGCATGGAACTGTTGCCGGAATGGGATGACGCGCAACTCGCCCGACTGCTCGGCCTTGACCGCGAGGAAGATTTTACCAATGCCGAACGCGAGACGCCGGAACTGCTCGTCAGGGTGATGGTGAACGGAGTGGCAGAGCCGCCTCCGTCACTCGTTGCCGATGCACCTGTTGAATGGTTCGGACGTGCCAACCGCTTGAGCCGCTCCCATGTTGGGTGGCCAGTGATTGATGAAGCCATTGCTGTCTCGGAGCGAAAAGCCTTAATAGCGGCCAAATCCTTCGTCCGAGATTCGTGGCCGCCGCCCTCGCCGCCCGCCTGCGCTCTTTCGTCCGGTCAACTGATCCGCCAGCGCCGCAGTGCGGTGGATTTCGATGGTGTCACCACCATCACGCGCGAAACGTTTCTGGCCATTCTGGATACTACGTTATCGCGCGCATCCGCCACGCCGTTTGACGCGTGGCCATTTTCGCCTCGGATAAACCTGGTTTTGTTCGTTCATCGGGTCACAGGGCTGGATCCTGGAATGTATCTCTGGCTGCGAAATCTTGCCGACATGGAAGCTCTGCGGCACGCCTTCCACGACGTTCGCGACTGGGAAGTCCTGCGGGACATGGCCCCCATGATGCCACTCTGGCGTTTGGGCCGGGGAGACCTTCGCGATTTTGCGCGGACCCTTTCGTGCCACCAGGACATTGCCGCCGACGGAGCATTCAGCCTTGGCATGCTGGCGCGATTCGAACCGGTCATACGGGAACGCGGCGCGTCGGCTTGGCGGGAGTTGTTCTGGGAGGCCGGAATAATCGGCCAGTCACTTTATTTGGCCGCGGAGGCCGCTGGAATACGAGGAACAGGGATTGGCTGCTATTTTGATGACGATTTGCACCGCGCTCTCGGTTTGAAGGGGCATGATTGGCAGAGCCTATATCACTTCACCATCGGCAATCCCGTAGAGGATCTGCGGCTGCGGACCATACCGCCGTATGCCCATCTGAAAATGGTAGCGCGCGACCCCTGACCGATTGTTACACGCGTGCAAACGGCTTGCTCAAATCCGAGTCTTGGGCGATATGGGGCCTTGCTTCAGTCCTCAAAAGGGTTGTATTCCAAAATTAGCGAAGAAATCTAAAAATGCCTCGTTAGCAGAATCTATGGGTAAATTCTTCCGGCTCCGGGAGCCGTCCTAACGAAAAAAGATAGCATTGACCGGAGCGGGGGCGGGGGCGGGAAAAGGGGGCGGAGCGTCAAGGCTATCGTCGGTTGAACGAGCCCGGTCAGTTTTTCCGCAGCCGTTCCCTTTGCGATTTGCTTTTGGAGATGATTTTGCGGCGGGCGGTTCTGGCCGGGCGCGTCCCGGCCGCCGGCCACCCTTTCTGACCAGGCTGGCCAGGCTCGTTCTCCGATCTTCCAGTCTGGCAGGGGACCAGGGAGGGCAAGAGATTCTCTTTTCCCGATGGGCGGCAACACCGCGCCGTGACCCGAAGCGGATTATTGCTTTGGGCGCCCACCGCGCTGTCATGGAGACGGTTCATCGGGGGGTGTGGCTACGGAGGGGCGCGGGCGAGGGTGGCGATCCAAAGCAGCGGGATGGCGCAAACCGGGCACAGAGGGGGAAGGACCGGACTGGCCGGGCGGGGGTCCGGCTTCCAATCCAGCAGGGCCAGGATCCGTTTCCATCTGGTTTTGGCGGCGGGACTCAGCCAGCCGTAATAGCGGACGCGGGCAAAACCCTTGGGCAGGACGTGTTGGAGAAAACGGCGCAGGAACTCCGTCACGGGCAAGGTCAAGGGATGCCAGCGCTGATCTTTACTGTCTTTGTATTGGAAGGTGATCCTTCCGTCTTGGTCGTTGAGGAGGCGCTGGTTGCCCAGGGCGGTGCGATACACGTAGGCGGAAAGATATTTCAAGGCGGCTTCCCCGCTGCCCGCCGGTTGCACATCCACCACCCACTTCTGCCGCCAGACACCCGGGGGGATGCGCGCCAGTTCTGCCGGGTGTTCCTGGGCCAGCCGCTCTTTGAGCCGCTGGCGAAACCGGGCGGCCAGGACGGCTTGTGGCAGGAAAAAGTCCGGGGAGGGCGGACGCATCCACCGCAAGCCATCCTCGCGCAGTCCGCCGGCGGGCACGACGCAGTGAACATGGGGATGATACTGTAACTGGCGGCCCCAAGTGTGGAGCACATGCAAAGAGCCCAATTGAGCGCCCAGATATTTGGGCCGGCGGGCGACGTCTTGCAAGGTTTCCGCGCTTTGGCGCAAGAGCAGCGCATAACCCAGCTTCTGGTGGGAACGCAGCCAGGCCCGCAACCCCTCCGGCACGGTGAAGGTCACCAGATAATAGGGCACCGGCAGGAGCTTGCGTCTTTGGTGTTCCAGCCACGCGGTGGCGTCGGCGTTGCCACATCGCGGACAGGCGCGGTGGTTGCAGGAATGATAGACAAAATGATGGGTGCCGCAGTCCGGACAGCGGTAAAGCTCCCCGCCCAAAGCGCCGGTGCGGCAGGCCAGAATGCACTGCACCGCGCGGCGATGGGAGGGGAGGAGGTCCGCCCCAAACTCTCGTTCATAGGCCGGCCAATGCCGGCGCAAAACTTCCGCCAGCGGGATCACCCGGCGGCGTCCGTGTTAAATCTTCAAGTTTTCAGCGGCTGGAAGAGCGTCTGCAACGCCGCCTGGGTGCGCGCTTCGCTGATGGCCGTCAGATGCGTGTAGCGGGCCGTGGTGTCCAGAGACTCATGGCCGAGGTACTGGCTGATTGGCGCACGGAAACCCCTTCCTCCAACAGGTGGGTGGCGTAACTGTGACGCAAGGTGTGCGTCGTGGAAGCCGGATTGACCCCGCCGGCCACCCGCGCCAGACGATAGGCCAACTGGACCGAACTGGTGCTCATCGGCGCGGCGCTGTGCTGCAAGACCTGCCGCAAAGCCAGCGCGCCCTTGCTCCGGCCACAGTCCGGGCATGGAAACAGGAAAGTCCTGTTCCGGTGGGTCCTCCACCATTGCCGCAGTTCCTCGATCATGGGCGCGGCGATGGGCACGTAGCGGTCCTTGCCGCCTTTGGCGTCGCGGATATGCAGACGCGGCGGGTTCTCCCGGCCATGAATGTCGTGGATGCGCAGGCTCACCGCCTCTCCCACCCGCAGCCCGCAGTGATACATCAAACGCAAACAAGCGCGGAACCGGGGCTCCTGCACGGCGGCCAGCACCGACTGCACTTCGGCGCGGGACAAAACCAGCGGCAGCGTTCGCGGTTCGGCAATGCGCAATTCCTGGAAGACGCTCCACCCTTTAACCTTGAGGCATTGAACGTAGAAACAAAGCAGCGAGTACTTGGCCCCCTTCATCAGAGACGGGGAGTAATGTTTTTCCTGGCGCAGAAACAGGAAATACTGGCGCAACTGGTCTTCGTTGAGCGTGGCCGGATCGCACTGGAAATGTGCCGCCAGTTTGCGGACGTATCGCACGTACTCTTTCTTGGTCGGCTGGCGATAATCTTTAAGCTCGACGAGTTGTTGGAACTGAGTGATAGAGGGATAGGTTATATGCATAGGCCGGGAAGGATGCGCCCGTGTGGGCGCGACTTCCCGGCCAAAGTGTCTTCAGCCGCGCCCCGGCCAAAAACGCCCCCTCAGCCCTGCCGCGAAGCGGCTCAGTTCAACGTGTGATACAAGGCAATTTCCACCGCGTCGTAGGTGCGGAAGCCGTAGGAACGTCTGGTGACCACTCGAATCTTGTTGTTGAGGCCCTCCACCGCGCCAGCGGAAATCTCGCCCTTGGCTTTGAACCAGTTCATCAGAAGGTCCTCATGAGACCGCAGCATCCGCGCCACTTTCTTCATCGGCTCCAGGCGGCTGCGTAGGGCGCGGGTCGTCCAGACGTCCAGAAAGGCGCTGGCCCAGGTCAGCGAACGGTAGCGCCAGAAGTCTTGGAAGGTTTCCTTGAGCATCCAGGCCCGGCCGGTGGCCAGCTTGCTCTGGAGCAGGCCGTAGAGCCGGCGTTTGGCCCGCCCGCGCACCCGGCTGCCTTTGCGCAGCAGTTTCCAGCGCATCTTCTTGAGCTTCTCGGCCAACGGACGGCCCCGCAGCCGCCCGCTTTCTGCCCGGCGGACTTCGTCCACCGCCTGGTTCAAATGCGAGGTGATATGAAAGCGGTCCAGCACATGCAACGCCTGGCCGGCCTTGGCCGCGATCACGGTCAGGTAAGGCCGCCACATGTCGCTGCACACAAAACACAATCCCTTCACGACCGGCTCCCCCAACGCCGCCAAGCCCCGGCGCAAGGTGGCTTTAGTGCGCCGCTTGCCCACCCACAACAGACGGCGGCAATGGCCGTCAATCTGGTAAATGACCGTCAGGAAATTATCGGCCCGTTGGCTCTTGCCCCAATGGATTTCATCGATCCCGATGGCCCTGATCCCTTCCAATATACGGTGCGCCAGGCCCCATTGCACAAACCACTGGACCGAGCGATAGACGCATTCCCAACTGGTGCCAAAGGCCCGCGCCGTCTCGCGCCAGGACAGCCGCCGCGCCCAACGGGAGAGAAAACACATCATGGCGATGGTGATCGGCCGCTTGCCATCGCTCCAAGGAACGTGCTCGACGGTGGACGCAAGGCCCGGTCAACGACCGCAACACTTCTTGAATTTTTTGCCGCTGCCGCACGGGCAGGGGTCGTTGCGTCCGACTTTGGGTTCGGAGCGACGCACGGGCATCGCTGGCGCAGGGAGGGAGGTCGTCGGAACAAAAGGCGCCTGCGGGGCTGGTCGCTGCCGGGCCAGGAGTTGAAGATTGTATAAGGCCATGAACTGGTGCATGGCCTTTTGGTCGCACATATCAACGCCGGCTTTCTGGGCTGCCATCGCGAAGGCTTTGGCTGGCCCCCAATGGCGTTGATCCTGCGACGCGGCAACGATTTCCTCATCCAGTTCGGCCACGATCTTGGCCAGAGCGCGGGCATTGCTCAGCAGGCCCTTCTCCGCCAGGAACGTGAAGAAGGCCGAGAGTACCGGGGCCACCGCCTGGAAAAAGGCGAGTTCGGCTGACATTTTTCCGGGCAGAATCTCGACACAGCACTCGGTGAGGCTACCAGGGTTCCACTTCTCCGGTGCCATCCCGATATGGCGAAAACTGTATTCGGCAAAGCACCGGACAACACCCGGTGCCTTGTTCTTTTGAGTTTCGGTCAAGGGCTCGTACTGAGGGCTGTTGACGAAACCATCGAACCACCCGCCAACCTGCTCGTGGATGGCTTCCAGTTCCCGATCCGCATATTCCTCGCTCATAAGACTGTGCTCTTGGAACGGCCTTTCTCGGGTTCTTCGACAGGAAACACATAAGACCTGAGAACTCGTTTGCCGGTGTCGCAGATAAAGACCATGATTTCGCCTCCGGCTATGGCATCCATGTATGTCCGCCGCGCCTGCTCCCTGATCCGGTCGGTTAGGTCGTTGATATAAGGCAGGGCCGGATAGGCATAAACGATCTTTTCCCGAAGTCGGTACTCAAGGATGGGCTTGAGGTGCTTGAAATCGTCATAGGCTAACAGGATGCTCGGCCAAATCTTGCCCAGGGCGAGCAAATATGGGTCCTTCCCTTTTTTCGATCTCGATTTCGTTGTCGGCCGCTTGTTCATCCAGCAACGCTGGCGGACAATGCCAGGTCTGTCCAGATCCGCCGGAGGGGGAGTTGGGCGCCCGCAACTGCCGACCGGCGGCGGCGGTAGGTTGTCCGGCACCCGTGCCGCCCGTGCATTCGGCACTTGCCGAAGAAGTCCTAATTCGCTTGCTGCCGGAGGGAACACAATATCACCTGTCAGCGCGCATGTGTCCAACGCACCGCCAGCGGATTTTCCAAAGCGTCCGTGACAGGCTCAGGGCAGGGGATCCGCTCTATTTGGCATCCACACAAGTGATTGAAGCTGGCGTCGATATCGACTTTCCCACCGCCTTCAGGGCCGTGGCCCATTGGATTCCATCATTCAGACGGACCGCCGGTGCAACCGGGAAGGAAAACAGGCAAAACCGTGCCCGGCTATGCTTTTCACCCGGAAAATGGTACAATGCCAATGGGCATCTACCAGGTGGCGACCGATAAAACTTCAGCTTTTCTCCGCGCGAATCCTGATGCTCCGGTATATCAACCCTCAACTTACGCCGACTACTTGAGCGAGCTTTATAGGCTGGTCAGTCTCGGCAAGGCCAATGCTGACCAAATGTTCAATTTGTCAACCGCATTCGATTTTCCAGCAATTGCACTGGCCTGGCTGAGCCAAGAACTGGATTAACCGGAGGAAGACTGGGATGGCAAGACGCCGTCAGAAGCGAGGGTGATGTTGTCAACCTTGGGTACAGATCTGAGTATTCCTGGGAACGGCCCTCCTAAATGCTTGCTACACACCCCGGAAATGGTCGTCATCATGGGCAACTTCTTTCGGTTAAAGCCATGCAGGATTACGAAAGGCGACTGACCGTAAAAAGGAGGCCAAACTAAAAGAATACGCCTAGAGCATAAATTGAAACACTGAACACTTTATGAACAACACACCTGATAACGTGACTAGTGCCGTTACAGACGCTGGCTCCGCAACAACGCCAACCCTGTTTAACCTGCTGGATCAGTTTGTCGACGCACCAACCCTCCGCACTCTTCTATGGGCCCCTGGTTGCAGGCCGTCGCTTAAATGGATACGGAAAGAAACCAACAATGGGAACATTCCGCATTTTCGCCGAGACAAGCGCGTATGGTACCAACCGCGTGCAGTTCGGGCGGCGATGCTTTTGGTCAAACCTCGGCGTGGTCCAAAACCAAAGGGTGTGCAGTAAAAGGTCCTCAATGTTTTGATGATAGATAAAATAACTTGAGAAATTGCAATAATTATGCAAAAGTGATGTCCATATAGCCTGAATCCGGCGTGGAAAGCACCGGTTTCTGTGAAAAATGGCCCAAAATAGGGGTTTTCATCAAACGGTTTGTGCAGCAGTCGATGAATTTTCAGAGTATCGCGCTTACTCGTCCAACGGTTTGAGCTTGTGAATGCGGCTTTGAATGTGCGCGGTCCATTCTTGCACCGCTGGCCGACCCGGCAAACGCAAGGTAGGCCGGTTCTGGGGGCGAGTCAGTTCTCCCGGCAGCCAGAACAAGCGGTGGCGCAGTTTGGTTAAGGTAAGAGATTGCCAATCTACCGGCAGGCACGTTCGTTGGAAAGCCGTCACCAAATTATATGCCAGGCGGACTATCTCCAGGTAGAGCGCGTTGGCGGCAAAGGCTCGGGTGGGAATTTTTCGCAAGGCGTAGTCCTCCCGCAGTTCGCGAATGCGCGGCTCCATCCCGGCGCGCCCCTCGTAGAAATTCCAGACGCCGGCCGGCGTCAACGCCAGATTGGTGAACCATCCCCGGTAAAGATACCGATCCAAGGCAAACAACGTCGGCTCCGGTTCAGCCTCCTCTATCTTGCGGCGGGCCACGATGCAACGGCGAGCACAGGGCCAGCCCGTCAGCCGGTGTTCGAACTCGGCGATCTCCCAGCGCGCATTGAGCCGGTGGTAGCGCAGTCCGCCCAGCATTCGCTTGAGCGCCGTCGTCAAGCGCGCCACCACCGCGTATTGGGAGGGTCGCTGCTCCAGCACGGCCAGCACCGGATCAAAGCCAAAGCCCGTGTCCGCCCGCACCCGCACCTCGCGAATGTCGGCCGGAATGGAAAGAAAGGAACTGGCCAACAGTTCGTCGCTGCCAGACCAAGTGCCCGCGTTGCCCGGCCGCAACTCGGTGTCCCAGAGGAAGGAGGAGTTGGCTTCCAGGCACAGCAATGGATCGTAGGATCGTTTGCCCCGGTAACGAGGATTGTAGCCCACCTCGGCTCCCTCTTGGCGGCCAAAGACGGTGACGACCGTGCTGTCCAAATCCAGAATCAAGCGCGAGCGGTGTTCGGGCTGGTGAATGAACCGCCGCAACAGCCGGTCATTGAACCGATGCAACTGCTGGCGCAATTCCGGCGGCGCCTGCAACAAAAACCGGCGCAAGATTTGCGGATCGGGGTAGCTGGGCAGCCCCGTCAGGTATTGGAAAGTGCCGTTGGCCTGCAAAAGCGCCGCCGTCTCCAAACGATCCAAACCCAGGATAACAGGGTAAACCAGAGCCAAAAGTAACTGCGGCAAACTATACCGTTGATGGGGTCGCGGATAATCCAAATTCCAGGAAGCAAAACGCCGCCATTGCAGCACTTGAATGAATTCGTGGAAGAAGACGACACCGCCATAGTGCTTCATCCCCTTGTGATTCCAAGCGATTTTTACATTTCGAGGCGATCTGCGCATTTCCACCCTTACTTCACCAAAAGTGAGGTCAGTGTGGAAGCACAAAAAGTAAGTCAAAACCCCATGAACATTGGCGAAAAACGTTCCATCCTATGCGTTTTCACGCCGGATTCAGGTATACAGAAGGCCAGTACCAAGCAAACGGCAAATGGGGATTTCGCGCAACAGATTATGCCGGCAATCCTATCAAGCGGCAGGGTGCAGATTCTGAAGCAATACGGAGACCGGGCAATTGTAAGTGGGGCACCCATTACAAGGCCCGGTGTGTTGGTCGAAATAGAGGCGGGTGGCAACGACGCCAAGAACCTGTTCCTGCGATCCACGGAGCAGCCGGCTCGAAAGCCCCGTTCCATTTAATGCCGGATAAAGGCAAATAGTAGGACTTTCAAGGACTCTTAAGGACTCTCCATGACACTTAAGCAGCATACACGGCTTTTACCGGGGCAAAACACCGACATTGAACGCCCTTGTACAGGCTATTAGCAAGATAATGTCCATCTACTCGGCAACAAGATACGGAATATTTCTATAGCGATTATAACCACCGCAATTACAGCTACATACAGCCGATTCCAATTCATTTATAACTATTTGTGCCACTTTATTTTCCACATTTATTCAGCGCCGCACACTCCAGGGCCCTAAACTGAAGTAGGTCAATTGAGCGGCCAACAAAACAATACAAAGATTATGGAACTTGCTAATACAATAAGAGTAAAACGGGGTAAGCCCAGGTGTAAGTACGAGGACTTTAAAACAAAAGCCGGGACTCTGGGGTTTTCAGGTACAAACTTCGACGGCGACCCAGTTTCACGGCAAGGCGCTACATCTCAGATCGAATTGGAACAGTGGAAAACAGCCCAGCGCAATTTGGATAATGCGATGCGCATAGCAGCTGGTGAAGCGCCGATTGAAGCGAGGGCCGTTCATCACATCGTAGCCAAAGAAGATGCCAACGTGATCATCTGCGATCCGGCCGACAATTACTCCAAAGAGCTTCACCGTGGGGTACTACGCGTGCTCCAAGAAGCGCGGGGCAAGGGTTGGGATGATTGGGTTCCCGGTCTACCTCTGCCCAACGGCAAACCTGGTCCCGATCGTTGCATCATTCAGGCAATGTTCGATCACTGCCTTGCCACAAAATTTGACCCGTTGGCGACCTTGAAACTGCTCAATGACAAAGAGCTCGCAAAACTTTACGATGCCATGTGTGATCGTAGAGAGGCTATCGACATCGGAAAACGGGGCGCTATCACTCACGAGACCTCGCTGAACAAAAAGCGTTATGGTGAAAAACTACGTGGGTTTTTTGGCCCCACTCCTTTGTCCACGCTAGCTTTGGAAAAGACACAGAAGGCTTTGTTCAATCCCGTTTCTCTGTCGACCTTGAAGATAACCGATTCACAACGGGATGATTTGGCCGTTGCCCTAAACGAACACCTTAAGATTGCGCGAGCCCATAGTTGGGTGGGAGAATACAACAAACTGTTTTTTGGAAAAGATCCCGTACTTGAAATTCACCCTGCTCCTATGGGGATGATGCAGCAGCAATTCTCGAACGCGTGGAAGATACAATTGGATTATGACGCAGCCTTCTATGCAAAACACCCGATCGATGGTACCGCGTTCTTTGCAAAGACAATTAACCAACTCGCAAAAGCTTTGAGCGTAGGCAGAAATAACGTTGTGAGGTGGCAAAAACAAAAATTTGACTTGCCTCAGGACGAGTTTCCGAAACTTGGGCCCGACGGCTACGATGTTATTGCGTCCCGTAAATGGATGTACATGAACGCCCAAAATGGGATACGTGGCCGGATTGGCGAAACTGCGGCGGAAATGCAGTGCGGCCTGCGGCCGTCCGAATACGCTAAACCGGGTGGATTCATCTATGCTAACTTTTCAGGAATGCGCGTCAGCCGCCTTAATAAGGTTCGCAAATCACGCTTGATAGTTTTCTCCCAATTGACCCGAATTACCTTTGCGTATATGCATGAAAAAGGGTGGTTAGGACGAGAACAAACCCGGAAAGGGGTTAGAGTTATCATCCCCTTTACCTCATGTGGGGCATCCAACTGCCGGGCCAAATTCCGGGGCATGTGCGGTATACGATTGTCTGACGCCCATGTAAAGAGTTTTATGTCTCAGGAGGCAAAGTATGCCGGGACTCCATTCGCCGAAATACCCCAGGAGGCAGTTGATACGTATCGTAAGCATTTCGAGGCGAAGTACCCGCTTATGATTGACCCGGAAACAAACAAACCTTATGAGCGACCAGATGATGGTGAACGTAAGACCAGCATAAGCGCGATGGTTGCGGCCTCTGGAAACTCAGACCTGGAGGGCGCCGCGTTCGCCCACGGAAACTCGGGCGGAATCATCACCGAACACTACGACAAAGAGTTTGAGCCTGAGCAGGCTTACTGGTACTATACCAACATGGTCCCGGACCAGATCAAAAACAGTACGCCGATTGCAGGCCTTGATGCGAACGGTAAACGTCTTTTAAAGTTACCCGAATTCTGGCACGCTAAAACGCCTGATCAAGCGGAAGTCGAAAAGGCCCAACTCGGTTTTGACATTGCGACCATTATTAGAGAAGGCAAAGAGTATGATGCCGAATGCGCTAAAGAGGCTGCCGAGAAAGCTGCCAAAGGGCAAGAGACCACCAAGACGCAAGAAGCCGCCGATGAGGAGGAGGAAGAGAAAGCCGCTTAATCGGTGCCTTGAAACTTGAAAACCCGCTGGGCCTTCCCAGCGGATTCTTTGTTTTGCCCCACCATAACACCCCGGCCAAGCAATCAAGAGCGATCCTAGGCCGTACAAGGAGCTATGTTTGCAACAGCAAAGCGGGGCTTAGGCCCTCTCCGCGGCTTTGCAGTTGATATCGATTGGTGGACCTTGCACGGAAGGTAGCCGAGTCTGTTGCGATGACAATGATGAACCACGGCCAACCAGATTCGTCGGCAATCGTTCCAGTGCTGCTGCGACTCTCACCGGAGGCAGAGTGGAAAGAGCTTCTCACGGCAATCGAGCTTTCGCTCAAAGCGCAACACTCGGTGTCGGAGTTCGCCTGCGGCTTGGGATTGAAAAAGGCAGTATCGGGATACTCGCTGCATGTTGTCCCGGTTGCGCTTTACGCATGGCTGCGTCATCCAGGCGATTTTCGCGCCGCCCTCATTTCCATTTTGGAATGTGGCGGTGATACCTACACCGCCGGAGCCATCCTGGGGGCATTGGCCGGGGTCAGCGGTGGCAGAAACTCGATTCCTGCTGAATGGCTCAACGCCCTATGGGAATGGCCGCGTTCGCGTTCTGTCGTGGAACAGATTGCTGCGTGCTTGGCAGAACAGAAATCATCTGGCCAAGCACACGGCCCAGTTCGTTTTTGTTGGCCCGGACTCATCCTTCGGAACCTCTTGTTCCTCGCAGTCGTCCTGGTCCACGGGTTTCGTCGCTTGCTCCCGCCTTACTGACCACTCAGCCCGCTCTGGTTTCGAACGTCGTCAGTGGCAGAGGCAACGTTCTTCCCGGCCCAAATGAATCGAATCTTTCAACTTGGTTCGCCGGTGGAGCAGCCCAGAATCTCGGTCGTACCGTCCAGGTCGTCTCCGCCCGCCGTCGCTACCTCGCCTCCCAAGCCCGGCCTTGATCCGACCGGACAACATCTCCAGACCGGTGGCGCGGGTGAGAGAAACGGAAGGCCTGCCTAAAACTGCATGGAATCACTCAGCTGCCGCCAGCGAGGGAAGTTTGAACAATCGCCCCGGGAATTCACCCGGTCCGGTTTGAATGGGAATGGCCTGCTTTGTCGTTGACCCCGAATCCCCGCCAGCATTACCAATTAACCATGACAAATCTCAGAGACATAACGACAGGCCAGCTCCACCGCATCATCGCGATTAAACAGCAGATCGAGGTGCTGCAAGGCGAACTCAATTCCATCGCTGGTGCTGAAGTTCCGGCTCCGCGCACCTTGGAAGCCCTCACCCCCGCCAAACGCAAATATCACATGTCCGCCGCCCATCGACGCAAACTCATAAAGGCTCTGGCGAAGGCACGGAAAATCCGATGGGCCAAGGCAAAAGGCAACGCCGCCACGCCGAAAGCCACCAAAAAGCGTGATCGACGCAGCAGCCCGGCCGTCAGGGCCAAGCTGGCGGCGGCTGCCCGGGCCAGATGGGCCAAGGTCAGGGCGGCCGGGAAGACAACACTGTAAACGTTCGGGTAATCGGGAATGAGCTACGTCATCGTCGATGTTGAATCTGACGGGCCGATTCCGGCGGAGTTTTCCATGGTGTGCTTCGGCGCGGTGATTTTCGACGATCTCCTCGACAAGACCTTTTATGGCAAGACACGTCCGATCTCCGAGCGGTTCGAGCCGGAGGCTCTGGCTGTAAGCGGATTCTCACGCGCACAGCACCTGAGCTTCGAAGAACCGAAAACGGTGATGGAGACCTTTGCGGCGTGGCTGGAGAAGCACGCCGAAGGCCGCCCCGTTTTTGTCTCGGACAACCCCGCCTATGACTGGCAGTTTATCAATTATTATTTCCATCGCTACCTTGGGCGGAACCCCTTCGGAATTTCAGGCCGGCGGATCGGTGACCTTTACGCCGGCCTGGTCAAGGACGCTTCCAAAGCAACGGAATGGAAGAAATATCGAGTCACCGCGCACACCCACAATCCCGTGGATGATGCCCGGGGCAACGCCGAGGCATTGAGGAAGTTCAAGGAGCTCGGTCTTAAGATTTGAGGTTTCATCGAGCAGTGGACCGCCGTCACCGGAGTCTTCGTATTCCCCGGCAATGCATAAGCTCATTTAATACGCATATTACAATATGCATATTTTTATTGCAAGTTTAAAATTGCGCACTATACTTTCCTTAAAGAATGAATAAATTATCACAAGAGCAATTCCAGCGGATCGTTGGGCAGAGGGTGAAACTCGCCCGAGAAGATGCGAACTTGAGCCAAGATGAACTGGCTTCCCATCTGGGTTTGAACGATCGCCAAACGCTTTCCAACATCGAGGCAGGCAAGCGCAAGCTGACCGCCGAGGAGTTGGTGAAGTTGATCCAGACACTCGGCAAAGGACTGGAGTATTTCACCGACACCTTTACGCTGATCGGCGAAGGCGCGTTCTCTTGGCGGGCAGTCGGGGCGGCGCCTGCGTCACTCGAGGAATTCGAGGCTAAAGCGGGCAAATGGATTGGCACATTCCGTCGCCTCGGCGAAATCAAGGGCGAGCCGTTCAGTGCGCTTTCGCAGCGATTAACGCTGACAGAACGGAGTTCATTCGAAGAAGCGCAGGCAGCGGGGGAAGCACTTGTCGCGGATTGGGATCTCGGGGAGGTTCCGGCGACGAATCTAGGCAAGCTCGTCGAGGATCGCCTCAGGATTCTAGTCCTCAACGTGGATGCCCCCAACGGGATCTCCGGCGCCGCGTGCCAACTTCAACAATTCAACACGATCCTGATTAATCGGCGTGAGCCCGACGGCCGGCGCAACTACGATTTCGCCCATGAGATTTTCCACATCCTCACTTGGAATGCGATGCCGCCTCGCACCTACGACCAGGCAGATAAGGTTGAAGGCACGAAGATGAAACGAGTGGAGCAATTGGCCAACAACTTCGCAGCCGCTCTCCTCATGCCCAGCACAAGTTTGAAACCCCGATGGGAGAAGCGAGGAGATCAGGACCTGCACGATTGGTTGAACGGGACCGCATCCAAGTTTCAGGTGACTTCCGATGCCCTTTATTGGCGGTTGCGTCAGTTAAGCTGGTTGACCCAAGCCGCTTCACTTGACATTAACAAAGATCGCCTGACGTGGAACGGTCGTTCCCCGTCGGCACAGACCCTTCCAAAGCTGTTTTCCCGTCGGTTTGTTGAACGGATGCACTGGTCTCTCGATAGAGGCGAGTTGTCTGTTCGCCGTGCGGCCGAGCTGCTGGATTGCACTGTGGAAGACCTCGAAAATTTGTTCAAGAGCTACGAGTTGCCCGTTCCGTTCGACTTGTGATGAGGAAACAGCATGACCAGAGGGGACATAGTCCTTATGGACACCAACGTAATCATCGAGTCGTATCGCACCAGGTGCTGGGGAGCGCTCGTGAACACATTCAAAGTGGAGACCGTGGAGAATGCTGGGAAGAGGCTGCGACCGGTGACAAACGGCGTGCGGGCTACGTGGTGATCGATGTTGAGGTGATGAAAACATCGGTCCTGATTCATCCAGTCACCCTCATGGAACTGGCGGAGCTTGAAACACGGTTGGCCGAGCCTGACCGATTGATGCCGGCGAAAAGCATTTGCTTGCGCACACCCTGAAAAAGCCTTTGGCTTGGCGCGTCAGCGCGTCCGATCGCGCCGCTGTAAAAGCGGGAAACGAATTGGGGCTCCCACTTGCCGTCCGGCGAGAAGTGGTCTCCTTCCTTCATTTTCTTATCCGGAGTCTCAACAACGGCGTTTACGTCGCTCATAATTTGTCCTATAAGCTCCAAACGACTAAAACTCGTACCTGTTCTCTGGAATATTCGCGGTACCTGCTCTTAACCAGATCCCAAACGATTCACGATGCGTGCCGATCATCTGGGATAAGACGTCGATCGAGGCTAATAGACCGTCGCCTGGGGTTTCCAGCACATTCCCAATTAAGATTCTAGAAGGTAAAGTCGACATGCTAAGTTTTTGGTCCGGGCTTACAAGCCCCTGCGGGGAGCTTGGCAAATTCCCCATCATCGGCTCGGGTCCAAAATTGGTTGATCGCCTGACGGGTCACGTAAAGTCGGCCCATGACATTAGTCGTGGAGATCATGCCTAACTCAGCCCATCGATAGCCGGTGCTGTGATGTCTCCCAATTTTATTCAGCCACAGGTCAAGCTCCATTCCCCCTGCGTCTGCCTCAACAACCCCCTCACACGTATCGCACTTTCGCCCATTTTCAACTAATGCCTTGGCGAATTCCCCGGTACTAACGCGGCTCCAGAACTGGTTGATTTGCTGTCGAGTGAGGTAGAGGCGGCCCATGATGTTGCTTGCGGATATCATTCCCAATTCCACCCAGTGATAACCCAGTTTGCGTTCTATCCCAGTCCGGCTTAACCATAAGTTAAGTGTCATGCCCCCTGCGTCCAGATCAACAACTGCATCGTTCATATCTTATATTAGGCTCTTTTCAACACACCGTCGGAATCTGTCAGCCTTGTTTCATTGCACTCTGCACCAAAGCGCCGTTGCGCTGTTGTGTGCTGGCAGGTTTGCCTTTTGGACCTTCTTGGCGCCAAGTGTAGCCGGTAGTACGATCTCTCCCGATAGGTTCAGGCTATCTACGCCACACAACGCCTCCTGCGATCTGTAATTCTGTATCGTTACTCACGCTGCAATTATATATCGTTTCATATTGTGAACCGGGGAAATCGCAATTGTCTTTGTTACTACTTATAATTAAGCGTTTCGTCAGTAATACGATCCCATGTAATGTGGGGCAAGTGATGCTACTGTTTTGCATGTTCGGCGATGGAGCTTGTCCATCTAGAAAATCAGGCCAAACACAATCATAAGGCCTGTGAAATCAACAGTTTATGCAAACCAAGCGGCCGAACCGCCGTTTCTGCGGGACGCGCGAGGGACGCCAAATAAACACCACACTATTCAAAAAGACACGAAACGCCAACAGGTTCAGCCCTTGGCGCCGTTCGTCATCAAGGAGTGGTGCCGCGCTCTGAATGTCTGTGGCGGAAACGACGGAAGGGGCGGGGAACGGTACTGTTTCAGGTACTGCTGCTGCTTCATCATCCGGTTCCCAAGGGGCAGCGACGGGATGTCAACTGGTACTGGTCCGCCTCGGAGCAGCCCATGGAGCCATTCGACCGGTACCAGCTCCAGGAAAAGCGCCGCGAACAATCTCACACCGCCAAGCAAGTACCCCCACATGAAAGAGACAGGCTCCCAAATGCACGCGCCACCAGTCAAAATCCCAACCCGTTGGACGCCCTTTCTGCGCTGACGCCACCCCCCGAGTTGGTTTTGCGAAAAAGTGATGGTGTTCAGAACAAAGGCCGCCGCGAGTTTGCCGACAAACCAAAACCTATGAACAAGCAAACTCGGAAAACAGAGCTTCTCTACGACGGATTTATTGCCGCCCCTGGCTGTCCGTTTACGGCCGGCGCCCTTTTCGGCGACTTGCGCTCAAGGCTGGCAAAGGAGCACCGGCACCCGATGAGCTACGAGCGGCTGGCAAGAATTATGGGGCAGTCCACCAGCACCACT
>Ga0181539_1002682_pt1 | contig 17417 bp, 17 predicted proteins | sample PEATcosm2014_Bin_46_FD_119767 | JGI IMG/M metagenome (GOLD analysis project Ga0181539, IMG submission 119767) | Peatland microbial communities from MTU Mesocosm Facility, Houghton, MI, USA - PEATcosm2014_Bin23_60_metaG | ecosystem: Environmental > Terrestrial > Soil > Wetlands > Peat | place... | reverse complement strand
TCAGTCCCGGCACGCGGGCGAACTCGCGCTCGTTGGCGGTCACCAAGACGGCGTTGCGGCGGCGGGCCTGGGCGGCGATGAGAACGTCATAGGGGCCGATCGGTTTGCCCATTCGTTCCAGCGCGGCGCGAATGTCGCCGGCTTCTTCGGCGTCTTCCGGCTCGAACGGCCAAGACGTGACATCGAGCGCCAGGAACGCGGCAAGGTTCCCGGCATTTTCTCGTGGTCGTGCGCTCTTTTTGATGCCGTACCACATCTCATACAGCACGATCGCGGGAATCCCGACGACTGTGCCGTCGAGCAGCGCCTGCAACAGCCGTTCCCGCACCTGCGGAATGCGTCGGTTAATCGCGGCCACGACGATGTTGGTATCCAAGCAGATCATTCGTCATTGAAGATGTTGCGTGGCGCGGGCATCGGCGGCTGCTCGGGACGACCCTCCGGCAAGAAATCGGCGCCGCCTTCGCGATCGATCCGAGCGAATATGGCTTCCATCGTTTCGCGATCCCGATCGAGCGGCTCCAGCACCACGGCGCGCCCGACACGGCGCACGCGGACTTCCTTGCCGGGGAGCCGGAACTCCTTCGGCAGCCGCACCGCCTGGCTGCGGCCGTGTTTGAAGAGCTTTGCGGTGGGCTGATCGCTCATTGTCGGGAATCCCGCATGATAGATATTAGTGATATATACCGAGACGCGGAGCGTTGCAACTTGCGGTTCAGGGGGGCAAAACCGTATTGGCGCGGCTTAAAAGCCGCGCAGGATTTTTCTCCCGGATTTCGCCGTCGCGAAATCCAGGCTACGGTTTGCGATAGGCCTGCTGCGGATCGAACACGCGGTCGTCGCGGAATTCCAGCGTGGTTGCGCCGGCTTTGCCACCGGCTTGGCCGAGCGGAACCGCGCGGTAGAAGCAGGAGCGGCGGCCGGTGTGGCAGGCGCCGGCGGTCTGCTCGACCTTGATCCACACGGCGTCCTGGTCGCAGTCGATGCGCATCTCGACGACGCGCTGGCCGTGGCCGGAGGTTTCGCCTTTTTTCCACAGCGCGTTCCGCGAACGGCTGAAGTACCAGGCTTCGCCGGTCGCGATGGTCTTCGCGAGCGCTTCCGCGTTCATATGCGCCACCATCAGCACGTCGCCGCTGACGGCATCGGTGGCGACGGCGGTGACCAGCCCGTCGCGGTCGAATTTCGGCGTCAGCGCCGCACCTTCTTCGAGGTCGGCGCTCGATCCGGGCGGTGCAAATGACGCTTGGTCGGACAAGGAAGCCCCCGCATTCGCCGGCGCCGCGTTCAACGTCCGGCTTCGTCTCCGCGCGCAGCGGCGCCGCGGACCAGCATGACGAAGCGCATCTGGTCCTCGGCGCTGTCGCGGAACGAGCCGAGGAAGCGCGTCGTCACCGTGGAGACGCCGGGCTTGCCGACGCCGCGCACCGACATGCAGGTGTGCTCGGCCTCGATCAGCACGGCGACGCCGTGAGGCTTCAGCACCTCGTCGATCGCGGTGGCGATCTGCGAGGTGAGATGCTCCTGGGTCTGCAGCCGCCGGGCATAGACGTCGACCAGGCGGGCGAGCTTCGACAGCCCGACCACGCGCTCGACCGGACGGTAGGCGACATGAGCACGCCCGTAGAACGGCATCATGTGGTGCTCGCAATGCGAGGTGAAGCCGATGTCGCGCAGCAGCACGAAATCGTCGTAGGGCTCGGTCTCGCCGAAGGTGCGGGACAGCGCCTCGGCGGGGACTTCGCCGTAGCCGCGGTAAAGTTCGTCCAAGGCCGAAACCACGCGGCGCGGCGTGCCGGCAAGCCCTTCGCGGGCCGGATCGTCACCGAGATAGGCGATCAGCGCCCGGACTGCTGCTTCCGCCTCCTCGCGCGAGGGCCGTTGCTCGACCGGCGCCGGCGGGTTGCGGACGTGGTCGGCAAACACGGGTTGGTCGGCGAACACAGGTTGGTCGGCGAACACGGGTTGGTCGGCGAGCGGCCCGCGGGGCCACGGTTTGATGACGGCGTCCATCGTTTCTCCAGTCGCGAGCGTTTTCTCAAGCCGCCGGCGGGGTCATTGCCAGCGCGGGCCGGAACTTCAAATCCTACGCGGTAGCGCCTATATAGTGGATTGGCAGGGCGACACAATAAAGCTTGGTCCGGCCGGGAAAATCCACGATTTCACGATGCTCAACGAGGTCTATAACCGCCGCATCATCGAGCTGGCGGCCACGATTCCCCGCATCGGCCGGTTGCCTGCGCCCGACGCCAGTGCGACCGCGCTGTCGAAACTGTGCGGCTCGACCGTGACCATCGACCTGAAGATGGAGGGCGACACCGTGACCGACTTCGCCCATGAGGTGAAGGCCTGCGCGCTCGGCCAAGCCTCGTCCTCGATCATGGCACGCAATATCGTCGGCTCCAAAGCGGGGGAGCTGCGCGCATTGCGCGACGGCGTGCGCAAAATGCTGAAAGAAAACGGCGCGCCGCCGGCCGCCGGCAAATGGGCCGATATCGCGGTGCTCGAGCCGGTGCGCGACTATAAAGCCCGCCATGCCTCGACGCTCCTCACCTTCGACGCCGTAGTCGACGCCATCGGCCAGATCGAGAAGAAACGCGGCGCCACACCGGCGGCGGAGTAAATTTGTCCATCATCGGAGCCTGCCGCCGCGCCCCTCGCCTCGCCGCGCGCGGGCTGGTGAAAACCTACCGCTATACGCTTTCCCCGCTGATCGGTTACCGCTGCCGGCATCTGCCGACCTGCTCCGATTATGCCGATCAGGCGCTCGACCGGTTCGGGCTGTGGGCCGGCGGCTGGATGACGCTGGCGCGCTTGCTGCGCTGTCAGCCTTGGGGGACCTCCGGGCTGGATTTCGTGCCCGACGCCGCGCCGCCCGGCGCGCGGTGGTATCTGCCGTGGCGTTACGCGCGCTGGCGCGGCACCAATGCGGGCCCCGGCGGCGCGGCGTAACCTGACACCGATCAGGCCGCAGCCCGTTCCGGCGGCGCCATGAATTCCGGGCCGATCGGCGTGCGGACGTGCTCCGCCACGATCTTGTCGATCTCCGCCATCGCGGCGGCGTCGATTTTCCAACCCATGACATCCTGGACCGGATCGAGCTGGCCGGGATGGCGCGCGCCCCACAGCGCGATCGCGTGCGGCGAACGGTCCAGCACCCAGCGCGCCGCCAGATGGATGACGCGCTTGCCGAAGCGCTTTTGCGCGAACCGATCGAGCGCCGCGACCGCGGCAAGGTATTCGCCGTAATGCGGCGGCTTGAATTTCGGATCGTTGCCGCGCAGGTCATCGCCGGGAAAGCGGGTGTCGGCTGTCATGCGTCCGGACAGCAAGCCGCGGCAGAGCGAGCCATAGGCCAGTATCGCGAGGCCCGCCTTGTCCGCGTAAGGCAACACATCGGCCTCGATCCTGCGCTCGAACAGATTATAGGGCGGCTGCACCGCATGCAGCGGCGCCACCGCGCGGAACGCCGCCATCTGCTGCGAACTGAAATTGCTCACCCCGATGGCGCGGATTTTTCCGGCTTTCAGGAGATCGCTCATCGCGCCGGCGGTCTCTTCGATCGGCGTATTCGGATCGGGCCAATGGACCTGATAAAGATCGATCACGTCGGTGCGCAGCCGGCGCAGCGAAGCCTCGACCTCCTCGAGGATGCGGCCGCGCTTGGCGTTGCGGAACGGCTGCTCGTTCTGCCAATCGAGCGCCACTTTGGTGGCGAGCACGGCGCGGCTCCGCCGGCCGCCTTCGGCGAGCGCCTTGCCGACGATTTCCTCGGAGCGGCCGAAACCGTAGACCGGCGCGGTATCGATCAGCGTGATGCCGCGATCGAGCGCGGCATGGATGGTGCGGATCGATTCGGCCTCGTCGGATCCGCCCCACATCCAGCCGCCGATCGCCCAGGTGCCGAGCCCGATGCGCGAGGGCGTCAGCGCGGTTCCCGGAATGGAGAGCGTTTCGCTGTGCCGGGTATCGGCCATTTTATCGGTCATTGGGGGGTCTCCGACGTGAGGGGGCGACATCCAGGACTTAGGCGCCGCCAAAGCTGCTCGAAAGAGGTGAAGCAAAGCGCTGCATAGGTCATGACGCACTGCCGCATGGCTGGCGCCGGGTTCCGCCCTCCCCGGCTCGATCCTTAAGCCGACCCATTTGCGTTGCCGGCCGCTTGCGCCGCATAGCCGGCGAATAGTCACGCTTACCTGGGTTCGTCGGCAGCGAGTGACGTGAGAGCCGGCCCCATATTAAATCCGCATTTACGCTAACAAGGAATTCAGCGTCGCTCGACACGGAACTAAAACGAGTACCGTTCACCTATCTAACATTGACGAATTGGTTCATGAAAATGTGAATGCGTACCGACCGATCGAGTTTCCGGCTATTGGTGGCCGTCGCTGCCGGCCTTCTCGGAGTGGCAGCGCTCTTCATCGGTGTGACCATTTGGCGGCTTCGCGTGGACGCGATCCGCAATGCATTCGTGGATACCAGCAATCTGGCCACCGTGCTCGCTGAGCAAACCAATCGATCCGTTCAATCGATCGATCTCATGTCTGATGCGCTTCAAGAACGAATGCGAAGTCTCGGCGCCACGACGCCAGAATCGTTCCGCCGGTTTCTGCAAGGCGAGGACACCCATGCGGCACTGCTGGAACGCATGTCGCGCCTGTCGAACGTCAGGTTAATTGCGTTCGTCGACAATAATGGGCGGCTCGTCAACACGACCAACGAATGGCCGTTTCCGCCCACCGATGTTTCCGATCGCGAATATTTCCAGTATTTCAAAAACCATAACGATCAAAGCGTCCACATCAGCAGTCCAGTCGCCGATCGCCTCAAAGGCGTTCAAACCGTGATGTTCAGTAGGCGCCTCGATGACGCCAACAACGAATTACTCGGAGTGATTGTGATCGGTGTCGGTCTTGGCTATTTTCAACAAATCTATAATTCGATTACATCGCTGGACAATCTGTCGCTTCTGTTTCTTCGCGGGGATGGTACCGTCATCCTGCGCTTTCCTGACGAGAAGGGTTTTGCCAGCGCGCAGATGCCGGCAGAGTCGCCCTGGTACAAGCTGGTTTCACAGGGTGGGGGAAACTATCGGTCGCCGGGCCCTTTTGATGGCCAAGCCCGCCTGATCGCCGTGCGCCCGCTGCGCAATTACCCTCTGGTCATCAATGTCGGCGTTTCGGAAGTGGCGGCGCTCGCGAGCTGGCGCAATCATGCAATCTTCATCGGTGTCGGCAGTCTGCTCGCGCTGATCTGCTCCATCTAGCTTCTCCAACTACTGAGCAACAAAATCCATCTTCTCATCGAGTCCAAGGCGGCGTCCGTCAGAGCATCGCGCGAGTTGGAGCGTGCAAACGCGAAGGGCAATGCGGCATTGAACAACATGTCGCATGGCCTTTGCATGTTCGGTGCCGACGAGAAGCTCGTCATATTCAATCCGCGCTTTGCGGAGATTTACGGCGTGCCGCCGGATAAGATCGAACCAGGCATGACGCCTCGTGAATTGATGGCGAGGCTGTCTGCCAGCGGCGAAGTCGCGGATGTGGACCCCGAGGGCACGCTCGCTTTGCAGAAAAATTTTGTTCGTGATGGCGAGGCGGGATTGGCGATCACGCGTTTGACCGATGGCCGCAGCATCTCGATTTCACACCGGCCCCTGCCGGACGGCGGCTTCGTCGCTATCTTCGAGGACATCACAGAACGACTTCTCGCCGAGGAGAAAATCCGCCATTTGGCGCATTACGATGCGCTCACCGACCTGCCGAACCGCGTCAGTTTCTATGAACGGATGGAGGCCGCCTTAAGCCGCTTACGACGGTCGGAAACTATCGCGGTTCTCAGCCTCGATCTCGATCACTTCAAGGCCGTCAACGACACGCTTGGACACCCGATCGGGGACCGGTTGCTGCAGGCGGCGGCCGAGCGCATGCGCAGTTGCGTACGCGGCCAAGACATCGTGGCCCGATTGGGCGGGGACGAGTTTGCCATCGTCCAGGTCCCATCGGAAAAGCCGCTGGATATTACCGCTCTTGCGTCGCGTCTCATCGAAGTTGTTCGATCGCCTTACGATATCGAAGGGCATCAGGTTGTCGTGGGAGTGAGTGTCGGTATCGCCATCGCGCCAAGCGACGGCAGGGAGCCGGATGAGCTCATGAAGAACGCGGATCTGGCGCTTTACCGCGCCAAGGCCGATGGCGGTGGCGTCTATCGATTTTTCAAAATCGAAATGGACGCCCGCATGCAGGCGCGCCACGCCCTCGAACTGGATCTGCGCAAAGCGATTCTGAAAGGCGAGTTCGAACTTTATTATCAGCCTATCATCGACGTCAAAAGCCGACAAATCACCAGTTGCGAGGCACTCATCCGCTGGCATCATCCTGAACGCGGCATGGTTCCGCCACTCGAGTTCATTCGCGTCGCGGAAGAAACCGGCCTCATCGTGCCATTGGGAGAATGGGTGTTGCGGCAAGCCTGCGCCGAAGCGGCGCGCTGGCCGAAGCGCGTGACCATCGCGGTCAACCTCTCGCCGGCCCAGTTCAAGAGCAGGAACCTGGTGCCGACCGTCATCAGCGCGCTTGCGACATCCGGTCTTTCGGCCGATCGGCTGGAGCTGGAGATCACCGAGCTGGTTCTCTTGGAAGAGGATGAGGGAGCTTTCGTCATTCTTCGCCAATTCCGCGATCTCGGGATCAAGATCGCGATGGATGATTTCGGCACCGGCTATTCGTCACTCGGCTATCTGCGCAGTTTTCCATTCGACAAGATCAAGATCGATCAGTCCTTCATCCACGATTTGCCCGCGGAGGGGTACAGCGTGGCGATCGTGCGTGCCGTGGTTGGCCTGAGCAGCAGCCTGGGCATCACAACGACCGCCGAGGGCGTGGAGACCGAGGAGCAGCTCGCGAGCCTGACGTCGGAGGGCTGCGATGAGGTTCAGGGCTTTCTCTTCAGCCGCCCGCAGCCGGCCGCGGACGTCGAGCGGATTCTCGGTGAACAGGCGCCGCGGGCCGCGGGCGTTGCCTGACGTATCGACGAAACTGGCGCAAACCGCACTTGATATATTGATGCGGCCGACTATCTCGGCGTGACTCGCCACGCTGGAACGCCAGTATAGGCACCATCACCTGCCACACCTCGGTAGCGTTCGCGGTGCGTTCCGCCGGAGCCGTACCGCCAACGCTTGCCGTGAATCAAGCATAAACATACATTGGCAAAAATAGCACAAAACCAATAGAACCAATGGATCGCTTACGCTGCAACTCGTCGGCAGCGAGTGAGCAACAGGAGCGAAGAATGGTTGCGCTGACCTTTCCCGATGGCGCGCGTCGGGAATACCCCAAAGCCACCACCGGCCGCGATATCGCCAAGGGCATTTCGCCTTCGCTTGCCAAGCGCACCGTCGCCATGGCGCTCGACGGCAAGCTCGCCGACCTATCCGACCCGATCGCGGCCGACGCCAAGATCGAGTTCCTCACCCGCGACGATCCGCGCGCGCTCGAACTGATCCGCCATGACGCGGCGCATGTGCTGGCCGAGGCGGTGCAGACGCTGTGGCCGGGCACCCAGGTCACCATCGGGCCGGTGATCGAGAACGGCTTCTATTACGATTTCTTCCGCAACGAGCCGTTCACGCCTGAGGATTTCGCCGCCATCGAGAAGAAGATGCGCGAGATCATCGCGCGCGACAAGCCGTTCACCAAGGAAATCTGGTCGCGCGACGCGGCGAAGAAAGTCTTCCGCGACAAGGGCGAACTGTTCAAGATAGAGCTGGTCGACGCCATCCCGGCGGACCAGGAGCTGAAACTCTACAAGCAGGGCGACTGGTTCGATCTGTGCCGCGGTCCGCACATGACCTCGACCGGCAAGATCGGCAATGCGTTCAAGCTGATGAAGGTCGCCGGCGCCTATTGGCGCGGCGATTCGAACCGCGAAATGCTCTCCCGCATCTACGGCACCGCTTTCGCCAAACAGGACGAGCTCGACGCTTATCTCAAGCAGATTGAGGAAGCCGAGAAGCGCGATCACAGGAAGCTCGGCCGCGAGATGGATCTGTTCCACTTCCAGGAGGAGGCGCCCGGCTCGGTGTTCTGGCACCCCAAAGGCTGGACGCTGTTCCAGACGCTGGAAACCTACATCCGGCGCCGCCAGATGGCGGCCGGCTATGCCGAGGTCAACGCGCCGCAACTGATCGATTCGTCGTTGTGGGTGGCGTCGGGCCACATGGCGACGTTCCGCGAATCGATGTTCGTGGTGCAGCCGCGCGAAGAGGACGACCGCACTTTCGTGGTCAAGCCGATGAACTGCCCCGGCCACATCCAGATTTTCAAGAACGGGCTGAAGTCCTATCGCGACCTGCCGTTCAAGCTCGCCGAATTCGGCAAGGTGCACCGCTTCGAGCCGTCCGGCGCGCTCCATGGACTCATGCGCGTCCGCGCGTTCACCCAGGACGACGCGCATATCTTCATCACCGAGGAGCAGATCGCCGAGGAGGTCATCAAGGTCAACGATCTCATTCTCACCATCTACCGGGATTTCGGCTTCGACGACGTGCGCATCAAATTCTCCGACCGGCCGGACAAGCGCATCGGCGAGGACGCGGTGTGGGACAAGGCCGAAGCCGCGCTGATGCAGGCGCTGGAAGCGTCCGGCCGGCCGTGGACGCTCAACAAGGGCGAAGGCGCGTTCTACGGGCCGAAACTCGAATACGTGTTGCGCGACGCCATCGGCCGCGACTGGCAGTGCGGCACCGTGCAGGTCGATCTCAACATGCCGGGCCGGCTGGGCGCCTTCTATATCGACGAGCATTCCGACAAAGTGACGCCGGTGATGCTGCACCGCGCGATGTTCGGCTCGCTGGAACGCTTCACCGGGATCATGCTCGAGCATTATGCCGGTCATCTGCCGCTGTGGCTGTCGCCGCTGCAGGCCGTGATCGCCACCATCACCTCGGACGCCGACGCTTACGCGCGCGAAGCGATCGAGGCGGCGCAGCGCCTGGGGCTTCGTGTCGAAGGCGACCTGCGCAACGAAAAGATCAACTACAAGGTCCGCGAGCACTCGCTGGCGAAGGTGCCGGCGCTGCTCGTCGTCGGCAAGAAGGAGGCCGCCGAACGCAGCGTCTCGATCCGCCGGCTCGGCAGCGACAAGAACGAGACCATGCCGCTCGATGCCGCCCTCGCGGCGCTCGCCGAGGAAGCCGTGCCGCCGGATGTGGCGCGGGCGAAGCAGGCGGCGTGACGCCGGTTCGCTACGCAGCCACCTTGAGCTTCAGACCGAGCGCGCGCATCACTTTCAGGATGGTGGCGAGCTCAGGATTGCCGCCGGGCGAAAGCGCCTTGTAAAGGCTCTCGCGACCGAGGCCCGCCGATCGGGCGATTTTCGCCATGCCTTTGGAGCGCGCGACATCGCCAAGCGCGGCCGCCACCAAGGCCGGGTCGCCATCCTCGAACACAGCTTCGAGATAACCGGCAACGTCAGCGGCGGTCTTCAAATAGGCGGCGGAATCCCAGGGTAAGGTCTTGATTCTTGTCTTGCGCCTTTTCGTTCTCGGCTTCTTTGCGTTTGCGGTCATGACAGCCTCCTAAAAGTCCCGTGCCAACCTAAGCGCCGTCGCGATGTCCTGTTGTTGCGTTCGCTTATCGCCACCAGCGAGTAAGATGATGAGCGAGTCGCCGCGTTGAACGAAATAAACGCGGTAGCCAGGGCCGTGGTCGATCCGCATCTCAGATACGCCCTCGCCGATTGGCCTTACGTCGCCGGGTTACCGAGTGAGAGCCGGCGGATGCGGGCTTGGATCCGCGTCCGCGCCCCAGTGTCGCGCAAGCGTTCAAACCAACGAGCAAAGCGCTCGGACTGACGAATCTCGATCACGAACCAATGTATCCTATCGGATACGACAATTCAAGTACCGCCCTCACCGCGCCAGCACTTCGACTTCGCCGTCGACGCCGGTGACGACCTTCAAGTCGCGCTGAAAGGTCTTGCCTTCGTTGCGCGCGATGACGTGGTAGTCGCCTTCGGCGAGCACCATGCGCGGGAAGGCGCCGATCGATTCCTTGATCACGTCGCCGCCCGGCGTCAGCACCGTCCATTGCGTATTGGCGAGCGCCTCGCCGCCGGTATTGTTGACGAGCTTGAGCGTGATGACCGCGGCGCGATGGGTGACGGCGATATCGGTGAGCTTGCCCGCCTGGATCTGGACGTCGGAACGGACCACCGAATTGCCTTCGCCGTAATTCGACACGATGTAATAGGTGCCTTCCGGCACCAGCACGACGTCGCCTTCCATCACGTTCTGCGCGATCGGCCGGCGCTCGGTGGTGTCGAACTGACTGCCGGTATAGATTTCGAAGGCGATCTGTCCGTTCGGGATGCGCACGTCGCCGACGCGGCCTTCGAGCCGCATGGCGCCGGCCGGAATGTCGAGGACTTCGCGAACCGCTTCAGCGCGCAGTTGGATGGCCTTGGCGGCGCTGGCGAGGCCTACGCTCGCATGCACCACATAGCTGCCGGGCGGCAGCACCAGCGTCGGCATCGCGGCGCGGTCTTCCTTGACCAGCCGGAACATTCCGGTCGAGTCGGGCTTGGCGTCATAGACCCGCCAAATCACGCCGCCGCCGATGAGCGGCGCATCCCGGCCGTAACGGGCGGAAAGCGCAAGCGCGACGCGTCCGGGCGGGACCAGCGGCATGGCTTGCGTAACCGGCGGGGCGGCAGGCGGCATCATCGCCGGAGCAGCCATCGACGGCGGAGCCATGGACGGTGAAGCGATGGGCGGCGGCGTGGGAGACGGCACCTCGGCCGGCGGCAGCATGGGCGCGGGCGCGACAAGGCTCGCGCCCGGCAGGCCGGTTCCCGGCACCAGCGGCGGCGGTTGCGCCGGGAAGTTGAATTGAACTCGCAGCGGCGTCAAATCGCGCATCTGTTGCGCGCCGAGCGGTGCCGGCACCCACAGGATGGATCCCAGCGTCACCGTCGCCGCCGCGTACCGCCGCAAAGATCCCCACCCGGACATCGCGTTTTTTCTCGAACCAAATCACGGCAATTTCATGCCGTGGGCTTTGCGTCAAGCGATCGCAGCGCGATCATGAAGACCCCCGCCGCTGTGCTGGCGCGCGGTGGCTTTCACCATATCCTGCACCACATGCTGCACCTTATCCCGCACCATATCCTGCGCCGCATCTTGCGGCCGCTGCCGCCGCGGCCGATCATGGCGTGACGCCAGGAAACTTGTTGCGATCAATTCCGTTCCTCAACCACCTATGGATTGCGCGTGACCACCATCGACATCGGCAGCGACGCGGCTGCCGCCCGCCGTCCCGGCGCCAATCGGAGCCGCCCGGCCATCGGACTCGTGCTCGGCAGCGGCGCGGCGCGCGGTTTCGCCCATATCGGCGTGCTGCGGGCGCTGCAGGCGCACGGCATCAGGCCCGACATCATCGTCGGCACCTCGATGGGGGCGCTGGTCGGCGGCTGCTATGCGACCGATCAGCTCGATACGCTCGAAGCGTGGGCGCGTTCGCTGACGATGCGCCGCATCATCGGCTATCTCGACGTGCGGATCGGCGGCTCCGGTTTGATCGGCGGCGGCCGGCTTGCCACCCAGCTCGAGGAATCGATCGGCACCAAGCTGATCGAGGACCTGCCGATCCGGTTCGCGGCCATCGCCACCGAAGTGGGAACCGGCCATGAGGTCTGGCTGACGCGAGGCGCGTTGGCGATGGCGGTGCGCGCCTCCTATGCGCTGCCCGGAATCTTTCCCCCGGTGCAGCTCGGCGGCCGCTGGCTGGTCGACGGCGCGCTGGTCAATCCGGTACCGGTTTCGGCGGCGCGCGCGTTCGGCGCCCGCGTCGTCATCGCGGTGAACATGGACGCCGACCGCTTCGGCCGCGGCGCCACCATCGCCAGCCACGGCGCCGATCCCGGCGACGGTCAGGCCCTGACGCCGCCGGACGATAGCCGCTTCGGGCGTTTGCGCAGCCTGTTCGGTGCCGAACGCGCGATCAAGCGCCACATCGTCGCCGGCGAGGACCGGCCGGGCTTCACCACCGTCATGATCGAAGCCTTCAACATCATGCAGGACCGCCTGACGCGGATGCGGCTCGCCGGCGATCCGCCCGACATCCACATCACGCCTCGCATCGGCAATATCGGCTTCCTCGATTTCCACCGCGCCGCCGACACGATCGAAATCGGTCGCGTGGCGACCGAGAGGGCGATCGAGTCGATTACGGAATCGATCGCGGAGTTGAGCTGAGGATTAAGCCGGCCGCATGCCACTCACGGCGAGGCTTTGGTTGTTCCAGACGCCTGCCCTTCGCCACCGAACAAATCGATTATAGCAAGTCATGTACGGCTCGTAGTTCTCCGGCAGATCGCACCATGGAGCGCCTGAACGAATGACCCGAAGGATGCCGTTGAGGACGCGACGATCGTTTTACGCGCGGCACGCCGCGCGGCTTGTTCGGCAGCATCGGTTTGATGGCGGCCCATTTAACATCGCTGAATTCGTGGCGCATGATTAGAGCCTCCACTTTGAAGGCATGAATCACGCGCCGGGCGACACCGTCAATCCGCAAAGGGCCATCGCGTCAGGTGCAGTACACTGATTTTGCTTCCGCTTTCGGGGGCATAGCGGACTCAGGCAAGTCGTCCGCGGCAGTCGCATTTATGAGCTCACCCGGTAAGCACATTGGCTGATCAGAACGCGCTTTGACAAGAATCTTACGGCGACGGCGAGGTCCGCGCGCAGACGGTGTGGCAGGCGACCTGCTGGGTCGAACAATTGAGCTGACACGACGTGCTCACATTGGCGTTGCCGGTCGCGGTGGCGGCGCCAGTCGGCGGCGTGCCGGGGATGACGCAGTTGGTCTGACAGGCCGCGGCCTGGGAATTGCACGCCATCATGCATTTCGTGACCGTGGAGGTCTGCGCCAACCGCATTTTGCCGAGCGGCTCCGCACCGGCCGCTCCGCCGCCGGCGCAAGCGATCGAGAGCAACGCAAACACGATCGCCAAACCCCGCATGCCGGCCTCCCCGCTCCCTGACGCAAGGCAACATCATAGAGGCCCGGCCGCGGCAAGGGAATGTCGCATCCGCAGTCACGCGCCGTTCCGCGTTTCGACGCCGATCGGCTACGCCGTCAAAATGTAATCGTGCATTGCCGCCGAGTCGCGTTCCATCTCGTGCAGGCGGTGCTTGACCACGTCGCCGATCGATACGATGCCGGTCAGGCGGCCTTGCTCGACGACGGGGATATGGCGGAACTTTCCGGCCGTCATGCGTTCCATGATGGCGGCGACGGTTTCGCCCTCGGTGCAGGTCGAGACTTTGCGCGTCATGGTCCGGCTGACCGGATCGTCGAGCGCGGGTGCGCCGCGTTCGGCGAGCGCGCGAACGATGTCGCGCTCGGACAGGATGCCGCTGATATGGCGGTCGGCGCCGAGGATGATGAGCGCGCCGATCCGCTTTTCGGCGAGCAATGCGACGGCGGCGGCGAGCGTGGCGTTGGGGTCGATAGTGACGACCTCGCGGCCCTTGGCCGCGAGAATGATGCTGACGGTCATGTGCGCCTCCCTGGCCTTCGTGACTTCGCGCAGCCTGCAATCGGCTCCGCGACGACTGAAGGTAACGGGCTTAACGTTTTCGGACGGTGCGCGGTTCCATCGCCGCGTTCGCAGCGCGCGCTGCAATGCAGCATGGCGCGCAATCCCATCACATGCGCGGTTCGATGTCGGGTTCGCCGCGCACTCCGATCGGATCGAAGGCGTTGAACAACACGAGGCCGGCGAAAAAGCCGCCGATATGCGCCTGCCAAGCGAGTTCCTGCCCCGCCGCCTCGCCGAACGACACGGTGCCGAGGCCAAACAGCACGTTCAAGCCGAGCCAGACCGCCACGAACAACAGGAAGCGCGGATCGCGCAGCGTCGCGGCGAGCGGCGCCGCCGGCACGCGATAGGCATCGCCCGCACCGTCGCGCAACAAAGCGAGCGGCCCGCGCTCCTGAAAGACAAACCGCATCGCCGCCGCCATGGCGCCGGAGATCGCCGCCGACGCGCCGATCATCGGCTCCATCGCGCCGAGATGCGTGACGAGATGCGCGAGCGCGCCGATCGCCGCCATGACCAGCATGAAGATGCCGTAGCGCCAGGCGCCGAAGCGTCGCGCCAGCGCGGTGCCGAACGGCACCAGCCAAGCGAGGTTGAGGCCAAGATGCATCAGATCGGCATGGATGAAGGCGTAGGTGAAGAACGTCCACAATTCGGCGCCAAAGCCGCCCGGGAAGGCGCCGCCCGCGGCAAGCTCGGCGCCGTAGCGCGCCGGGATGAAGGCGAAGGTCAACAGGACCATGACGTCCTGGTCGTCCGTCAGCATCACGCTGCGCACGACTTGCACGAGCACCAGCACCGCTATGGTCGCTATCACCGCCGCCGGCACGTTGAAAATCGGCTCTGAGCGTCGTCGTTCGAATGGTTGCGTCACTGGCCGCACCTCAAGCTGCGCCGAGATAGGCCACGGCGACGGCAACGACAAGCCGGTGCGCCGCTGCCGGCGCATCGCGGCGCACCAATACAAAAGGGAGGACGCATTTGTCCTCCCTTTTGCCCGCTGTGCGGGGTTTTCGCGATCGACGCCGACGATGCGCTCCCGCATCTGTCGGCGTCGGGTCACATCCCTCGCCTCCCGTCGTTCGTGACGCAGCCTAGGCCAGGCCCGCGGCCCGGCCAACGTCAAGGCTTTATTAAGCTTAACCGGCAGTGAACTTGGCGTCCTGGGCGCCGCGACAGGCAAGCGGCATGCCCCCTGCTCCGCTTCCGAAAGATGCAGCCGTTCGCCGGAACCGTCGTCCCGAACCGGGACAGCTGTGCGGACGTGGCACGGTTTTTAGGAGCGGGGATCCATGAAACACGCAGCGAGCCGCGAACTCCATGCCTATTGGGAAGAGCGGCGCGGCAGGCGTCCGGCGCCCGAGCGGGCCGAGATCGAGCCTGGCGCCATTCGCCGAGTGCTCAGCGATGCCTTCATCCTGGCGCTCGACGCACGCGCGGGTCACCCTTTCCGGCTCGCCGGCACACGGGTCTGCGCGCTGTTCGGGCGCGAACTCAAGGCGCAGTCCTTCATCGGGCTTTGGGCCGCCGCGAGCCAGCGCCCCGTTACCGATCTTCTCGCCATCCTCGATCATGAGCGCGTCGGCACAGTTGCCGGCGTCACGGCGCAAAACAGCGACGGACAACCGATCGACCTCGAACTTCTCCTGCTGCCGCTCAGCGCCTCACGGCCGAGCCTTGCCCGCACGATCGGGGTCTTGGCGCCGCTGAAAATACCGCCATGGCTCGGGTCGAGTCCGGTCGGCGCGCTGACGCTCGGCAGCCGCAGGCATGTCGGCGCCGCGGTCGAAACGCGCCTGTTGCCGCGTTTCATGGCGCCGCGCCGGCGCGAATTCGTGGTTCATGAGGGCGGCCGCGTCTCGAGCCCAATCCATTCCGATTGAATCAGAATCGGGCTGTAGGATTCCGTTCGAGCATGATCTTTTCGGAAAACCAGGTTTCACCTCGGATCAAGTCCGGGGCAGGCGTTTTCCGGATCATGCTCTGATCCTCCGCGTCCGCCCGCTGCCCGCATATTTCGAGCGGGACCGGCGCGACTAACGAGTCGTTAACATCGCCCGCCTAGGCTTTTGCTGACGACCGGCCCGGTGCGATAGATACCATGGCGTTTGCCGAACGAAGAGCGGGATTGCGGGCCCTCAACGAGGACCGCCGCCGTCACCAGCGGGTGCGGGTCAATCTGCTTGGCCGCTACATGCTCGCCGATCGGCGCGAATTTCCCTGCCAGGTCGTCAATATGTCGCCGGGCGGCATGGCGCTGATCGCCCCGGTCGCAGGCGAACCCGGCGAACGGGTCATCGCCTATGTCGACCACGTCGGCCGGCTCGAAGGCAATATCGCGCGATTGTTTCAAAACGGCTTCGCCATGACGGTTTTGGCGACCGCGCGCAAGCGCGACAAGCTTGCCGCCCAGCTCACTTGGCTCGCCAACCGCCATATTCTCGGCCTGCCCGAAGACCGCCGCCACGGCCGTATCGTGCCGCGCAATCCGATCGGCCGCCTCATTTTGCCGAACGGCGTCAACCTGACCTGCCGCATCCTCGACGTGTCGGCTTCCGGCGCCGGCATCGCCAGCGAAGAACGACCGCCGCTCGGGACGCTCGTCACCTTGGGCAAAGTGCCGGGACGCGTGGTGCGTCACCTCGAAGACGGTTTCGCCGTCGAATTCACCCGCCTGCAGCATCCGGACTTTCTCGAAGACAACGTCACCGGGTCGTAAACGCCGATCCTGCAATTTGCGTGTTTGTCGGCGTCGCGGCACCCGCCCCGGCGTGCTATCGGCGTGTGCATCGCGCCGGCTCGGCCGGCGTTCGACAATTCTCCACACCTGACATCCGAACAGAAAGCCGCGCCGGCAGCGGCGTTTGCGGCCGCATCGTTACAATTTGAGCGAATATTGAATAGTTCGACTTTTATACAATAGTGTTGGCGTATTTTGCGCTAGTTTTGCTGTTTGTTGATGCGTTTTTACTTCAAATCGCCCCGCTCGACTTAGCCGCGATGCAAAAGCTTTGTGAGAAACATGACCCTGACGAGACGGGAAGGGGTCGCAAATGGGTTCGTCAACACCGACCATCCTCAGACGCAGCACGGCTGCAGCCATGTTCGCCCTGGCGCTGATCGCGGCGCCGCATACGAGCTCGGCGCAGGAGCGTCCGCTTTATATCACGGTCGGCGACGTGAGCCGCACGCCGATCGGCTGGGTCGAGTTCTGCATCGAGTACGATCCGGAATGCAAAACCAGGCCCTCGCTGCCGCGCGACGTGGTGCTCTCGGCGGCGGCCTGGAAGGACCTGCAGCGCATCAATCTCTGGGTCAACGCCAACGTCAAACCGATGACCGACATGGATCATTGGGGCGTCGTCGAACGCTGGAACTATCCGGACGACGGCTACGGCGACTGCGAGGACTACGCGCTACAGAAACGGAAAATGCTGCTGCAAGCCGGCTGGCCGCGCGAGGCGCTGCTGATGACGGTGGTGCGCGACCAGCATGGCGACGGTCACGCCATCCTCACCGTCAAGACCGACAAAGGCGAGTACATCCTCGACAACCAGACCGACGCCATCATGTTGTGGTCGGACACCGGCTATCGCTTCGTCAAGCGCCAGTCGCAGGCCGATCCGAATATTTGGGTTGCGCTCGGCGACTCCGCCCCGGCGCCGTCCACCGCGTCGTCTCGCTGACTTGGCGCTAATCCGGCGCTCATTCGAAAGGAGCTACGCGACCCCGGTCACGTCCCCACCCCTCCCCGTCCCCAGACCGGGTTCGCGCGCGGCCGGCTCTCCCCCAGGAGCCGGCCGCACCTT